>Ga0209189_1003384_pt1 | contig 10730 bp, 8 predicted proteins | sample C_130820_EF_Meta_FD_187308 | JGI IMG/M metagenome (GOLD analysis project Ga0209189, IMG submission 187308) | Freshwater microbial communities from Lake Croche, Canada to study carbon cycling - C_130820_EF_MetaG (SPAdes) (version 3) | ecosystem: Environmental > Aquatic > Freshwater > Lake | place...
TGGTCTGACAAATCCCATGTCTGTTGATGACGGACCATTTTGATGAATAAAGCATCGTAACATGTCATTATAAATTTGATTCCAACCCAATTCAGTGACTAAGTTACCAGGGATCACTTGTGCAGACGTATTGAACGACCCATAAGTGTCTGATACTAAATTAGTGGAGGCAGATTCCAGTTCATTAAAACTAATTGCAGTTATTATGGTGTTTACGTCTGAAGAAATTAACAGTACATAAGTGCCAGTTACTATCAAATTATTAGGAAAGCTACTGTCTTGTAAGGTTACTGAAAATCTATATAGTCTTTTTGTGTCTGGTCCCGGAGTGCCTGACAGCACATTATTGACTAATGTTAACCCTTCAGGCAACGTCCCTGAAGATATAGAGGAACTAAATGGAGCTGTGCCATTGATGCCGTAAAATGTCACCGGTTCATAAACAGTGCCAGTGGAGCCCGAAGGTAAATTTCCGCTAGGCGGATATATCAGCATGCCAACACTGGGTAATACTGTGACATTTACCGGAGCTGAGTTAGATACTCCTTTTAAATTTCCAACTGAATAATCAAACGTATCTGTTCCTGAATATCCAGTTGTTGGTGTATAATAAATCACAATATTTGATACTGTGGCTACTCCATGTAATGGCGAAGTAACCACTGTGGCGGTGTTGAACGGATTTATTACGCTAGGGGTTATTGGGTTGTTTACAGAATTATACGCCACTGTGACATTAACTGGATTTGCATAAGGAGTTAATACCGGATTTACTGTAACATAAAATCTTTCAGACTTTGATATGCCCGCAGAATTAAAAGCAGAATAATAAAAATAATCTATTCCAACAAATCTACTATTTGGGCTGTAGGTAATGGTAGATGTTGATGCTGATGCAACTCCAAACAACGGTTTTGAATTAAGAATTATTCCAGTAACTGTGTTACTCACTAATGGTCTTAAAATGTTGTTGCTGCTGCCCTGAAATACTGACGCTGTGGATTTGAATACTTGTGGAACATAGTCCAAAGAATTCACAGAAATATTAATTGACGCTACATTCGAGTCTCCAACAGCATTAGAGATGTAGTATTCAAAATGATCAAAGCCCACATAGTTAACATTAGGAGTATAGTACACCAAGTTATTGGTCACGGTGGATGTGCCATGCAAGGCTCTAACAACCACTGTTAATGTTCCTATGCTGTTTGTATCACTGAGCTTTATTAAATTGTCTGTTGAATTTTGTTTTACAAATTGGCTGATATTAAAAGCTATATTAGATGAAGTAGATTGTAAAATAGATATGCGGACACTGGCTGTGGAAGTTCCCCCTGGTCCAATAGCAGTGTAATCAAATCGATCATTGCCTGAATAATCAATAGGTGTAGAATAGAGAATGGTGTTGTCAATGACAGATACTGTTCCACTATTGACAGAAAACTCTGGTGTTGTGATACTGGAGTATATATTTTCTATATTTGGCTTTATAATATTGTTTACAGAATTATAAAGCACATACTTGCTGATATTTTTAGCAATTGGTGCAGCAGGTTTGGGCACTGTTACAATGACATCAGCGTTATTTGAATTACCAGATGGACTGACTGCATAATATTGAAAAGTGTCTGTGCCTACGAAATTTGTTAAAGGTGTATAAAAAATAATAGCGCCATCTGTTAATGCACGGCCCTGTGTATTTTCTGTTGTTACTACCCCAATGCTGCTATAATAATTGGTGACATTTGGTGATATTACCGCAACCTCAGAATTTGCCACCACAGTGACAGTTAATGTGTTGGCTATTGGGGCCAAACTTCCTACTGTTATAGACACCAACGCTGGAGCTGACTGAGCAAATCTAGTTTTAACAATATATTGAAAACTGTCAGTGCCGTAATAGTCGTTGCTTGGTGTGTAAATTATATCAAATCCGCCTGCACTTACTGTAGCAGTACCATGGTCTGGCGGGTTAGTGATGGAAATTTCAGTAACTCCCACTGACACTGATGGTGTTATGGTCGCTGAACTATTTTGAGCAACTGTAACAGACAAATTCCCAGCAATAGGAATCTCTAACAATGCGTCGACTAATAATTGGCCGTTGGGACTACCCAACCCACTGACTGCATCCCATCCAGACGAGGCCACAAAACCATTAACATTTCGATAATTATTGCCTATAGTCACATCATTAAATGCACTTATATTTTGATAAAATAATTTATTGACAAACCCCAGTCGAGTGTCAAAAATCTGATTCAATCTCAGTATCAGGGCTGCAACCAACGGGGTTGACGCACTGGTGCCGCCCGCACTGATCTGAAGATTTGTCTGACTATCGCTATTATAAAAATAAAAAGTATAACCGGATGATGGATTTGCATTGGCTGTGACGTCAGGAATACCCCGTGTGAACAAACTAAAAACTTCACCACTATTATACTCTTTATATCTCAAGCCTTGCTGCCAGGTTGGTATACCAGTTTTTTCACTGAGGCCACCGCCACTGCCAACCCATGCTTCTTCAGAATATCTAGTATCATCCTGATTTAACACCAACGTCGTGCCGCCTACTGCCAAAACTCCGTCAGTTGCCGCTGGAAATCTAATGGTTAATCTATTATCTAATGCACCCTTACCAGAAGTCGCACCAAAATCACCCACACTACAGCAAATTGTTATGCCTTTGATAGCTGCTGGTGCAATTACTGTATCATAGAAAAGCTTTGATAAATTAGGCAAGGAATCAAGAAAGGGTTCTGGAAAAGTCCAAGTCAGTGAGATCACTGAAGGTTGATTAACATTATCACCTATGGCTGCGACAAAAGGGTCCACCCATGAATCACTAATATTGGTAGTATCATCAAAGTATAATGCAATCTTGGCGTTGGGTACCAAACAGCCTATTGTAAAAATATCCAACATATTTTCTAGATTATAGATGTATGTGGATGAAGACACGATTGTGGTGTCCGAAGTTCCGTATGCCACAACTATGTTTGGTGTTGATAACCCCACATCAGCAAAACTTGCATCTAAGTTGGCTTGTGTATATCCTCCACCAAATGAGATAATGGCAATACATTGGTCCTGCCCTGTGGCTTCGGGAAAATTGTAGGCTTTTGCAACTTGAATTGGTGTGAGAAGAACTGGCGACGGCGGGTTCGGAGTAAGGTCAGGAACTACATTATCGGCGACCAATGAGCTTTGCTTATTTTTGGTTTCCATTACAACCAACGAGTCAAGACCCAACACATGAATTATAATTTCTGACAATTGTTCAGGCACACTGATTGGCTGCGTGTGCCCAAAACATGTTTTTCCATCGACTACCACTTGTTCAATGATGACATTGAACGCTTGATTAAAAATGGAAATTGGGGCTTGTAATTTTATTCTAGCACTGTCTCTGGATGTTTCAATCACTTCCATGCCAAAATGATTAGCAAAGTCCAATACCTGAGCAATGTCCGAGGACGAGGCTCCAAAATATTGGGCAAATTCCAATCGAGACATTTTGGCTGCTTGATTGTTCATGACTTTTCTAGCATATTCCTGCATGGTCACCCCGCCAGGTGCCAAGGGTCTACGCAAAATCACCGAAACTCTAATAATGATATCAGTATCAAGTGCAGAAATTTCTGAATTTTCAGGATATTGAATAGCTGTGTTTGCTATGGGTGTGAAATTGTAATAGGACATTTGGTATTTATTCATAAATCAACGAGGCATAATCATGGGCCAATAAATACACGCACATTATATTATAGTAAGGGACCTAATGAATTCATTCAAACACTCTGGAACATTTGGTGATTTGATATATGCTTTGCCAATTGTCAAACATCTAGGTGGTGGCGAATTTTATCTTCATCTTGATCAAATCAATTGGATTGGCAGCTACTACTATGGATCTGCGCCAAACCCTTTTCATCAGGGACGAATGAACTCCAAAGATTTTGATTTCATGCAGTCTTTTATGACCAGTCAAGAGTATATCAAAAAGTTTGACGTCATGAGATCAGATACTGAAATCACACATAACCTTGATAGATTTAGACCCTTGTTTTTGGGACACCCTGGAAATTATGTGGACATTTACTCACACACGTTCAATATTTTTGACACGGACACAAAGAACAAGTTAAGAAACAGCACATGGCTCACTGTGGACAGTGAGGACACAGTCAAAGGCCGACCTGTGGTAATCAACAGATCTGCTAGATGGCAACCAAGACAACTGTCTCCACAATGGAAAGAATGGCAAAAAACAGGCCTAATGGACCAAGCAATATTTGTGGGCATGGAAGAAGAATATCAAGCGTTCAAGAAAACCACAGGGTGGGACTTGCCTTTTCACTACACCAATACCATGATGGATTTGGCCAAAATCATTGCTGGCAGTGAAATGTTCATTGGCAATCAAAGCATGGCGCTGTCCTTGGCCATTGGACTGGGAGTAAATGTCCACTGTGAACACCGAGATGATTTGCCTTTGGAAAGAAATGAATGTTACGGGTTCAATCCCCAAAAAGTGAAATATTTTGGCGGTTGACAATTTGAAAGAATTTGTTTATAATATGGCTATGTTTTTAACAAAACACAAATCAAACACATTTCTCAAATGATCAACTAGTCATAAAGGAACACATCATGTACAAATACAAAATTTGGGCCCGAGTAACAGCCAATGAAACCATTCACACCGTGATTTGGGCCAGCAGCGATTACGATGCTCGAGCAATTGCCGAAAGTCAATATGGTTCTGGCAACGTTTTGAACTACAGTAGGATTTATGAGTAAAAAACCCAAACTGGGAATCATTCAATCAAGGGGCATTGGTGACATCATCATTGCCTTGCCCATAGCTCGACATTATGCGGATCAGGGCTACGACATACACTGGCCCATTTGCCAAGAATTCATGGGCAATTTTCAAAATCATGCGCCTTGGGTCAAATGGATACCATTGCCCACTGACAGTCGTGGAGATTTCTTCTACAAAGAACCCATGACAAGATTGACCAATTTGGGCTGTGACGAAATAATCTGTCTCTATCAGGCCTTGAGTTCACATCCAGAACTCAGTCAAGTGCCTTGGTTCCAAATTCAACATTTTGACGAATTCAAATACACAAAGGCAGAAGTGCCGTTTATTGAAAAATGGAACTTGAATCAGTGTGTGACTAGAAGTTTGAATACAGAAATTTCATTAAAAAACAAATTGGTAAAACCCAATACCAACTACTATGTCACACATTTTGAAGGCAGTGATTTTAATGCAGATCCTGATCTAACTCACCTGCCTCCTGAATGGCAAAGAATTGACATACGTGCAGGTGTCACTGCCAGTGTGTTTGACTGGCTGACCATAATTGAAGGCGCAGAGGCCCTGATCTGTATAGACTCCTGTATAGCCTGCATGGTGGATCAGTTGAAGCTGCCCATTGAAAACAAGTATTGGATTCCTAGAAGCCATATACATTTGACCCCAGTACTGGGCAGCCAATGGACAGTGTTGGCAGCACCAGATCATAGCTCAGCTGCCCAAAAAATATTTGGGGCTAGGTAAACACTAACACAATTAAACATATGAAAAAAACAAAATCTAAAAAAAGCAGTCCGCAGGTCAAAACAGAGGATGCCACATCCGTTGTGATTGGTAAGGACGTCCAAGTAGGAAATTTGGAAAACAATGAGCCACAGATTAATAGATACTATTATTTTTGCACTCCAGTTTACCATGTGAACGTGCCCCAGTTCTTGCCCAAACTGAGAGAAATCGCCGAAGTGAGGCTGGAGCAACATCGTCAAGAAGTTCCTGAATTACATCCAGTATTTCCCATTCGTCAGACCAACACCCTGTTAGACGAACCTGAACTCAAGGATTTCTTTGACTTTGTGGGCTACAATTGTTTTCAGTCCTTGGTGGAAGAGGGCTATCACATGCAGGAGCTTGCTGTGATTTTTCAAGAGGCTTGGTTACAGGAACATCATAAACATTCAGGGCATGACGAACATGTGCATGGCTATGGCAGTCAACTGGTGGGGTTTTACTTTTTGAACACGCCTGAAGACTCAGGCAGGCTGGTGTTTCACGATCCAAGACCCGCCAAGAGACAAATCAATTTGCCTGAAGCTGATCATCAAATGGCCTCCGATGCCAGCACTGCTATCAATTTTAATCCCAAAGAAGGTGACTTGTTTTTTGCACCCAGTTGGGTTCCCCACAGCATCAGTAGACACGTGGGTGACGAGCCCCTAAGAATGGTACATATGACACTGTCAGTGAACAGAGCAGAACCTCATCACTATGACACGCAACCCCCTGCCTCAGGCCCCAATGACCAGAGTGGTAGTGGTGACTCATCAGTGACTGTGATCTAACTCCCAGATGTGACCCATGAACCAATACTATATTAGATTCAACAAATCACGAGGCCTACCAGGCCGAGGCAGTGTGGACCATGTGTGGAGAGTGTTTGAAAATGACCGAGAATTTTTGTTCAAACATTTTAGAATTGAAGGGGTCACTGTGGTAGACACTGTGACTGGGGCAGGAGAAGGTGCAGACAATTGGAACGTGGCCTGCCAGGGTTACATGACCATAGATCGAGACACATCAACTGCTGTGATCACTGCCCAGCCACCCCAACCCGAGGGTCAGGGCTGAACCTAGGTGGCGGTATTTACAACCTGTGTGGCAGTTGTGAGCTGTTGCTTGAACTTAGCTTGTAGTTGCAATTCTGTCACAACAGCGTGGTAGGTGCTGGAGTCTGCCAAGACACGTTCAATATAAGCAACCACTTGAGTTTGAGTGCTGGCTCTCAGTTGCTGAACAATGTTGTGCTTGATCTCCAAGTGTTCAGTTGCAGTGGTCTCCCCGTGAATCAAGAAGGCTAAAAGAGATTCCACCTCAAAGGCCCGATTGACGGGCAGAAAGCTTTTGACTAATTCGGGGTCCTGTATGTGAGTCTCACACCAGGTCACTAAATCTCTAACATCAGTGCCTGACTTAGTCAAGGGGTATAACCAAGACTGTGATGGTTCATGCCAAACTGACTCAATCAAGGGTCGTGTGGGTTCATGAGGCGGCTCCCATTGCCAGTTGGTGGCACTGCTGATATGCCAACTGGCAAATGGTGGGGGTGGGTAAAACACATCATTGACTGCGTCATAGATGTCACCCACAGCAGCATAGTTGCCTCTGATAGCTGTGCCACCATCAGGAAAACGTTTTACCAGAGTGCCTGTACTGATCACATAGGTAGTGGTGGAGTCTATTTCTTGATCTAGAGGTATCAAGTCCGTGCTGCCGTCGGAGTAGATCACTTGTTGGTAGGGTCTAGCTTCCTCCTGAGGGCTGACATGCACACCTCCAAAGGTGTTATAGCTGGTCTTTACCCAAGAGTCACGATCCTCTAGAGCGCTGATATATTCCCAATCAGCCTTGATCATTCTCTGCACACGACCATTTTGAATTTTTGCGTAGGTTCCCATATGATGCCTTTCTGTCTCCTAGTAGGGGTCACACACCCATACATATGCAGGTGCATATATGTGTGTGTTTTATGTATTTATAACACCCGCCCTGGGCCCTCAACTATTCCTGATCAAAGTGTCGGAGGATTGTCGTGTCAATTCTGCGTGGTGGCTGTTCGTCAGTGTGAGTGAGTGCAAACAAGCCTGCACACTCCCTCACAATCAACTCAGAGAATTTCTCCGTGAACTGTTGGCCAAAGGCCTCAAAAGACTGTTCCTGACTGGCCCACTCGGCGGCCTGCTCAGCTAGAGTTTGAATTCTAGGGTTCATTGGTGGTTCTCCATTTGTTTTAAGTGGTTGGTTCAAGGTTCAATTCCAAAGTATGCATTGACTGGAATACTATTGGGGTTTGGATCTAGGACCTTGTCTGGTCCTTGGAAATGTTGGACCTGATGAGGGTCGTTTTTTGTAGTTTACTTTGGGTATTACAGGCCCAACTACTGCCTTTTCCCCTGCATTGTAAAAAAGAAATTTATTGGGTGCTCCTTCCAACCTGCCATTAGTACTGTTAATTTTATTTAATGAAACATGAGACGCTGTGACGTAATTTAATGCTTCAGATTGTGTCATATCAGGATACACTTCTAACAAACAGGCCAATACGCCTGTGACTTGGGGACCGGCCATTGATGTACCGCTGTCATTTCCCACATAAAAATTTTCAGAATATGGACCAGTTAGAGTATTGATTGTCGCGGTCTTTCTTGTGTCCAGGACTGATCCACTATGGGAGCTATTCACAGCACTTATGATATCTTGTCCTGGAGCAAAAATATCAATTCTAGGACCATTATTACTGGACAAAGTTACGGGCATGGGCAAAGAATCAGTACCCACAGACCCCACACAAATAACATTAGGCACAGATCCAGGATGTGGTCCTCGATTCCAATATATGGGTATCCCAGAGACATAGGCTCTAGTTGTAAATGAGTTATCATAGTCAATGCCGCCAGGAACATCAATTATGGTAGAGTCATTGCCAGCACTGCCAACTATGATTATACCGTCTCTGATACAATCCTGTATATCAGCCGCATCAGAGGCGCTGGGTGTCCCTATCATCGAGGTATATCCCATAGAGTCAACGAGACCAAAATCAATCAACATTTGTTCTGTGAAATCCACACCTTCCTGTGTTATACCATTGTTGGGGCCAAACACCATGGCCACGTAGTAGTTTGACTCAAAAAAGGTCACTTCCACCAGCATACCTGGAGAACCCACAGTGCCTGTATTGACATTGTTGCCTTCAATCCTTATGGTAAACTCTCGATTGGGACTGACCCCTCCATTAGATACACCATAATAAATCCTTTGCACACTGCGATCGCCTGCATTCCACATCAATTTTGCACCTGCAGGATTGCCCATACTGAAATTTGTGGAGGTGGTTGATGGAGCATCAAAAGTTATGTAGCCTTTGGTACTGACATAGGCCTGTGAATACAAATCATCAGTGCGTGGTAGACCCTGTTGATTGACCTTGTTGGACTGTCCCATGGATATGGGCCACGGCAAGTCAACTGTCCAATAGCCCCGATCATTGTCACCACTGGTGGGTTGTGTTGATTCAGTTAGGCCGCTGCCGCCACGAAGCCTTGCCCAAGGTTTAGCGGGATCATCCAATTGGGAATAGCGTTGGTTGTCTGGGCTCCTAGGATCCATTTGAACTGCGGTATTTCTCAAACTGCCAAATGTTGACAGAATGAGAAAACGTCCATAGTCATAGGCCACATCACCAAACCAAACATAAAACCCTGCTTGATCAATGTCCAGCCCATCGTATTGGAGAGCAGTGTACTTTACTCCACGATGTGTTAGTTCTTGGATATATTTGGGGTTGAACAAATTGGGATAATTGTTCTGAGTCGCAAAATATCCCCAACTGTTGTTGACAATGGTGGGGTTTCGTCTACCAGTACGAGGATTCACGGGTTTGTTTTTGTGAAATTCTCTGATCAAGGCAAATTTTCTTGTTTCATTAAAAGACATGTGATAGATGTTGGCATCACTGGCCCATCCCTGTGTAATGCCTGCCGCTGTGCCCGCAACATGTGTGGGGTGATCGGAGATAGATAACCACTGCTGCACTATTTGGGCATAGGTCCTTAGGGGATTTTGATCTCTTGCGTACTGATAGAACGGGGGATATGTGCCTGGTGATAGACCAAGCACCCGGGGCCAATGTTGACGCCAATTGTGGTACACAAACCTAGTGCCACCTTGACCATCTGCCTGAGATGCAAACTCAGGATGCTGTGCATCTATGTCACTGTTGTCCACAATCACAATGTCCACATTTTTACCAGTCATGGTCAACTCTATGGTGGCAGTGGTGCGAGTTTTGGATGCGCCCGAGTTGATCCAATTCCCGTCGGGTTCATCGGTGAACAGACACCTATATAGAGCCCAATTTCGGTCTGTGGCCCTAGCGTTGAGGCGGGAGGCCTTTGACCAAGAGTCGCTGAATTGACGACGAACCCCCGTGGTGACTGGTTGATGACCCAGATGTCTCTCATTTAGTTCTATCTCCAAGACCCTGGGGTCTTGAGTCAAGCTGTGTGCTTCCTCCGGAGTCAATCTAAAGGTAGTGGCTCTGCTGCTGGGCCAGCGGTTGACACACTCTACTGGTCTCATGATGTCCAACCCTGGTGGAGTCACTGCCTCCTCTTCTAGATCATGATAGAGGCTGTGCAAATCCTCATGTGTATGCACTATGACATCGTAGTCCCATGTGCCATCCTCATAGCCAGGCTGGGGACCACCACCAAGGTGCTCTATGTGGGACTGGGGATTGAAATTAGTATTGGTATAATTTGTGATCATGGAAATATTTATCACAACCCCTCTCCCCGGTGAGAGACCCCACGCTCAGTCAACTGATAATCAACCACACAAGGGCCTGAGCCATCAACACAAGGGTGAACCCGAACATGACCACAATCACTAGCACCATGACGCCGTCAATGACGTGATGATGCCCCTACCGAACCAGTGTGATCTGGGGGCGGTGTCTACTGCTCTTAGACCCATTGGAGTTGGTATCCACAGAGGAGCGCACACGGGCTAGGGGTGTTTGAACCATTGAGTGGCTTCAATGACCACAGGCTTTTTTCTAAACTTCATTTTGTAACTCCAAATCTGTTTTTAAAGCGTGTATCACACCGATTTCGATGATCTT
>Ga0209189_1003386_pt1 | contig 10728 bp, 5 predicted proteins | sample C_130820_EF_Meta_FD_187308 | JGI IMG/M metagenome (GOLD analysis project Ga0209189, IMG submission 187308) | Freshwater microbial communities from Lake Croche, Canada to study carbon cycling - C_130820_EF_MetaG (SPAdes) (version 3) | ecosystem: Environmental > Aquatic > Freshwater > Lake | place...
CCTTGTTAAACAACTTATTCAGAAACTATTTCAATAAATTGGTAAAAGAAATGCAAAAGCAGATTGTTCGTGAAATTAACAATGGTTCTTGGCGCTCATCAGAAGACTATGAAAACATCGTTAATATGACCAATATTTACAAAATTATGAAATCCACGACTATTGAAAATGGTATCAATCGTGCACTATCCACGGGCGATTTCAGTATTAAACAATCAAATAGTAGTAAGGTAGGTGTTGCACAAGTTCTAAATAGATTAACCTATGTTGCGAGTTTGAGCCATTTGCGACGTATCAATACGCCACTAGAAAAGAGTGGTGAATTGATTGCTCCTCGTAAGCTACACAATACAACATGGGGGTTTTTATGCCCAGCTGAAACTCCAGAGGGTCAATCCATTGGTGTTGTAAAAAATATTAGTTACATGGGACATCTCACTATTCCAACTAATAGCTTGTCTTTGTATGAATACGTAAAACCCTATATAGTTTCAGTCAATGACAACATATTGCCAAAAGACTTGAATAAAAAGGTCAAGGTCTTTGTTAATGGCTGTTGGTTAGGTATTGCGATTGATCCAATGCAATTCTACTTGGATATGAAAGATAAAAAGTATCGTGGTATTATTAATATTTATACATCTATTACGTTTGATTTCAAGCTATTGGAAATTCGTATTTGCAATGATGGGGGGCGTCTCACAAGACCAGTATTGCGAGTTCGCGACAACAAAGCGTTGATTACAAAAGAAATTATTGATCAGTTAGTATCTAAAGAAATATCTTGGAATGATTTGCTCACGAACTGTCGTTTGGATGAATCCGTGATTGAATATATTGATCCCGATGAGCAGAATTTTGCGATGATTGCCATGAGATGCAAGGACGCATACCTACAAGAATCAGATCGTAAGATAGCCTATACGCATTGCGAAATTCATCCCAGCACTATTTTCGGAGTATTGGCCTCATGTATTCCATTTCCCGAACACAATCAAGCTCCTAGAAATACTTATCAGTGTGCCATGGGTAAACAGGCTATGGGTGTATATGCAACCAACTATGATCAACGTATGGACAAAACTGCTTATGTCTTAAATTATCCTAGTCGCCCACTCGTTGATACCCGTCTCATGAATTTCATTCAACTGAATAAGATCCCCTCTGGAACCCAAATCCACGTGGCTATTATGACACATACTGGTTACAATCAGGAAGATAGTGTTCTAGTAAATAAAGGATCTATTGACCGCGGATTGTTTCTGGCAACAATTTATCACACAGAAAAGGATGAAGATAAGAATATTATTCGTGATGAGATCATTCGTTGTAAACCAGATCCTCAAAAGACCAAGGGTATCAAATTTGGCAATTATGATAAGCTCAACCCAGAGGGATTTATTCCTGAGAACAACCTCGTAGAAAACCGCGATGTGATTATTGCGAAAACCATTCCTATCAAGGAAAACCGCAATGATCCTACCAAGACCATTAAATACGAAGATCAGAGCAAGACATTCCGTACAACAGAGGAGACCTACATTGATAAAAACTATACTGGACGTAATGGCGATGGTTATAACTTTGCCAAGGTCCGTGTCCGTACTTTACGCAAACCCGTATTTGGTGACAAGTTTTCTAGTAGACATGGACAAAAGGGTACTTGTGGAAATATCATTCCAGAATGCGATATGCCCTTTACGAAGGATGGACTACGACCCGATATCATTATCAATCCACATGCGATTCCGTCTCGTATGACAATTGGACAATTGAAAGAGACGATTTTAGGCAAGGTCCTACTGGAACTTGGAATGTTCGGTGATGGAACCAGTTTTGGAAATCTGGACGTCAAAACCATTACAAAGGAACTACAAAAGCTAGGTTATGAGAGTTATGGTAATGAACTCCTATATAATGGTCTTACTGGTGAACAACTAGAAACCAATATTTATATTGGTCCAGTGTTTTATCAGCGTTTGAAACACATGGTCAATGATAAGCAACACAGCAGATCTATTGGACCTATGGTGAACCTAACGCGCCAGCCAGCGGAAGGTAGAAGCCGAGATGGTGGTTTCCGCATTGGTGAGATGGAACGTGATGTTATGATTGCGCATGGCATGTCCCGATTCTGTCGTGAACGTCTCTATGATGTGTCCGATAAGTATTCAGTACATGTATGTAAAAAGTGTGGTATGGTTGCTTCCTATAATGATGGTAATAAGAGTCGGGTGTATGCAGCTGCCGATTTTACGATTCATTTATGTAAGACCTGTGATAATAAGACTGACTTTGCCAAGGTGGAAATACCTTATGCATATAAACTCATGGCGCAAGAGCTTCAGACGATTAATGTGGTACCGCGTCTAATCACTGAATAATCGCACATCCTATTCTAACGTCTTTCCACTAATTACGTTTATATTATGAATTAATACTATTAAAACAGTATATACTATGCCTAGTCTTAATCTGTCTTTCTTGAATGAATTAAAGGATGACTATGCAAAATATCCTTGTTTTATTGAAACGGGTACCTATAACGGAGATACTATTTTCTCTTTAGAACCATATTTTAATAAATTATACACAATAGAATTTAGCGAAAAATACCATAACAATACAAAAAGAAAATACCGTGGTAATAAAATAGATTTTTTATTGGGTGACAGTAGTATTGTATTTGAAAGTTTATTACCAAATATTAGTGACAAAAGCATATTCTTTTTAGATGGTCATTGGTCAGGAGGCGACACTGGTCATTCAACTAAAGACTGTCCATTAGATGAAGAAGTTACCCTTATTCATGAATTGTTTCAAAATGAAGCTATCATTATTATTGACGATTTTAGACTATTTACTTTAGATAAATCGTCAGGAAAACTTGGTGAAGATTGGAGTAAAATTAATAAAGAAAATCTATTACGTATTTTGAAAATGCGAATAAACAAAGTTTATCATTTAGATAGCGAGTGTGCAAAAGATGATAGATTAATCATTCATATAAACGCGAAATAAAAGGTTCATTAATATGTTATTTTTATTTACATTATTATGTAATTAAAACCTAAGAAAATATTTGTTCAATGTTTCTCAATAAATAAATTTTATCTTTCACTTTTTCCATATCAATTACTTTCTTATATTCTTCAGGATTTGATACTATTTTGAATAGAGTTAGCCAATCACTATTCACGTCTCCAGATAATTGAATAACCATATCAGGAAAATATTCATCTATTGATCTACATCCCAAATAAATAGGTGTTGTTTTGCATAAAAGCGGTCCGGTTATTTTCTCGGAAAAATAATGATTGGTCTCAAAGTTCTCAATCGCAATATGAAAATCATATTGTTCATAAGGTTCTTTTTCAGTAAATTTTCCTTTTACTCGCGGGTCATTCAAATGTTCATAATAAACGCAACCCCGACCATATATATCCACAGGTAATCCCGATTCTAAAATCTTCTTTACTAGATCATGCCGAAATTTATGTCCTGGTTGGTCTTTTTTCTCGCTTATCATGATAGACATACCACGATTCTTGTCAGGAATATAATTTAATGGTGGTGGCGGGATATACCACATATGAGAAAACCGTTCAACAAATGGTGACGGCAAACTATTCTTTTCGCCAATAAAATACTTACCAATAAATTGTTGAGCATAGTTTATAAACTGTTGAGTTAAACCGAGAAATTGAGGTGGTTCAAATGCGAACCCTATTACGTTCGCTTTAGGTATATGACCGATTTGAGGCATAGCAGTATTCAATATAATTACATGAGTATAATCCTCTCCATTTGTGATATAGATCTTTTTGTCGGGACCATAGTTTTCCAATGGCCCAACTCCGACTTCACATAATCTTTCATAGACATCCTTGCAATTCTCTGATGGACAGAAACTAGAAAAGATACGAATACGATACATTGAACACTTAACAATACTAATATGATAATAAGTATAAATAGTTTTATATTTCTATTCTTATAAGTATAATAAGATACAGTACTCAAATATGATAGATGATCAAAATCACAGTAGCAGTGATATTAACGACATAAGAACCAGCGCTCAATTTAAAAGCACTACTTTCTCAAATTACAAAAAAACTGACGTCCGTAAACAACTCATTGAAAGCATGAAAAGCGGGAAATTAGAACCTGCGTCTCATTGGTGTGCCGAACTAATTTGTGCAGGACATTTTATGGAAGTATGGGAAATTATTCTACATTATACTGGAAAACATATTCATTTAGGCAATCCCAAAATCGTTATTTATTTACAGATGCGGTTTGACATTTTTAAAAACGTTATTGCACAGGGTCAATATTTAAATGAACTCCAGTTACGTAATCACCCGACTATTCGCAAATTATTTGCAGAAGTGATAAGCACGCTTACGTTGTCTAATAGAAAACACAGTTTTGAACCAGTTAAAATAAACCGTGTAGAAGAATTTGATATGACACAAATGACTGAGCGACTAAAGGCACCCAGTATGAACTATGCCGTGGATATTTTGAGAAAGGATGATCCAAAAGAACTTTTCATAGCAGTCAATGAATTTTCCTATCATATTTCACAAGATTCTCATACTACTATTAATGCGTGTTACTGGATTGAATGGCTCATTGAATTTGATGCTATTTGTAAGAAACGAAAAGAACCATGCTTCTGTGAACGGCGATCTCAGATCCCCGTAGAAAAGAAATTACAGCGAGATATTATTTGGATTCTATGGGATTCACTGTTCTATTATTGTGAAAAACTCAATAATCCCTATATTGACAAACTGATGAAGGCCATTCTAGATATCTTTTGCATCAAATATACAACCGCTTCATGTAAAAAACGCAGATATTTACTTTATTTCGCAGTTGCGCTCTTAACTGAGCCAGTTCCTACCAACATTGATTTAATGGCCAATAAACCTATGATACAGAATATTTCAGATAAAATTAACGAAGTTTATAAGCAGATAAAGAAACAAGAAGAAAGTCCAAATACAGAATATTTGTTTGCCAATCTACAGAAAGAAAATACCTTTGAGAAATCAATGAAAAAGATGGATTTGGTGAATTCTATTGATATATTTAGTAAGTAATAAAGTATAGTTTCTATTTTTTTATATATTCATCTAGTAAATAAAATAAATATTACATGAATAATAGCAACATAAACAATAGCAATAAAAATGAGTTTCAACAATATTGTATTGAATCACTTGAATTGCTAAAGAAAATAGAATTACCGATCATTACAATGCATAATGATTTGGAGGCTGTACTTGTTTATTTCTATAATTCAGAACATATAGAATTTATAATTAAACATACTATATTAAAATTAGGTAAAAAGTGGAGCTTCACGATCATTTGTGGTTATTCTAATTATAATTTCATTTATTCTATTTGTTCTGTTCTATCTGAAAATATTAAAATAGTAAAAATTGCAAATCCGTTATCTATTGGCGATGAATCTTTCTGGAATCTATTTCATGGTGAAAAATTATTTTTTTATGATGAGAACACATTGATTGTAAATGAAACCATTTGCAATTTTTTACAGTGGGATTATATTGCTAACCTAAATAGTTATGCAAATATTGATCCTAATGCTCTAGCTATTTCATTTGATAATCTTACTGTTGCAATAGTATCAAAAAAGTATGCGAATAAATTATCTGATCCTTCATGCAGAATCGCGGACATTGAAAGTAATCGCGAATTTATTTCTTATAATACAAACCAAAAGAATCCTACCTGTTTTTGTTATTATAAACCCATAATAAATAAACAAAAGCTCCCTACTCTTACTTATTCTGCGAATGGACTTTATAACCCAACGCATTATAAAATTCTGAACATTGATTTACAGGATTTGAACAAGACTGAACTATTAAATCATTTCAGAAATTTTGGTTACCATGAAAAGAAGCAGTGCTATATTAAAAATAAAGATATGCACCAATATATTCATGAATATTGTGATTTTGATAGTCAATTTGTATCAAGTCATTACCTATTTTATCATCCAGAACTAGTTCATTTAAATTCTATTGAACTATTAAAACATTACAATACTGTTGGTAAACGTATTAGCGAAACATGTTTTATTGAAAATACGGACAGCAATTTTAATCCAATACAATATTTAAACATGTATCCCTATTTAAATAATTTGAACGGTAAAGACCTCTATCAACACTATCTTCATAACAAAGATAGGAGAAATCTGATAGATGATGTAAAAAACGTTAAAAAAGTAGGTATAGATACTTGTATTGTCTTCATAAATTCCACTAGCGAACTCTGTGATGAAACAGTATTTTTATATGACTATGTTCTTTACTTACAAGAATTACGCCTCTATGATAAAATCATTGTATTAGACGTATATTTTAATGAGGATTTATTTTACTATTATGATCAGCTTACTACCAAGCCTATTTTCTATTGCAATCATTATATTTTACTTAGAGAATTAATAGAGTTCCATAACCCTCTTTTTATTTACTCCAATGGATTAAACTACCTCACTTTGAATATAACAAAATTCTCACAAGATATTGTGAACAAAACCATATTCCATTTTCATACATCTATAGAAGCCATACCAACTACTGTAAAACAATTACATGACAATATTATTTATTGCAGCAATGAGAAAATAAAAGAACAATTTATTCACTCCTTCGGATTAGATCATGTACAGCTTTTCAACTTTTTTATAAGAAAACAAGAGATTTCTAATCACCCATCTTTTGATTTATTCGGAAACGATAACATATTATTTGGTATGTTTGGAAATACAACTTATGAAAATGGGTTTGATATCTTTAAAAAGATTGCAAAAAATATGCCCGAATACAATTTTATTTGGATAGGCGGTGATCATGATCCGAGTTTTTCTGCGGATAACTTTATTCATATATCTACATGTTTAGATGTGTATAAATATATTGATTATATTGACTATCTACTAGTAACTGTCCGCAATAGAAGCCCTTTTGTCATTCTACAAGCTCTTTATAAAAATTGTCCTTGTATTGTTCTTGAAAACAAAATGACTACTGATATTGATGTTGGTGGTTTTTATAAAATACTACACCATAACAACGATACTACTAAAATTGTTTCCTTTCTCAAAACCGATATTGTATTAATGAAAAAAAAGAATCAGGGTCTTTCTATTTCAAATCGTATTTACAATCATTTTTCCAAACCTATCATAGAATATGAATTTGTCAAAGCACAAACAGCAATTAGTCATAAAAAAAACAAACCCATCCATAGTACGGTAGCTGTTCAATCAACCCCCTATTTTTATTGGATTCATTATTTGTTAAGAAATCCGGATTTAATTGACAACAATATTTTGACCTATCAGCAAGCATTAGATCACTGGAATCATTATGGTGTAAAAGAAAACCGATATGCTATTATACCCTATTCTGAGTTGGAACAATATACTACCATTTATAATGGTCTTAAACAGAAAATAAGTGAAAACTGGTATGATTACTCACTTGAGACTATTATACAAATGAAAATAAAAGGAAGTACACCCTGTCAAATCCACAAGTTCTTATTTGAACATTTTTCCTACAAAACAATTCCTAGTCCTTTTATTAAAAAAATTATTTCAGCTATTTCAAAATCTATCTTTCATGATAACGACAATGAACTATTGTGCTTTCCTAAGATAGATGGATGCATAGATCTTTCTCTTTATGGTATATCCATTGATGAATTAGACATAGAGTATTTTTATAAACAATACAAGAACTGTTGGTATTCCTTTTCCAGATTAGAAGACGCTGCATGTTTTTGGAATTTATTTGGAAAAAACAATAACTATATTCGGTCACCTGAACATGAACTTTATGAAGACGTACACTTTGATTGGCTCTATTATAAAGGCGCTAATCGCTTAGATGATAAAACTGTTTCATCTAAGGAAACCGCGTTTTTGCATTGGAATAAATACGGAAAAAAAGGAGGATTGATTGGTTCTAATAAATCTATTAAAAAAGAATACAATAGGGTGACTAAGACTAACTATGACTTTTCCTTTACAATTCTGGATAATGATTATCCTGCATTCAAAAACTTTACAAAAAACAAAACACTAGGCGTACCTAGTAATCCAAATACATTGTCCTATGAAAAAACATTTAATCAACCATTGTTTCCTGGTCTAACCGTCATACATACTATTGATGATCTTTCTCCTTTTATTTTCATAGTTGATTTCCCTAATTATGGTGGAGGTTGTGGACTATTTTTAAACAGCATTATAACTGCATACAAAACAAAACAACCTTTTCTCATTGCTAGACAGTTTTCAACGGGAATTCATTTCTATGTGAACGATGAATTTATGTTAGAGAAAGTCTATACTGTAGATGAAGCCATTGCGTTTGTTACTAATTTGAGAAACATAATGAGCAAAATATTTATTAATTCTATTATAGGCCATAAAAAACCCTTTCTTGATTCGTTGTTTACTTTAGGTCTAGAAGTTAGCGCTATTACACATGACTATAGTCTTCTCTATGATTTTGCGCAAGGCTATTATCATGAACTCATGAATCATACAATGACGTGTTCTTTTCCAATAGAAAAATGTAATCAGGTTATCACTCAACACAAACAAAATATTGCATTATTTGGATCCAAAGTCAATAAGAGTAAATTCATTATTGCACAGTTACCTGATCATTGTAACCTTTTGAAAAGAATAGAAAATGGTCAAAATGATTTAGTTGTTGGACTTCTAGGAAATATATCTAATTTAAAAGGATATTATATCATAGAACAGTTGGTATTGTTTGCAAAAAAGCAGAATCAAAAGAATAAAAATAAAGATAGAAATAAACAACATATTCGCATTGTTTTATTTGGAAACATTCCGTATTTTGATAAAGACGGCGATTTTATTGAAAAATATCCTTACAAAAACATAGAAGAGTTAAATGGACTTTTAACAGAACACAAACCTCATCTATGGGTAGAAACATCGCTATGGCCAGAAACCTATTCTTACACACTTACTCTCATGATGATAACTGAATTACCCATCTTTTATCAACAAAAGAATTTCCCGAGTGTCATAAGCAGTAGACTCTCAGAATATAAGAACTCCTATTCCTTTCCTACTATTGATTGGCTAACAGAAAACTGGAATCAGGTATCTGAGAAAAAACAGGATTATTTCTATACAATTGATCCTGCCATTTATTTTAATTCTTTTTGGGATTCTTATTTTGGCAATGTTTTTAACCAAACCAAACCCCCGCAAAATTTCGTATTTATCTCTTCCAAAATCATCGTCTCTACAAATAGATTTAATTATTCAGATTCAAGATCTATCTATACATCTGAAGAACGATATGACCAAACATTACAAACCATTGAATCTATACGATGTCATATTCCAAATAGTTATATTATTTTATTTGATAATTCCGACTTTTCTCAAGATCAATATTCTACGCTACACGAGAAAACAGATCTATTTTTAAATATTACAACTGACTTAGATATCTATGATTATACAAATAATAAAGCTTATAAATTATATGGCGAACTAGCCCAGACGGCCTATGTACTACAATATATAAAAGATCACAGATTGGCTATTCATATGAACCATTTTTTCAAAATATCTGGGAGGTACTGGATTAATGATTCTTTTTGTTTTGATACCTATGTAAACGAGTCAAATATTTTTAAAAGAAAAGAAGAAGTTATTAATAGAAAATATTATTACACATCGTTTTATAAAATTTCTGGAACACAGTTCGCATCTTTTACTGATACGATTCTTTCAATGTATGAAGAAAGTAAAGACAGTGATATTTATGATGGATATGATTGGGAAGTATTACTATCTAAGAAATTAGAATACAACTTTACAGAAGTAGATAATTTGGGAATTACTGAAAATATTGCCGTATGGAAACAACAAACGTTGATCTAAATTTTTTTAGTTATATTTATAAATTCAACTGATAGACTTTAGAGAACAAAATAAATTATCAATATTAAATATAAAATGAGTTTAAAAGATATTGTTAATAATGAAAGAACCGATAAAAATACAGTACATTCATATTTAGATTTATATCAAAATTTATTAGTAGGTAAAAAAGAAAGTGCTACCAATATTTTAGAAGTAGGAATTTGTTATGGAGGAAGTATAAAACTTTGGCATGATTTTTTTGTAAACGCAACTGTTTATGGTTTAGATATAATTCCTACTGAAAAAATTTGGAATGAAATAAAAAACAATAACAGGATTGTATTGCACGCATCAATTGATGCTTACGATGAAAACTATGTAACAACTACTTTTTTGAACAAAGGAACTATATTTGATATGATTCTTGACGATGGGCCACATACTTTAGAAAGCATGAAGAAGTTTATTAAATATTATTCCCCACTTTTAAAAGATGATGGAATTTTAATTATAGAAGACGTACAAAAGTGGGATTGGATTGACCAGCTTAAAAGTGAAGTTCCTGATCGTCTTAAAAAATATATACAAACGTATGACTTAAGAGAAAACAAAAACAGATACGACGATATTGTTTTTGTAATTAATAAAACTGTTTACACCAATGAAAATTAAAATCCGCAACCACATAGAGTGCGTTTTAACTTAAAATTCTAAGGAATGGTAAAACCGCAGTATTGATAAAAATAAAAATA
>Ga0209189_1003387_pt1 | contig 10728 bp, 13 predicted proteins | sample C_130820_EF_Meta_FD_187308 | JGI IMG/M metagenome (GOLD analysis project Ga0209189, IMG submission 187308) | Freshwater microbial communities from Lake Croche, Canada to study carbon cycling - C_130820_EF_MetaG (SPAdes) (version 3) | ecosystem: Environmental > Aquatic > Freshwater > Lake...
TTGTTCTGTTGCGCTGAGTGCAGCACGGGCCACAGCGCGATTTTTCTTGTAGGGCTCGTAGTAGTCTTTGCGCCATGAGCGACCTTCCAGTGCAAAAACCACATGGTCTGCGGAGAACTTCTTGTTCACCTTGTTAACAGAACTCATCACGATGTGCAAGGCGTAACCAATCTTTTCCCAAGCGTCAGCTGCACGAAAAACCGAATGTCGGGCACGGAAAAAAGTATTTGCTGTGTCAATCAACAGATATCGCATCAGGATCCAGTATGTTATTTTCTATACAGTATAATAACACAAATTCAGACCAAAAGCAATGAGCCATTTCACCAAAATGCCATGATCCAGCATTCACCGTGGCAAAATCAGCTTCGAGTAAGATCTGATTGTATGTGTATTTAGAGTAAGGTGTGATGTATGCGTTGTTCCAATCCAGTTGATCCTGGATTCGATCAAATGAGTTGTTGCCGTTGAAAAACACATGTGGGATTTTTGCCGCGGTCATGTCCACATGCAGTTGCCAGATCTCTTGATGCCAATGTTGTTGGCAACGATTCCAGTTGACATCAATCACAAACTGTCGATATCGATCCGCCAGTTCGTCAGGAACCCAGTCTGTGCCTGAACTGCCTACCTGTAAGTATTCACCGCGATGCAACCATTCTTCTCGTTCCCAGGTGCTCCATTGTATCACTGCAAGTGCAGATTGCCAAGGCCTCAAGGCTCTCATCCAATCGCGTGTGGTTCTCAAGATTCTGTAGTTAGATGCAGCAGATTCGGCATCGCAGATCAATTCTGCGTTCAATCGTTTAGCCAGCCGTTGACCCCAACTTGCCTGAAGATTTGCAGGGTGCGGTTGCCGACCCAGTTCGGGGTAGCCGTCGTCTTCGGCAAAGGCTGCTGGTGATACTGCTTCGGCAGCAGCAGTATGGCTATCGCCATTTACATACAAAATCATGATACTTCACTGCGGCCGCCACCAACATCGGTGCTGCGAACCCACATGCCACTCTTGGCAATGGCTTCTTCTTGTTCCCAGGTCTCCATGACCACATGTCGGCATACATTTTGGAACCAACGGTCCACAATCTCGGCGTCGGTATCGTCCTTCTTGATCATGTATCCGGCTTTGACTAATCGTGCTACAAAGATCTCGTTCCAGTCCAACTCAAACGCACCTTGATGCAAGTTGTCAAGATCCACATCCAGGCTCACGATATTCACATATGGCTCTTTTTTGTCTGTGGCGATCTCTTTGGCAGTCCTGGGTTGTTCTTTAACTTTCTTTTCACGAGGTACAGGAGGGTCCTTTACCGGATCAACAGGTGCAGCGGTCAACGCTGCCAGGGTTTTTTCTTTTGTGCCATTGGCGCCAAAAAATCTATCAAACATTCCCATCATGTGCCCCATTCGTTCTTGAATAGTGGCACTTGGAGTCGATCACTGTACCGCCATCCTTTTCGCATTGCCATTTCTGCCACTGCCCTATTATTAAGAGTGTACACCCGTTCAACACCACCAACAGGCATAATATACACAGGCCCCTCAAAGCCCCCATCACGAAACTCCTCCACGGCTCTTTCAGCATCTTTCAAATCCTCTTCTGTGGCAATCACAAACTTCAAATAGGCTGTGCCAAAATCTTCATACTCGGCCACAACTTCTGGACGGATAGCATCCGACCATGACTCACCCGAACATGGCAGCTTGGCACTCACAGAGAATGTGATTTCTCTGGACATGTTGTACCAACCCTGTAAATATTCTTTGAACTCTTCACTCAACTTCTGGGTGCCATTGGTCTCGAATGTGATCTCTTTCAATCCGCGCATCTTGGGATGATCCAGCAAGTCTGGGTACTGCTTCTGCCAGCCCAGCAATGGTTCCCCGCCTGTGATCACCAGATGTTCGTCGCGCCATTCCTTGTGCGGTAGCGTGTCCACAACAGCATCGGCAATCGCATCAGTATCAAGCACAGGAGACAGATGCCGAAACCTAGGATCCCAACTAGCATAACTGTCACACCCTGTAGATACCAAAGGCAGCGCGTTGTAATTCGTGTAAAGATCTGGGTTAACATCATTTGCTTCTTCACTGAGTTCTCCTCGTGGCATGCCAAAGCCGGCACATTTAAAGTTGCATCCGAATGTGCGTAAGAATACACTAGGCACACCCATGTATCTGCCTTCGCCTTGGATGCTGTAGAATAGTTCTGCTATTTTAATTTTGCTCATATTTTTCGTGCTTTGACCAGTAAATGCCAACCCAGGTATTCTTTCACTGCTGTTCTCATGTCTTCGGGCATCACAGCAAACCAAGGCTCCAGTTCGTATTCGCCTGCGCGGTACTTGGGTACATTATACATGAAATTATGATCTTGTCTAATCCTTAGGACTTCAAATTTGCCATTCAGCAATTCATAAATCTCTTCTCGGCTGTATGCCGTGGCGTAAGGACAACCAGCCTGTGCCTCAAACTGATCCAGGCCTTTTTGGATCATGGCATACTTCCATGAGTTCTTGGCGTATACCAACATACGGAATTCACCCATGGGCAACAATGCAGCATGGATGTTGTCTAGACATGCAGTCATATCTGGATAGTGATGCAGCACCCCACAACTATACACTAGATCGAACTGCCCTAATTTGGACATCATCACTTGATCAGCAGCGTCCATCACATGAAACTCGCCTCGCAGTCCAAACAGTTCAAATCGTTGCCTGCTCATGGCCACTGATTCTGCTGAGAGATCAATACCCACATAGTCGGCGCCGTGCCGTGCAAATTCCACAGCATCTGACCCAATGCCAGATCCGACCTCCAACACTCGTTTGCCACGCCACTGATGGAAACTGGCAAAGTCACGCAGATGTGGTTCTACAAAGAATCTTCGTTCAGTGACTTCATTCCAGTATTGCTCGGTTCCTGGTTCACTGAGACTATGCTTGACATTGCAAGGTTGTGTGTTCCAATATTGTTTGATTTTGTCTACAAGTTCAGTGGCCAAGTTCTTCAGGGCTCCATTGTTTCATTAGACCTTTTTTGTCTAACTTTATCATCTTTTCCCAGATGTTTATTTTGTTCTCTAATCCCAATTTAAAATGCGTGAGATCGTGGCCCAGGGGCCCTAGGTAATTTGCGATGGTCATGGCGTCCTGTATACGGCGTTTGCGCCAGGTGATGTGATTGAAATCCCTCGGGTGAGCAGGATTACCTTCCAGCATGGGCCGATTACGGAACACATCGTCATCATTCTTGCCTGTAAGGTCAAATCGTTCGTGTTCGATCATCACAGGTATAGTGGTCACGATGTCTAACATCCAACCAATCTGACTGGTCCACGCATCGTTGATCTGATGTGGCGATATGTTTCCTGTGAGCTCCACCCATTTCCTTGGCAGGATAGGAAAGATAGCGTAAGGATGTTCATGATTGGTTTCGGCTCGCAACAAAGTGAATCGATCATTGTGTTCACGTATCACATCATCCCATGCTGTGGTGGTCATCACAGCATCGTCGTTCCAGAAGAATATCCACTTTCCGGTGCTGTGATTGGCCAGCTCGTTGAGGTATTCGTTCAGTCGGATATATCCCAGCCGCTTGAACTGCATGGCACTATAGGTCACACCTTTGGCATCAAGATATGGTGCGATCACATCTACAAAGTAATCAATAGTATCGGTGTCGTCATCATCGAATGCTATCAACACCTCGATGCACTCGGGCTTGGTGGCTGTGTCGATAAGAGTACGTAAACATTGTTCCATGGGAATGGGACGGCCTCTCACCGGCAACAGTACACTGATGTCTATGTTGGGATTTTGTTCAGGCAGGCTCATGTTGTGTTCGTGTGATTGTGGTTTTTCCAAAGTTACGTTTTCTACCAAAGTACATATTTTCCAAAAAGCGATCTTCGCTCATGTCGGGATTTTCTGCGGTATCAAACTGATAAACTGTGGCATTCTCTAATGTAGCATCATCCTGTATGTAACCTAAAAAATCGTAGTCACTGGCCATCTTCATGGGATAAGAGGCAAGATCTCTAAAGTCAATTACATAGTTTCGTTGGAACTTCAACAGTTGATTCTTTAATGCAGAATCAATATTATAATGTGAGTTCAAGAATTTGTCAAGTGTTTTAAACACATGATTGATCATTTGGTCTTTGACCATATACAAAGTTGTACGGTGCATGAGATTCCATCCAAATACTTCAATGTTGCCGATACGGGGATGATCAATACGGCCCTTGGTCATCCAGTTCTCAAAATAATGTCGTGTGTCAGCAAATTGAGATCGGAACCAAGGATCCTGTTGTACCCATACATACAGATCTTCGTAGAACTTGGAGTAATCGATATTCTGTTGCTTGGCTAGATATCTAGCAATGTATGTTGATAGCCCGTTGATATGGAATGTTTGAATAAAGCTAGACCATACCAGTGTATCTAACATGATTTCTCTTGGTATGGTCTTTGTGCTTACCACCACATCGATGCTTTCGTTGAGATCCACATCGCCATAGCTGCCACTCATGTAATCGTATACAGGTACCGATTCTAACTTGTACAGTTTCTTCTGTAGCAGATTCATCTCCGCATTTTCCAACAACTGACATTGCAGGATGTTGATACCACCATGATTGCCTGCACGGAAGATCTTCCAAAAAGCTTCTTTCCACGACTCCACAGTTTCGCCGGGCAAGCCCAAGATCAATTCTGTATACACCGGGATGTTGTTCCGATCGCACAATGCAAAGATCTCATCAATCTTGTGCTGATCAAGATTCCTACGTTTGATATTCTCTAATACATCATTATCCATGGATTGCACACTCACAGTGAGTCCTTGGCCAAAGTTGGGTGATTCTGTGATCAGTTTCTTAACTATGTCCACAACTTCGTTCTTTTGATTCTTGGCCCAGGTCATGGAGAAACTTTCTAATTTGCCCCAACGCTTCTGCACTTCAATCAGCTTGTCCACGATCATGTTGTCGCGTTCCACAAACATACCAAAATTAGCATCGGTGATGGTGACAAATCCGCAATGTTCACCAATCCAATCTAATTCATCGTACACACGTTCGAGTTCAAACTTCTTGACTTTGTTGTATGTGAGGCTGCCCCAGTCGCAGAATGTGCATTGATATGGACAACCGCGATTGGTTTCCAGTGTGGCATTCCAAATCACTCCGGGATTCTCTGCCATCACACGGTCAAAGATGCCTGATAGATATGGGCTAGGAATTTCGTCAAGTTCATTGATACGCTTGGGATCGCCAGTATCGATCAAGCCTGTGGGTGAGTTGATCAGCAAACCTTCGATGTGAGTATAGTCTGAGCCGTGATCTTCAAGGATCCTACGGAAGGTTATCTCGCCTTCCATCTTGATCACCAGATCCATAAAAGGTTCTTTTTCAAACAGTTTGGTATCTTCAATAGCAGGCTCGGGTCCACCAAACACAATAGTGCATTCGGGGTTGAAGGTCTTTACCAGTCGGGCCAGCTTGTAGTTGTAGCGATGATTCCATACATAGGTAGAAAATGCCACCACATGGCTGGTGCTGAGTCGTAACGCCAGTTCTTCAATAGGTTCTCTGCGCCATACTAGATGGTCCAGTTCCCATGATTCCTGAACCTTTTCACTAGCCAATGCATAGCTCAAGATCACACCAGCGGAATACGGCAAGTAATAGGCATTGAACTCCTTGGGCCCTTGCTGGAAGTTAGGCTGCACGAAGCTGATTCTTTTTTTGGTCATGCAGTATTTACTCTATCCAGCAGCCGATCTTGCAATTCATTATCCTTCGTATATGGCCGAATTGGCCCCATGTTCTGCACATTCCACACTGACACAATAGCAGCGACCATTGGTCTTTTCACGTATCAGTGCATCGGCAAACTCGAACGCATGTTGAGCAAACTTCTCTGCGCCTACCCCATCAAAGATACGGATCTCTGCCAAACTCAATACCTCCAGTTCCAGGAACTTGTGCAAGTATGGATCTGCTTTATCTAGTGCCAGCTTGTGATCAAAGTGATCTTCCAACCAGGCCTTGAGTGGCTTGAGCCCGCCAAAGTCCACTGCCCAGTTCTTGTTGTCTAATGAGTCGCATCCAAATTTGAATGTGAACGCCAGGCTGTAACCGTGCAGCAAATGACAGTGTGAATGATCTGCGTTTGGTTGACGGAATACCGCACTCAACCCAAGGTTGTGCCCGTAATGCTTTGTGGAATAATGTTTTGCCATGATTTTCTCCTATGTTAGATTATAGCATAGGCGGCGGAGTTTGTATACCGGGACGATGCCGATAGGCCGGTGTATGAATATTTATGCTGGCTGTTTGTAACCAGCTGCTTTGTAGTTGGCTTGTCCGGGTATGACCCCTCGCACACCACCAATGGGATTGGCACAATCACCTGTTCGTCTTGGTATTAAATGTACGTGTGGATACATCACGGTCTGGCCAGCCACTGTGCCTGAATTGAATCCAATGTTGTAACCATCACATTCACCGCGCTTGACCATGACCTCTCCATGCCGCAATGCACTTTCAAAACAGTCACAGATCACGGCCTGTGTGTTGTGTGTGGGTACAAACAACAAATGACCCCGAGTCACAGGATAACGATCTTGAAACACAGCAACATGGAAGTCACTGAGTTCTTCTACCAGTTGATCCCAAGGTGCCACGCCAGCACTACGGGCGTCATTTAGCGTGTTGTAACGAGTCATCGCGGTGCAAATTCTTGTTGCAGTTTGATATTGTCAAAGAACTCTTTCTTTGTGCTTTGATCAGTCTGGAACGCACCTTTGAGCACAGTGGTCTGTGTGAGACTTGAATGTGCCATGATACCACGATTCTCACAGCATCCATGAATGGCCTGGATATAGACTGCTACATCCTCGGCGTCAGTGGCTTTCATGATTTCTCTTGCGATGTCATTACAAAGTTCTTCCTGTAAAGTACCGCGCCGAGCACACCACTGAGCAATGCGAGTGTACTTAGATAAGCCAATAAGTTTGTTGGCGGCAATGATACCGATGTAGGCAACCCCACTAACAGGCTGGTGATGATGAGAGCACATGGAACGTAGCTCACTACGAACCACGAGCATACCTTCGTAGCGGTCTGAACTATCGTTCGGAAAAGCTGTTGCGTCTGGTGCTGGTTCATATCTTCCTGCCATTATTTCGTCGTAATACATCTTGGCCAACCGGCGTGCTGTACCCTTGCTATTTGGATCGTTCTCGCGATCAATCAACAAAGAGTCCAGCACTCGTTCAAATGCTTCTGTAGCTTCGTCAATCAGCTGAGTCTTTAAGGTTTCATCCAAATACTCACCGATGTTGTCTCCGGCCCAAAATCTTTTGCCATCTGTTCGCATGCGGTCACGCAATACAGAACTCAGATTCCGGCCCTGTGCAGCACCGGCTTTCTTCCGCACATATGTTTGACCGTCTACAGGCACAAACTCTTCGTCACTGCCAATTAGTAATGGATCTGGCACAAATTCTTCTGACATGTTATTCCTTGATGGTTATAGTTCTCAAATCAGGGTACTGCACGAACATAGGTTCTTGCGATTGATATTGCTCCAACAATTCCAATCCCCGCACAGCATCTTCAACAGCGGGACGGTAATGATATCCCAACTGGAAAGTCTTTTGTGACTGCCAGGGTGAGATATTTAGGTCGCGACCATCATATCGTTGTTTTATCATCACTTCATAGGCCCGCCGGCTATCAAGCAGTATAGCACCACCATGGCCTATCTGTAAAGGCTTTGTATGTCCAAAACTCAAACATTGCATCTGCCCATGCTTGTACATGTCGGGTTCCAATCGTCTAGCACTGTCCCATATCCGAGTGTAGGCAAAGTTGTATTCGCCGGACCAGGTCTGCGTATCCTCGTCCAGATACACGTAGTCAATGCCCAGTTTGTGCATGGTCATGGGTATGCTAAGGTAGGTGAATGGGGTCATCTTGAGACCTCGCACTCGATCATACCGCAGACACATCTCAATGGCATGGGTGCAGCAATCAGTCATGATCGCATAAGGAGCACCGGTGTATGTGGCCAGTGCCTGTTCAAATTCAAATATTTTATCAAACATATTATCGATTATACCAAGCCCATGCATGACGAATCATGTCATCTAGTTCATACTGCATCCTGGTACCTGCAGTCATTCCAAACTTGGCGGCACTGGCAGTGAGCATGGGCGGATCTCCTGGTCGCGCCTCACCAAGTTGAACGGTCACAGCACTACCAGTTACCCGTTGTGCTGCATCGATGATTTCTCTGTTGCTGGTTCCGTTGTTGGATCCAAGATTATATACGCCTGCTGCGACTTTTGAATCCAGTGCCATCACATGTGCTCGTGCTATGTCAGCCACATGCACATAGTCACGAACACAGGTGCCATCTTCAGTGGGATAGTCAATGCCGTTGAGCACAAATTCTTTGCCATCTCTGATGCTTTCTAACACCCTAGCAATGATGTGTGTGGCACCGGGCTCTTGACCATGTCTGCCCGCAGGATCGGCACCGCAGGCATTGAAGTAGCGGAATGCCACATAATCCAATCCGTATGCTCGGTGATAGCTGGCCAGGATCTGTTCCACCATGCGCTTGCTTTCACCATACGGACTCACGGGCTCGCAAGGATCCACTTCATGGCATGGAGTCATGATGGGTTCTCCATATACTGCTGCACTAGAACTGAAGATTACTCTGGTCTTGGGTAAAGCACTCATCACGATATCCAGCATGTGGATGGTCTTGACCACATTGTTGTGATAGTAATCTGACGGATGTTTTATGCTAGGGCCAACCAAACTAGTGCCGGCACAATGCACAATGGCCGCGGGCACGAACTGGATCAATTTGGTTTTGGCCTGGTCGCTGTCAATATCTGCCTGTACAAACTGATCAAATGTTTCTTTCAAATGTGATGGGCAAGGGCGGCGATCAATGCCTACAACCTCATGTCCAGCATCCTTCAATGCTAGTGCGATCTGGCCGCCAATATAGCCTGCGGCACCTGTTACTGCTACTTTGGCCATCAGTATTTGTACTCTCTAGTGTGCTTGCGATAGTCAGTGCTCATCCGCAACAGGTCTTCTCCGTCGCCTTGCAAGATGTCAATGATTCGGTCGATTGTGCCGTTGTTGTAGTCGCTGATTGCTCCCATGGCTGGATGTGGGCGATCCAATAACGCTTCCAGTTTGTCCATAGCATCGCCAATGCTCCAAGGCACATAAAGACGACTATGGTCGTTGGCAAAAGTTTCAGGGAAACTGCGATAAGCAGGGTATAACACATTGCATCCGAGAGCATCAGCCTCACTGACGGTGTTTGACACCCAATCCTGTAACGCACAGTTGAATACCACACGGCTATCATTGACAATATTGTAATATTCATTCTTTTCCAAGTCCTCATAGATTGTGAGTAGTCCTCGTTCAACCAAGTCACGAGTGCGTTGCATGTAACTGTCGCTGTTGGATTTCAACCGGCCACCGCTACAAACACAGAATTCAACTGGTTCCAATCCTGGTTGATCATTCCATGCTTCGATCAAGTCCATGTAGAAGTCGGGTTGCTTCTCCTGATCCCATCGTGCCGAGAACACCACACGATGTTTGCGTGAATGGAATGGTCGGATACTGGCCACACGACTCTGCACTTCTGCTTTGCCAAATGCCAAGCCTGAGATATTGTAGACGGGAGCCTTCCAACCCGCAATCTTCATGTGCATTACCATTTCCTCATTGGTGGCCAAAACACCGCTAACAAAGCTATCCACCATTTTTTCGTAGTGTCCCATCCATCCCGCCATTCCCCACACATGAACGAAATCATCAGGATCAATGGACTGAGCAAGACACCGCACAAAAATACGGGGACGAAGGCTAGGATCAATCTGATCCATAATATAAGGCAGGCTCTCGATGCCGGGCTGAAACATGTCCTCAAAGTAGATGATATCTTCATTGCTTAGTTCTCCTGCTTTCATCATGCGGATCAAGTTCATCAGCTGGCTCATGCCAAAGTATGTGCGACCATGTGCATCCAGCACTTGTCCTGTCACGATGGCTTGGTCATTGCTGAGTGTTTCGCCGGGCACCACAACATAGTCAAGCCCACGACGATCAAACACCGCAGTGTTCCAGTCTTGCAGTTGCAGGGTATACCGAGCCTTGTATGGCTCTAGTCCCATGTAATACAGTTTTCTCATGTGCGGTATCCTGCTAGACGGCGGGTGTCTTCGTCCCACATGTTCTTGGCCGGCTTGCCCTGGCTGTGTTTGTTGAATTGTTGGAATGCATAACTGCGGAAGTTATACAAATCCGCTTCGTTGAATTTGTAACCATAATCCACGCAGAACTCACGATATTGATCAAGATCGTCCAGAGTTTGTTCTGCGCGGGGATTGTGTTTGATAATAGGCTTGGCCATGGTTTCCTCTTAGAGTTTGATTGATAAAGCAGGTTGTGTGAGATTGTATTGTATCAAGGCGCCGTTCTCACCATCCTCTGCCACCTCGATCCAGATAACACGGTCAGGGTATCTAGCAGAGATCTGATCGTAAAGGTCATCTGCCATCATTTCGCAGCTCTTGTAGTCTAGACTCAGAGTGGCATCACGATACAGATTCTCCAGCCAGCGTTTGAACTGGATGAACTCGATGTCTCGGTCATTGTGCCACACATCGATCCAC
>Ga0209189_1003391_pt1 | contig 10721 bp, 10 predicted proteins | sample C_130820_EF_Meta_FD_187308 | JGI IMG/M metagenome (GOLD analysis project Ga0209189, IMG submission 187308) | Freshwater microbial communities from Lake Croche, Canada to study carbon cycling - C_130820_EF_MetaG (SPAdes) (version 3) | ecosystem: Environmental > Aquatic > Freshwater > Lake...
GTCGTTCTTGTCCATTGGTCCGCGAAGCCGGATGTAGATCTCTCTACAACGATTGCAGCGGGTCATCTTCAGAATACAGGGTATCGCCTGATTTCTAAACTTGATAACAAATTCCTCTATTATTTCACGGATAATGACATGTATCAGATCTGTAGCTGGGAAGATAGGTCCTGTATGAATCCTATGTGTAATGCAATTGCCTCTAGTTTGAAACAAAACGTCTCTAAAGAGTAAAGGGCTTCGGATGCTGGCAACTTCTCCCATTCAATCGCCCCTTGCTGAAAAACGTCTTACCTTCTCTGCGATAGCAAAGCAGATGATAGGCCGCAGGGCATACACAGATTCTATTTGTAAAAAAATGAGGCCAATCAGTCTATTTCAGACAGTGCAGCATCCCATTACAGTATCATCAAATCGCTAAGGCGCCAATATTCAAACGTCCCGTCGGGCATGGGCCTTTTAATAATATAGGGTAGGCGTCGCTGTTCCAGCTCCAATTTGGCTATATCTAACGGCTTCGTCATGTATTCAGGAACAGCCACGAATGGCATTGCCCCTTCTGCTAACTGATTTGTGCGCGCACCAAGGATCTTTGTGCGCTCATATACAGTCAAGAAGGGTGGACTTCTATGATGAGTGTCTTTATCTAAGGGTGGGGCAGCGGTGAGAGGAACTTCGGGGACTATTGTTTCAGCATAGTCCAGAACGGTTTCTGGGTGGAATTTATAGAGAATATCGAACGGGTCTTCGGCGGTAGGGGCGGCCTGGGCCTCTTCGCCATCCAGTATAATAGTATCGAGAGCATCCTGAAAATCATCCGCCATGTCCATCTCATTCTCCATGTCAGCCATTTTATACCTACTATTGTTGGGCAGACAAAGTTATTAAATTTTACCGTGGCGGCTTCGCAAAATTGAGGGGGCTTATGGACTTGACGTAAAGTATAAGACAGAATGACTACCCCCGAGCCTACTATTTCAGCGACCGAAGATGTGACCATCTATAAATCCTTTGATGAGATGGGTCTACCAGAACAGTTATTGCGTGGAATTTACAGCCACGGTTTTGAGGTTCCCTCTGCGATTCAACAAAAGGGAATTGTCCCTATTAAAGATGGCCTAGATGTTCTGGCACAGGCACAATCAGGAACAGGTAAGACTGGGACATTTACTATCGGATCCCTTTGTAAGATAGATCCCGCCTTGAAGCGGGTCCAGGTCTTGATATTAGTGCCGGTTCGTGAGCTTGCGCAACAAATAGAGACGGTGGCGAAATCCATAAGTGTATATATGGGTATTAGCGTGTATTCTGCCACGGGTGGCACTCCTGTGCGAGAAGACAGTAAGGCCATTGAAAAGGGTTGTCAGTTTCTTATCGGCACACCCGGGCGTATTTATGATTTAATGAACCGCAATGTCTTATCGAGTGAGCATATTCGTGTTCTCATCTTTGATGAGGCCGATCAGATGTTAGAAGATCGTTTCAAAGAGCAAGTGATGTGTATTCTTCAACGCGGTTTCCCAGTCCAAACCAAGATTGCTCTCTTCTCTGCTACGATGGATACGGAGGTGGTTGAAGTTGCCAGTCAATTACTGCGAGACCCTGTGAAGATTCTTGTGAAGCCTCAGGATGTTCCGTTGGATGGTATTAAGCAATATTATATTCCCTTGGACAGCGAGGACTGGAAATATGATGTCCTGTGCGATCTCTATCAGCAATTAAATATCAACCAGGCCTTGATTTATTGTAATAAGAGGCAGCGAGCTGAGTGGCTTTCTGAAAAAATGACCGCCGCTGGCTTTCCTCTGTATGTTATTCACGGGGAAATGGATGCGGAGGAGAGAAAGCGGCGTATGAAGGATTTCCGCACAGGTGTTGTTCGTGTAATGATCAGCACGGATATGTTGGCGCGCGGCATTGATGTCCAGCAGGTTAGCTTGGTGATAAACTATGAGCTGCCGACGGTGAAGGAAAATTATATTCACAGAATTGGCCGTGCGGGGAGATTTGGCCGTAAGGGTGTTACCATCAATCTGATTTCCAAGGATGAGACGCGTGTCCGAGATGAAATACAGGATCATTTCAAGATTACAATGTCCGAGCTACCGAGCGATTTATCGAGCCTAATTCTGTAAAAAAGCGTCAAGGGCTAACATCACTGTATATTTTTTACATTACTCCGCGGCTGTCCTATCGCGCACATCGTGTCTACATGTAGGACACGCTACAGATCTTTCAAACCAAGTATCAATACATTCGGTGTGGAATCTATGATCACATGCCCGAATGGCTCTCGCCTCGGATCCGGCTTCCATACGATCCTGGCAAATTGCGCAATTTTCATCGTTGGAATCTACTATTTCTAGCTGAGTTCCAGCTGCAATTTGTGCAGGAGTGGGGCGCACAATAACAGGCTCCATGAGATGTTGTTGTGGAATTCTGACTCCGAATGTGTTTCCAAATATTGTATTTAGCGTGTCCATATTAATAGTATTTCCGTGTATTTCATATCCAGGTTCAAATGCGGCGAGAAGATTTGTCGCGATGCGAGTTATATCGGGTGGCGGCCGCACAGTTTCCCTATACCGGATATTTACGGGGCGAACAGGGGTTTCCATGACGCGCGGTTGAGGGGGAATAGGAGTTTGGGGCACTTGATAAGTAAATGCAGTACGCCCCGAAGAGAAGAGATCAAATTCCCTCCGAACCTGGTTCTGAACATATCTCACCAACTCAACGGAACCGCCGAACTGCTCGGGTGCGCCGTAAAGAATCTCAGGGAAATAGTTATGAAGAGTATCCAAGAAGGAATTATCGTAATGTCTCACGAAGGGCATTTATACCTGGTATGAATGAAATTGAAAGTTCCAATTTTTCCCTAGCTAGCTTCTACAAACACATGGACAAGATACAGCCTACCGCAGATCCAGCAAGTGGATTCGGAGGGCTTATAAATATGGGTCTTACGTGTTATGGGAATGCTGTCATGCAGAATTTAAGGCATTTGTCGAAACTTGTGTGGATTATGGAAGAGGGCAAATATAACACGCTCTTTAAAAAGAAGCCCACAGAGCGTCGCAAAAAGTTACAAGATGTTACATCCGCATTTGCAGAAATTGTACAGTTGATTGGGAAATGTAAGAATGGCCAAAGTGTTCGTCCAGGCACATTCTGGAAGCGTGTTCCTGGGGCAGTCCAGGATACATTGTATGAGCAGTTGGCGAGTAAAATGTGCCACGACAGCCATGAGTTCTTCTTATTCTTGTTTGAGGCGGTTCATGAAGCTACTAGTCAGGACGTGGATATGCGAATTCTGCGCCCTCCTCCCACCACTCCTGAGGAGAAATTGGTTCACGGGGCACTCAAGGCCTGGCAAGATACATTCACAAAGGAATACAGTCCTCTTGTCCACATGTTCTATGGAATGTTTCATCAGAAGACAGAATGCCAGGAATGTAAGAATGTATCGCATCGTTGGGAGGCCTTTAATGCGTTGAAAGTGCCTGTGCCACAGGAGGGTGCGAATTTCAACCTCATGGATGCTCTGCGGGAAGACATGGTAGCAGAGGATATTGAAGAGTATGTATGCGAGGTTTGCGGGCCTCCGAGGCGCGCGGCCAAGAAGACGATGAGTATTTGGCGAATGCCATTGGCTCTTGTCATTACGCTGAAGCGCTTTACGAATGATGGAAAGAAGATTCATACCGCTTTGGCACCGCTTCCTGCGATTGTAGATTTCACTCCGTATTTCTCAAAAGAGAGTCCTGAAATTCTGGGGGAGACCCGCTATACCCTACGAGGTATGGTGGATCACCATGGCCCGCCCAGCTTTGGGCATTATACGGCACAGTGCCGACATTTGGGGAATGATAAATGGTATACATACGACGATGAGAATACGCGAGATATGTCTGGAGCTGATTTCGGTAGATCCAACTATATGCTCTTCTTGGAACGTCATACGGGGTCTTAGAGCGGAGGAAACCGCTATTTTTTACAAGATGTCGGCGTCCATCTTTTTATAAGATGTCGGCGAATCCACGGAGTCGATACGCCTCCATGTTTTTACAACATGTCGGCGAATCGAGATCGATACGCCTCCATCTTTTTATAAGATGTCGGCGAATCCCTCGACATGTCCACTCTTCACAAACACCGTCTGTACACGCCCCAAAAACCCATGTTCCTCTTCCACCCGGAAATGAATATGTGGCTCCAGTCGCCCCTTGAATGGCACGGTATAAGCTTGAGGAGGTCCGCGGAAACGCAGAATAGCGTGTCCGCTCGTATCGGCAGTCACAACCCCCGAGTTCTCAAACTCGGCGTATGCAACATCGGGTGTCGGAAGATCCTTCCCCTGATTTGGGTCAGGTTCTGCCGCCCAATAGACAACTTTTGCCCCGGGGCGTGTTCGGATAGTCACTTGGTCATTCGCATTCTGGGGCGTTTTCACGCTCATGGCTCCTGCAGGGAGAACTGTCTCTCCTAAAAACGGCAAATACATATCCCGCTGAAACAAAAGAGGAATTGCGGCGAGGCCAATGACAATATAGAGCCATCTCGCATACTTCAAAGGCAGAACCATACGCACCAAATTCGTATCTGCCAGACCCACCGCCAGCCAATTAATACTTCCCAGAAGAATTAAAAATACTACCAACATATACAGTTTTTTCTGATAATACATCTTTGTAGAGCTATCCATCTTTCTATATACTCTATAGAAATGAGTGCATGTGCTCTACGCCGATGGGGATCAGGAACGCCTTGTGTCCGTGATTCTACCCCTGCTGAAAAGGAAATGTCCCAAAAGCTTAACGAGATGCGTGCCGAACGTGAGAAACAGGATTTCATGTGGCATACTGCCAGCGCGGAGAAACAGAAACAGACACAGATCCAACCTTCAAACTCCCCCCACATTCAAAAATAAACAGATTGTCCGCATAGAATAGATGCCGAGTCCCAAGGGATCTGAATCCATTGTGGGAATACCAGAAAAAAGAGGCAAAAAGAATGTATATATGCATCTAGGCCATGCCGGTGATTTAGTGGAAACTCTCCCAGTCCCGAAAGGCTGTGTATATGTTACATTCACGCTCTGTGGCGAAATCTCCAAAGACTCCTATCGCATTCTAAAAGCGTTTGAAGATCCCGCCATCCGAGATTTGCTAAAAGATCCCGTAAAACACATTGTGCGACTTACGGAATATTTTGGAAGCTCCCTTCATGTTCATTATCCTGAGGCAGAAGACCCCACCAGTCGCACCTATTTCAATACAAAATACAAACCCTTTCTTAGCCACGATGTAAAAGATCATCCGATTTGTTTTGCGAAAAAGTCTGGGCTGTATCGCCTTGGAGATCTCGCCACATATAAAGTCCCAGCTGCATTGATATCTTCAGAAGTTCATGCCGATATACGCCCCTACACGGCATCTTTTCCCTGCGATGATCTCCAAGAGTCTGCCCTAAAATACGTGTATAAAGGCAGCCTTTATCCTACAATGGAACAGATTCTTACAGAGTTTGATTCTGCCGAGAAATCACTGACATTTCAGAAAATGAATCAGATTATGAAGAAATATAAGTATACACAGGCATGGGCTTTTGAAAAATACCCCGGTGTTCACTATAATTTCGTATGTAGAGGACATGCCCACAAGGAAGAAAATATCAAAAATTCCCCCATACTTCGCCGAAGAAGAAACTCATTGAACGCGGCGAAGAAACTCATGTCCAAACGCACTACCCGCCGCGCCTAAGTATACATTCTCTGTACGGACGCATCCACGGGGCTCTTTTTCTTTATGAATAGATCCACATGTGTCTTTTTGAGAACAAAGGGTAGCTGGAAGTCGGCTATATGGAATGGCAAGTCCTTCGCATTGAAGATACGCAACATGTTGATCTTCTGTGTTATTGCCTCAATACAGCGCTTTAACTCGCGCACACCCTTCTCTTCATTCGCATATTCCTGGATGATGTATTCTATTACATCGGACGTGACAGCAACCTTCTCATTCAAGGCCACCTCGCTCAATGCGGTAGGCAATAAGAAGTTCTCTGCGATGGCGAGTTTGTCCTTCTTGGAATAGCCATCGAGCTGGATCACAACCATACGGTCCATAAGAACACGGTCAATCTTTGTCAAATCGTTCGCAGAGAAGGAGAATAGGACCTTGCTCAAATCCAAGGGGATTCCTGATAAATACTTGTCCTCAAACTCATTGTTCTGAACGGAATCTGTAAGATGCACCAACAAGTTCTGGACCTCCTCGCCCTTTGGAGTGGCGCTTATCTTATCGAGCTCATCAAACATCAGAACCATCGACATGGATTTCGCCGCCACAAGGGAATTCACAATCTTTCCACAATGAGACCCCTCATAGACGACCTGATGACCCGTATATGTGCTGGCATCTGAATCGCCACCGAGCGAAATGAACTGGAATGGCCATCCAAGCGATTTAGCAATACCATTTTTAATCAAACTCGTCTTTCCAATTCCGGGTGGGCCGGCCAATAACAGCGATAATCCAGCGGCCGAAGGATTTGTAATCTTACTTGCAATAAACTGGAGAATCTGAATCTTTGCCTCGTGCTGGCCGTATATGGCCTCGCCTAAATAGCGCCTCGCCTTCTCCATAAACGCAGAACATGACTCTTGTCCATCGGACAACTTTACAGGAATGTCCCTGTAGATTCCAAGAGGCAATGAAGAGAACTTTTCCAGCCACGCCCGCTGTTTAAAGTATTCGCCAGATCCAGGATCCATGGACTGTAATGTATTGTAGCGGGAAAGAACCATCGACTGAATCTCAGGGCTAATGTTCATGGAAAGTATCTTGAACATCATGGACTGGGAATTAGGATCTGTGGAAGGCTTTCGGTCGAGCGCCTTTAGAATGCTGGCCTTCCGCTCAGGAGTCTGGCGCTTGAACTCGTCAATCTGATCGTCTATACCACCCTCCTCTTGCTGACTTGTAAGGAGCTTCACGAATTGTTTAACATCGGCGGATTCTTTCTTCATATTGTGTCGCTTGGGTATCATACGATCTTCTCCCTCGTCGCCCCCAAAACTGATAATAAGACCGCCGCCGTGAGGACCCTCCTCTTCTTCATATTCACTGTCATCCTCATCATATTCATCCTCATCTTCTTCCTCCTCGGACATCTCAGCCTTCTCGGCCTTCTCAGCCTTCTTTTTGGGTAAGAATCCAGTCCGCCGCACCTTCGGGGATTCCTCTTCCTCTTCCTCGGACATTTCAGCCCTCTTTTTGGGTAAGAATCCAGTCCGCCGCTTCTTTGGTGCGTCTTCCTCCTCGGTCTCGGACTCCTCCATCTTCTTTTTAAGAATTCGTTGAATTTTTTGCCCCGCTTTTTGCCCAGCACGCCTCACAGAACGACGAACCTCCTCTGTTAGCTTTGACTCATCACTCGGTGTATCCTCTTCGGACATGAAACTTTCCTCTGAATCACTGTAGGCAATGAGTCCACGAATATTTCCACGGCTATCGACACTATCGTCATCATTCCCACCTGCTCCACCCCTACGCTTCGTAGAGGGCTTCTTATCCGGGGCGGCCGCGGCTGCGGCCTTCTTCCCCTGGCGATTATTTGGCATTCTAGGAGAATCTGTGTTTTTCATTCGGCTGTAAAAACGTTTTCACATGCGCGCCAGGTTCCAATTTTTTGAACGCCCGCCGCAACATCACGCCGTCAAGTTATCTTTAATATCCATCAGAATGAATCGCGCCTTTGGGGAAAGACTCACATACGCATCTTTATTTGCGATCATATGATGAATAGTCTCACCCGATATAGTTAATAGTGCGTTGCGCGCAGATATGAAGAAGGGTGATGATTTCTTCTTTAAAACGCGCGACATTCTCAAAAGGCAGTCTGTATAATCTTCAATCAGCGTTTTCTTATCGGGTATCGCCGCATACTTTACCATAAGATCCGTCAGCTTCCGAAACGTCTGTTCCAGGTTTGATAAGTCCATAATCTCTAGGGCGGCCAGTTCTGCCAAGAATTGACTATAGCCCTGTCGATAGACTTTATCGCGATTCTTCTCCACGAATTTTTCATATTCATCACCGCCCTCAGGGACTTCCTCCACGTCTTCAAAGATTTCCAGATAATTGGCCTGTAATTTGTGCATCTCTTCTAAAATGACCTTGTAGCGCACAGAAATCTCCGCTAACAGCTTTGCATACAGGGAGCAAAAGTTCTCCTCGGAGGCCGCCTTCTTAAATACCAGAAGCATGAACTGACGAACCATTTCCCCAAGATCTGGCTCCCCAGATCCAAGAATTTGATAGAGAAAGTCTCGCACATCTTTATACGTGGCCCCACTGAATTTGTTGAGTTTTGAAAGAATAATATTATTCAGAATCTTATCATTGACTGGCTGCGATGAATTCTTAAATCGGGACTGATATCTAGATGAAGAGAATGAACCTCCGGGACTTGCGCTACCTGGAGAGCTACATGTACTCGTGAATGACCGTGATGAACCGCTTTTATGAAGGGGTGATAATGGTATAGAAGAACTACTCTGATTCCGAAATAGGGGTCTAGAGGCCTGAGAATTAGCCCCCGCAGCCCCTCTTCTCCAATCTACACTCCCTGTCCCTGGAAGATCACAGAGATCTTTCAACCCCCCTACGGCAGAAGAAACTGTACTAGAAGCCGGTCCTACAGAGGACTGTTTATCCAACAGTCCGCGAATTATTTCAATGCTGGTTGACATTCTGGGTTATATATATCATACCACCTTAAAGTATGTACCAATTTTATACCCTTCGCGGCTGATCAGAACTAACAAGCTTCTTATGCCGCATAAGAATGAAGGATTCCATCGCCGCTGGATACAAGATTATGCAGGATGCAAATCTCCAAGAATTTGCGCAAAAACTTGGGTGCAAACTCTCCACCGCGAATGCTGTTTTACAAAAGAATCTGGCACAAGCAACTCTTATAAAACCAGGCACTCTTCTTAAAAGAAATAGGGTACTTACGATCCTGCGAACAGGGTCGCACGGTCCATGGAATACCTATTTTTCACGTATAGCAGAAATCGAGAAAGAAGTCGTCCCATTTTTCAAAGAGGGAACCACGGATAAAGATTCTTTGGAGAATGATGCCATTGCCCAGCTTTCCTTTCAGGACGAATTTTTCAAACCCCTCAATCATGCCCCATTCATTATTTTGGCAATTGCCATTTTCAAAATATGGGTGGTTCCAGCCATGACTTTGCTTACCCCCCTTATCGCATGGGTTCTTCCATATATTCTTCTACGATTCGTCTATGCCTTTCCCATAGAACAACAAGAATACCTACAAACTCTCCAAAAAATGTGGCTAGGCAATATTGGATCAACCACGACAGGTGATATGTTATCCCCCCGATCTATCGGTCAATTCATGATATTCGGCTTCACGTTCGCGCAAAGTATGATTCAACCTATTCAAAATGCACTACACCTTTATAAAACAGATTCCATCATTCTCGGAATGGGTGTCAAGCTTATTGAACTGTATGGGCTTCTTAAAACGATTAAAGCAGAGGCAAAGGCGCATGGGTTGGATATCCACATCAGCGACACATTCAATGAGTTTGAAGGCTTGGACCCTCGTCGGGCATTCCTCTTAATAAAAGAAGAACCACAGCGACTCCATATGGTTCTTCGGGATCTTGCGGAACTGGAAATATTGTGGCGTATTTCGAAAACACAATATCTAAATAATGTCGTGTTCCATCCGAAAGTGTTTCAAATCCGCAATATGGTGGATGTATCTCTTACAAATGGCATCCCCTCATCCATTACATTATCCACGGATACCGAGCGACATGCTATTATCACAGGTCCGAATGGCGGTGGTAAATCATCAGTTCTAAGAGGAATACTTCAATCTGTATTGTTGGGCCATACATATGGAGTTGCCCCAGCAGCGGATGCTGTTATGCCACGATTTCTATGGATTGCATCTGGCCTACAGCTACGAGACACACCGGGAGAATATTCCATGTTTGAGACGGAAGTGAAATTTGCCGCAGAATGTATCCGGAGTGGAACCAATGCCGGAATGGGACTTGTTCTTTTTGATGAACTCTTCCACAGTACAAATCCTCCCGATGCAACCCGGAGCGCGAAACTCTTTTTAGACCAGCTGTGGGAATCAAATGTATTCAGTATTGTGAGCACGCATGTATTTCCACTTGTGGAAGATAGGCCCGGCCATGTCCGAGCCATTTGCTGTGCCGCCTTTGAGAAACCGGATGGAGATATTCGATACTCGTATCGGGTAGAACCCGGTATATGTAAAGTGAGTAGTGTTCATAAGGTTTGGGAAAAGTATGGACTACGGCGCGCGGCTCATAATCCTAAGGCAAAGTCTATTTGATAAGGAGAACAGCCAAAATGCCGATGGATGCACTACTTGTCGGCCTTGTTGTCTTGCTTATTTGTGGGGCGGCGATCTTTTACCTTTATATGCGAATCAGCTTCTATGAGCGAAAGGGGAGTATGATGGAGACCGTTATTGTGGATCTCCGAATGGCGATTGACTCTCTTATGCATTCTGTTCACAGTGTTCCCACGCCAATTAGTCCTCCACCTCCTCAGATGGATCTAAATGAGGAGACGGTTCCTCTTGAATCTACAGAATCTGAGAGCATCCCCGAAGACAAGTTTTATTCTTCCGTTTTGGATCTG
>Ga0209189_1003392_pt1 | contig 10721 bp, 19 predicted proteins | sample C_130820_EF_Meta_FD_187308 | JGI IMG/M metagenome (GOLD analysis project Ga0209189, IMG submission 187308) | Freshwater microbial communities from Lake Croche, Canada to study carbon cycling - C_130820_EF_MetaG (SPAdes) (version 3) | ecosystem: Environmental > Aquatic > Freshwater > Lake...
TCAAACATGGTAACTGTGACCCAGACCATTGCTGTGCCGTTGATGTCCATGAAACATTTTTCACCGAACATATTTACTACAAAAGTAGCTTTGGGGTCTGCTTTGAGTGCTTCTGCCCATGCCCAAGCCCATGACAAATAAGTCAGATTGGCTTTTTTCTCTGTGTGTTCGTTGACGTTTAACGTCAGTAAATTAGCGACTGTCATTTAGCCTCTCCAAGCAAGTAAAACACCCCAACCGCCAAAGATGACGATTGCCAAAAAGCACTCAACAAGTGTTTGAATAATCTTAGATTTCATTTTGTTCTTTCAGCATACGAGCGTGGTGGGTTTTGACTTCATCCATGATGTAGTCTGATTGATCTTTGGGCATATCGTAGGTAATGTCATTACCCTGTTGGTCGTACACAAACACATCGTAAATTTCTGCTGTGTTGTGGTCGTAGGGCAGATTGTTTTCTGCGGGGTAGTAGTCGTAGCCGACTGTTACTTTGTCGAAACTGTCGCCATCATTGTGTGTGATGAGATCGTCAAAGTGGTATTTGAGTTTGTAGTCAATCATTTGGTTTCCTAAAAAGACCCCATGCGATGTGCTAGGGCATGGCGTGATTATAACGCAACTTATAACCAAGTCAACTGTGGGGTTATTAGCCACCTAATATACAATCCGCACATGGATAAAAATAAATTTATTGCATTAGCAGGATCGCAAGACAAGTTAGCCAAGTTGTTAGGAATTAGCCAGGCGGCTATCTCTCAATGGAAAACTGTGCCTCAAGCTAGAGTTTGGCAATTAAAGTTATTGAAGCCTGAATGGTTTTTGGTGTAAGATTGTTTGAAACACGGCTAGATGCGAAGTCATGAGCGCATTGAAAAGGGTTCCCACTTTTCCCCTGCCGCAGTTTCTTTTAAGTGGTTTTTATAAGTGGAAAATATGCTATTAAAGCCTAAAAATTGGGCGGTTTTTCAACATTACAAAGACCGCTGCCCCCCTTGGATCAAACTTCATCGTGACCTGTTAAATGACAGGGTTTATATGCGCTTGCCAATTGCTAGCAAAGCGATAGCACCCATGCTTTGGTTGCTAGCAAGCGAATCAAAAGATGGTGTTTTCGATGGCTCACTAGATGAGCTTGTCTTCCGATTGCACATCACCCCCAAAGAATACCAAGATGGCGTTAAGCCTTTGATTGATAACCAGTTTTTTATTGTTGCTAGCATCACGCTATCAGAGAGCAAGCAAAATGCTATCCCAGAGACAGAGACAGAGACAGAGGCAGAGAAAGAGACAGATAAATATATATGTCCACCTAGCGGTGAACCTGACGATCCAAAAATTCCAAAATGTGAACATCAGTCGGTCATTGATATGTATCACAAGTATCTACCTACCCTGCGAAAGGTAGAAGTTTGGAATACTGCCAGACAAGGCTATCTCAGGCAGCGGTGGCGTGAAGTTGCTATAGAGCTGTCAAAGGAAAAGGATATTGTGGCTGCCGACATTTTGACTTGGTTTGGCGATTTCTTTCAGCATATCGGTGCATCTAAGTTTTTGACAGGCAAGGTCAATAGCAAGGATGGTCGGGCATTTACTGCGGATTTAGAGTGGATTTTGAAGCCAAGCAATTTTGCAAAAATCGTAGAGGGAAAATATCATGGCGTTAACTAATTTTAAGAATCATCAAGTTGAATCTACTTTTGACACAAACCTTTGCTCTGTGCCTGGTTGCACAAACTGGTGGTCAGTCAAGATTGACAAGCCTAAATGCTCATTCCATCAATGGCACTCTGATGCAAAACCTAGAGCCGCCAAGTTGCCTGAGTTAAAAGTAAAGACTGTGGCGCAATGGTATGACGAAAAAGAGGTTTTTTAATGAACAAGATTGAATTTGGCGATTGCAGAGAAACAATGCGTAAATGGGCTGCACAGGGTATTAAGGCGCAAACTTGTGTAACCAGCCCACCTTACTTTGGTTTGCGTGACTATGGACATGAAGGACAAATAGGCCATGAGGAGACACCAGAAGAATTTATTAAACAACTTGTTGAAGTGTTTAGATGCGTCTGGGATGTTTTAGAAGAAGATGGAACTTTGTGGGTCAACATGGGTGACAGTTATTGCAATACAAATGGTTTTGCTAGGGCTAGTCCTAAATATCAGCGTGAGGGAAGAAACAATATGCCAGCCAACGATAGAAAGCTGGACAAACTACACGCTACTGGTTTAAAAACAAAAGACTTGATTGGTATTCCTTGGATGCTTGCATTTGCTTTAAGGGCAGATGGTTGGTATTTGCGTCAGGATATTATTTGGCACAAGCCAAATCCAATGCCTGAATCTGTGCAAGATAGATGCACTAAGGCGCATGAATACATTTTCTTGTTAAGCAAATCGCAGAAGTATTACTACGACACAGAAGCAATACAAGAACAGGCAGAACGTCCAGAAGGGCCTGGCAATTTAACTCATAGACATTCGCAAGAAGGTATTTATGTGTCTGGTTCACAAAAAAACCTTGCAAAAATTGGCGCAAGTGAAACTCGAAACAAAAGAAGCGTTTGGACAGTTAATGTAAAACCATATACAGGCGCACACTTTGCCACATTCCCAACTGAATTGATTGAGCCTTGCATCCTTGCTGGCGCACCAATCGGAGGAATTGTTTTAGACCCATTCATGGGAAGCGGAACAACTGCACAAGTAGCCCAAGACCTTGGTCGGCAATACTTAGGATGCGAGTTAAATCCTAAATATGAAAAATTACAGAAAAAACGTACGTCACAAACCTCATTGGATTTTGCATGAATTTTGAATGGCCTATAAATGACTCCGAAAGACTTAGAACACTTCAAGGATTGCGAAGCCCAAGAGTGGCTGAGACGCTACCAAGCCAAGAAATTGACAATTGGCTCAAAGAAAGCGTTAAGTTGGTGGCAGGGTGTGTTAGGGGACTTGGAACGAATCAGAGGCGAGTCCGCTACTTTGGATTTGAGACAACGCATGAACAGGATTCAAAATGAGAAAAAATAAATGAAAGTCTTAATTGCTTGTGAATACTCTGGTCGAGTCAGAGATGCTTTTATTGAAGCGGGGCATGACGCTATGTCATGCGACCTATTGCCAACAGATTTAGCAGGCCCACACTATCAAGGTGATGTGCTTGATATTTTGAAAAATGGATGGGATTTGATGATTGCCCATCCTCCATGCACCCATTTGGCGGTTAGCGGTGCAAGATATTTTTCCGCTAAAAAGGCAAGTGGTGTTCAAGATGAGGCGTTAAATTTTGTCAGGCTTTTAATGGATGCTGATATTCCAAAAATTGCTATTGAAAATCCAATCAGCATTATTAGCAGTCAAATTAGGAAACCAGATCAAATTATTCAACCCTGGCAATTTGGTCACGGAGAAACAAAAGCAACTTGCTTGTGGTTAAAAAACCTACCATTGTTAAAGCCAACAGATATTGTGCAAGGTCGTGAACCTAAAGTTCACAAAATGCCACCATCACCAGATAGATGGAAACTTAGAAGCACAACTTATCAAGGAATTGCAAATGCAATGGCAAACCAATGGGGTGCAACATGAGACGAGCCGCAAGAGTTGACGCAAATGCGATACAAGTAATCTCTGCATTACGAGCCGCTGGCGCTTATGTGTGGATTATTGGCTTACCCGTTGACCTTTTGGTGGGGTATAAGGGTCACACATTCCTTATGGAGATCAAAGATGGCCCTAAAAAGCGTTTAACGAAGCTACAAGCCGATTTTTTTGAGAATTGGTCAGGTAGTACCTTATGCCGTGTTGATGGCCCTGAAGCGGCTTTACGCATGATTGAGGTGGTCAAATGAAAGCACCCTACAAAGCCATCGAATTTATTCTTGAACAAGCGCCTAAATTTGCTGCTGCGAAGGCTCAAAGAATTTACTTAGAGGAATTCCGCAAGACAAAAAAGGCTTTGCTGATGAAGGAAGCCATGACCAAGGGCATAGATTCCGCTGTGGCACAGGAGCGTGAAGCCTATGCTCACCCTGAATACCAAGAGCTTTTGCATGGATTGTCAATGGCAATCGAGCAGGAAGAGGGTTTGCTATGGAAGCTAAGGGCGGCTCAAATGAAGTCGGATATATGGCGGTCAGAGCAAGCAAGTGAGCGCCTTGGCGTTAAAACAACGGAGTAAATAGTGAGTTACATAATCGCATCGTTACCGCCCATGAAATGCTTTGTGAAACGTGAGTTTCTATACAACGACCACAAGGGGCATGGAGAACTAGAACCCGCAATATGGGTCAGCTTAAAAGCATTGCGTGGCCAAGTGTTCAGGATTGAATCACTACTGCCCAACTATGGCGCTTTGTACGACAAACTGCCCATTCACGCATATGTTTGGCATGAGGAAGCGGGAAATCTGCCCATCGACACCCTGCAATTGTGGGATTGCATGGGATACAGATTCACCATAGTCGAAAAGATTGGATTGCGTAATTTGGGCGTAAAGTTCTTGGGAAAAGATAAAGAGTGGCACTTTGGCCGCTATTTGTTCACCGTTGATTTTTGCGCTGATGGTATGGAAGTGGACACGGGATTTACAGAGCAAGCCGAAGAACACAAAAGTTTTAACTTTATTGCATTAGACAATGGGCAGTTTGCTTGTCAGCCGAATAACAGATGTCTGTGGTACGACCAAAGCCTTATCCCAAGCGAGACAAAATTCCCCGACTTTCAGGCTGCCAAAAGATTATGGACAGTTGACGGCACACGCAAATGGTCAGCGGGTGATGATTGGTTTTATGACATAAAGGAAAACGTATGATGTGCCCTCGCTGTAGTTCTGAAAACCTCAAAGTTTTAGACACTCGATCCACTAACGAATACATCACTCGCAGGAGAATGTGTTTGAATGGCCACAAATTTTTAACTAAAGAATATGCAATACCCGAAGCACAAGTACGTGAGAAGCCAGAAACTCCTCAAACTAGTAGCACAACTCTGTTGTCAAAGTTGTGGCATGGACAATGGCGTTCAGGCGGCTCATAGTAATTGGGGCGGTGGTAAGGGTCGAGGAATCAAGGCCGATGACAACTTGGTCGCTGCCCTTTGCCTAAAGTGCCATTACGACATTGACCAGGGCAAGGATATGACCAAGGAAGAACGCCAAAAGAAGTGGGCAGAAGCCCATATCGGGACAGTTTTGACTCTTTGTAATCAAGGCAAATGGCCTATTGATGTTCCATTACCTTTTACTGTAGAATATGAATAGCAGTTGCTTTGTGGTGGGACTGTATTAAAATGCACTCTCACCACTTTTTTTAGGAAAAAGCATGGATAAATTCTCAGGCTATGTGTCAAACTTTGTCCTAGCACTACTGCATAGCAGCACAAACGCCCACTTAATGCATTGGACAACCAATAGCTTCAGCAAGCACATGGCGCTTGGCACATACTACGATTTAGTCATTGAGCAGTCAGATGCATATGCCGAGGCTTACATGGGTAAATACGGGCAACTAAAAAAGTTCCCCAATGAGTACCACCCCCCGAATAACGACCCAATTAAGTATTTTGAAACGCTTTCTAAGTTCGTAATGGATATAAGGAAAGAATTACCGCAAGACTCAGAACTGAATCAGCTTGTGGATAACATTCAAGAGAACATTGACTCAACCCTGTATAAACTGAAATATTTAGACTAAGCGATACACCCGACAAGGTGCAGCCATGACTGAAAACAACAAACCAAAACAAAGCCGCAAGGGAAAGACCAATAACCCCAACGGCAGACCCGCTGGAACGCCCAACAAGGTCACGCAAGAGGCAAGACAGGCCATAGCCGCCTTTGTCGATGGAAACGCTCACAGGCTCTCTGAATGGCTCGATGCCGTAGCCCAAGGCGACCCGTTGAACGACATAAAGCCAAACCCCGCCAAGGCGTTTGAGATGTTCCAAAGCGTTGTTGAGTATCATGTTCCTAAGTTAGCCCGTTCAGAAGTCACGGGTGCAGATGGTGGCCCTCAAGAAATGGTCATTAAATGGCAAGCGGAATCATAGAAATCCCATACAGCCCTAGAAAGCAGTTTAGGGAGTTTCACGCTAGAACAGAGAGATGGGCTTGTTTAGTTGCTCACCGAAGGGCTGGCAAGACCGTAGCGGCCATCAACGACATCATTAGGGCGGCAATCACTTGCAAAAGCCCGATGCCCTTGTTTGGGTATGTTGCCCCGTATAGAAGCCAGGCAAAGAGCGTGGCATGGGATTACCTGAAATACTTTTCACGCCCCATCACTAAGTCAAGCAACGAGGCTGACCTAATCATTGAGTTGATTAACGGGGCAAAGATAAGATTGTTTGGCGCAGACAATGCCGATGCCATGCGTGGGTTGGGCTTTGATGGGCTTTACCTTGATGAGTATGGCGACTTTAAGCCAAGCGTATGGGGTAATGTGGTACGCCCTGCCTTATCTGACAAACAGGGATGGTGCGTGTTTGGTGGTACGCCCAAGGGCAAGAATCAGTTTTGGAACATCTACGAAACAAGCAAGAGACTACCAAACGAGTGGTTTAGCCTGTCACTACCCGCAAGCAAGTCAGGTTTACTGCCTGAATCAGAGTTACAGGCGGCAAGAGCGCAACTGGCAGAAGATCAATATTTGCAAGAGTATGAGTGTAGCTTTGAGGCGGCCATCATTGGTGCAATATGGGGTACTGAGATGCGCAAGGCTGCCGAGGATGGGCGCATTACAAAGGTCGAGAACCAAATTGAGGTCAAGACACACACGGCTTGGGACTTGGGGCATACTGATGACACGGCCATTTGGTGGTATCAAGTCATTGCGGGTGAGATACATATTGTTGATTTTTTTGCCCTTTCTGGTGGAACTATTGAAGAATTTGTATCAAAAATCAAAGAAAAACCCTACAATTACGGAAAACACTACTTACCGCATGATGCAAGGGCAAGGACTTTGGCAAGCGGTGGGAAGTCAGTAATCGAGCAAATGGCCGCGCACTTGGGCATTAACAACTTGGCGATTGTGCCTAGTTTGACTGTTCAGGATGGTATTCAAGCCGTGCGGATGGCATTGCCAAGATGTTGGTTTGATGCCGAGAAATGCGCAGATGGCATTGAGGCGTTGAGACAGTATCAGCGTGAGTACGATGAGGACAAAAAGGCTTTTAGGCAAACGCCAAAGCATGATTGGACAAGTCACCCCGCTGATGCCATGAGGATGTTAGCTATTAGTTGGCGGGAAGAACCTAGAGACAAACCGCCTGATCCGAGTAAAGTGTTGATTGTTGGCCCTGAGAACGAAGTCACAATGAACGATATGTGGGCTATCCACAAACAAACCGCAAGGAGCAATCGAATATGAGTGGAACAACAGACCCTTACCGCTACCAATATGAACACGTTGCCGCAAGTCAAACTGCGCAAGTCTTGGGTGGCACAGGCGCAGCGGGTGATTATCTTCACCGCATAGTTTGTACGGTATCAACTGCCGCAACAGGCACAGTCAGTATCCTTGATGGCGCTAGTTTTAGCCATTTGGTGTTGCCCGCTTCGCCTGGCGGTGGCATTGGTCAATACAACATTGAATTAAACACCATATCAAGAAATGGCGCATGGAAGATCACCACGGGCGCTGGTGTCGAAGTGTTGGCCGTTGGCATATTCTCGGCTTAATCATGTCTAAAGCTGGACTTTATGCCAATATTTTGGCCAAACAAGAGCGAATCAAAGCGGGTTCAGGCGAGAAGATGAACAAGGTGGGCAGTAAAGATGCCCCTACCGCTAAAGATTTTAAAGAAGCCGCTAAAACTGCAAAGCCTGAGAACAAATGACAGCCGCATGGACTCGCAAAGAAGGAAAAAACCCTGAAGGCGGTTTGAACGCTAAAGGGCGGGCGAGTTATGCAGCAGAGACAGGCGGCAGTCTAAAGCCTCCCGTTAAGTCAGGAGACAACCCAAGGCGTGCATCTTTTCTTGCGCGAATGGGTGCTACCGCTGGCCCGATGGAAAAGAATGGCGAACCTACACGGTTGGCGCTTGCTTTGAAGGCATGGGGTGCATCATCTAAGGAAGATGCCCGTGCCAAAGCAAAAGCAATTTCTGAAAGAAACAAAAATGGCTGAATTAGTACCAACTGAAGTTGACAAGTACAACTCCCTGATAGCCACTTATGACAACGAGTTCAAGAAGTGGGAAGCCCGCACTAAGAAGATCATTAGGCGCTACAGGGATGACACTCGAAGCGCAAGCGGCAATGACACCGCTAAGTTCAACATTCTGTGGTCAAACGTACAGACACTAATCCCCGCTGTTTATAGCAAGATGCCAAAAGCTGATGTCAGCCGTAGGTTTGGTGACAATGACCCAATTGGCCGTGTTGCGTCATTATTGGTTGAGCGTGCGTTGGACTTTGAGATTGAGCATTACACCGACTTTAGAAGCACGATGCGTTATGCCGTGGAAGATCGGTTCTTGGGTGGCCGTGGCGTGGCTTGGGTTCGTTATGAGCCGCACGTCACCGAAGTGCCTGGTATGCCTGAGATGCCCGAAAACGATGATGGCTTGCAAGTCACCGAGGATGTTGATGAGGCTGAATCGCAAGACTTTACCGCTGGCCAAGTCGAGCCGATGGAGCAGATTGAGTATGAGTGCGCACCAACTGATTACGTTCATTGGGCTGATTTTGGCCACAGCGTTGCCCGTACATGGGAGGAAGTGACCCAAGTATGGCGTTGGGTTTACATGACCAAGGATGCGTTGGTTGAGCGTTTTGGTGAGGAAGCCGCCCGCAATATCCCCTTGGATAGCGGCCCTGATCCATTGTCTAACTACGCAAGCAACCAAAAAGAATACACACGGGCAAAGATTTGCGAATTGTGGGACAAAGAGACAGCCAAGGTCTATTGGTTCAGCAAGCAAGGCAACAAGTTCATTGACGTGCGGGATGACCCGCTAGAGTTAGAGCAGTTTTTCCCATGTTGCAAGCCTTTGTATGCAACGATGACAAGTGATAGCCTTGTGCCTGTGCCTGATTTCGTTCTATATCAAGACCAAGCCAACGAATTGGACATCTTGAGCGACCGCATTGATGGATTGGTCAAGTCTTTGCGTGTTCGTGGCGTTTACGATGCAAGCGTCCCCGCATTACAGCGTTTATTGACTGAGGGCGACAACAACACCCTAATCCCTGTTGATAAGTGGATGGCGTTTAGTGAAAAAGGCGGTTTAAAGGGTGCGATTGACCTATTGCCCTTGGATACGTTGGCCAATGCTTTGCTGCAATGCTACCGTGCAAGGCAAGAAATCAAGCAACAAATCTACGAAATCACGGGTTTGTCGGACATCTTGAGGGGCGCATCACAAGCAAGCGAAACCGCTACTGCCCAACAGATCAAAGGACAGTTTGCAAGCCTTAGACTGCGTTCTATGCAGGAGGAAGTGGCATTGTTTGCCTCTGACCTGATTAGACTCAAGGCGCAGATCATTTGCACTAAATTTCAGCCGCAAACCATCCTGATGTATGCGGGCGCAAGCCAAATGCAACCCGTGGATCAGCAGATGATTCCACAGGCTTTGCAACTGATTAAAAACAAGCCATTGCGTAACTTCAGAATTGAGGTGGCGGCAGATAGCTTGGTTCAGTTGGATGAGGCGGCCATAAAACGTGAGCGTACCGAGTTTATTGGTGCGTTTGCAGGGTTCTTACAGCAAGCCATGCCTGTTGCACAAGCAAGCCCTGAGATGACCCCTGTTCTGATGGAAATTATGAAGTTTGGCGTGAGTGCGTTCAAGTCATCACAACAGCTTGAGGGCGTAATTGACCAGGCGCTTGACCAAATCAAGCAAAAGATGGCGCAACCGCCTCAACCTAAAACTGACCCTGAAATGATGAAGTTGCAAGCGCAACAACAGTCTGAGCAAATGCGGGTTCAGGCAGATATGCAAGTGGCACAGGCTAAAGCTCAGTTTGATGCCCAATTGCAACAAGCCAAACTCCAAGCCGAGGCGCAACAACTTCAGTTTAATGCCCAACTTGAAAGCGCAAAACTTGAGCGTGAGCAACAAATGGAACGTTTCAAGGCTGAGTTGGATGCCAATACTAAGATTAGGGTTGCACAGATTAGCCACTCAGCATCTATGTTGCCTGAGGATATGGATGCCCAACAACAGATGCACGCTACATTGAATCAAGACTTGCGCGGCATGATTGAGGCGATGATGAACACGGTGAACAATTCTCATCAACAAGTGATGAACAGCCACAACCACAGCGTTGGCACAATGCAAGAAATGCTGAAAAACCAAAACGACAACACGCAAGTGATGAAGAACGTGGCCGATCTGATTTCAGCGCCCAAACGGATTGTTCGTGGCCCTGATGGTAAAGCCATAGGCATGGAGGTCATTAAATGATTACGACAACTAAAGGCGAAATGGAAGAATCCTTGCTTGAAAAGCGTGAGGGTCAATCCGACACCGACACCGAGACAATTGATTGGGTGGAATACTGGTTAGATGGCGAGTTAGTCCATCGTTCTGTTCATGTAAAACTTAAACACGCAGCCGTTGCTGATGGCGCTGCATCATCTTTCTAAGGAAACAAAATGGCAAATACAACGGCAATGTGTACAAGTTTCAAGGGCGAATTGCTCACGGGAACACACAACTTCACGCCTAGCACGGGCAACACCTTTAAAGCGGCTTTGTACTTTGCA
>Ga0209189_1003399_pt1 | contig 10706 bp, 9 predicted proteins | sample C_130820_EF_Meta_FD_187308 | JGI IMG/M metagenome (GOLD analysis project Ga0209189, IMG submission 187308) | Freshwater microbial communities from Lake Croche, Canada to study carbon cycling - C_130820_EF_MetaG (SPAdes) (version 3) | ecosystem: Environmental > Aquatic > Freshwater > Lake | place...
CCTTGACCGATTGGGTAAATTAAGAATACTGCAGTTGCAGCTGCTACTGGAGCAGAGAATGCAACGAAAATCCAAGGACGCATACCAAGACGGAAACTTAATTCCCACTCACGACCTAAGTAGCAAGCAACACCTGTTAAGAAATGTAAAACAACTAATTGGTATGGACCACCGTTGTATAACCATTCGTCAACTGAAGCAGCTTCCCAAATTGGGTAGAAGTGAACACCGATAGCGTTTGAGCTTGGAATAACAGCACCAGTGATGATGTTGTTTCCATACATTAAAGAACCAGCTACTGGTTCACGGATACCATCGATATCAACTGGCGGAGCAGCGATAAATGCAATGATGAAACAAGTAGTTGCAGTTAAAAGTGTAGGAATCATTACTACACCAAACCATCCGATGTATAAACGATTTTCTAAACTAGTAATCCAAGAACAAAAACGTTCCCAAATATTTAAGCTTTCATATCTTTCTAAAGTTGCTGTCATAGTCGTCCCCTCTTCCATTTATTTATATATGATGTATTTTGATTTTTACCCCAACTGATCTTCTGACCTTTGACCTTTTGCTCTTTTTTTCAAACAAGAACAAGAAAGTTCAAAGGTCAAAGGTTAATTTATTTAAGAATTTTGATAAATAACCAAAATCTAACTTTAAAATAAAATTATTAAAAAATGATAAGTACAAGGACAGGACAGAACAGTCCTAAACATACACGTTTAATCGCTTTTTTATTCGTTATATTTCCTTGTTCTTGTCGTTGTCTATTGTTTTATTAAACAAGAACAAGAACAAGAACAAGAACAAGGAAATATAAGTTTACAAAGCACATCGAAGTGATTAGATTAATTTGAATGCTTATGAATGTTATTTCATTTTTTTATTTACGTTTCTTTTTTGTTAAATTATAAAACCCAACCATAACTATGAAGACCTTTTCCAAGGAAATTAACTCCTAAATAACAGATCCAAATTACGAAGAAACCACATGATCCTAAAAAAGCTGCTTTTTGTCCTTCCCATCCTTTGATCAAACGAGAATGTAAATAAATGGCAAACACTAACCAAGTAATTAAAGCCCATGTTTCTTTGGGATCCCACGACCAATAAGAACCCCAGGCTTCATTTGCCCAAACAGCTCCTGAAATAATCCCTAGTGTTAAGAAAGGAAAACCGAGACCGATTGTTCGGTAACTCCATGTATCCGTTAATTGTAATAAAGATAATTTTGATGAAAAAACTTGAGAAAGATTTAGATTTGGTGAATTCGAATTTGAAACAAGTATTTCTTTTTCCTTTTCCCCATTTGAATTTAAATATGAAAAAGCTAAATAGAAAATGGATAGTAATGATCCAATAATTAAAATGGAATAACTTACCATCATCATACTGACATGCATCATTAACCAATTCGATTGTAATGATGGTACTAATGGTAGAGCCTTTTGCATTTCAACCGGTAAAGTTAAACTTGAAAAACCTGTTAAGAAGAAAAGTAAAGGACTAGAAATAGCACCTAATAAACGACTTTTTGTTTTCCATTCTAAAAATAAATGGATTCCAGAAATACTCCAGCTTAAAAAGATTAAAGATTCATAAAGATTACTTAAAGGAAAATAACCTTCTTGAATCCAGCGAATCGATAAAGTGCAAGCAAGTAAAAGATTACTTACTAGAACTAATCCCTGACTTAGTTTTACGATCCATGTGTTTTTTGGAAGAGCTAAACTGATCCAATAAAGAAACATCGCAAAGAATAAAAAACAACATGCTATTGCAGCTAATTTGTAATCATTGAATGACATTAAAAACCTCAAATTCTATTTAGAATCATGATTATTATAAACGGAAGATTTTGTGTTGATTTCTTTGGTTTTCTAAAAATTTAGAAATAAGTGATTTAAAAAAGAAAAAGAATATAAGAACAAGAACAAGAACAAGAACAAGACTCGAAAATTGTTAAAAATCTTTATTATCAAGTTCGAAGGTCTTCGGATGATCTTTGATCTTCGACCTTCCAAACAATAGATTGATAAAGTTCTTAAAGGTCTTCGGGAAAGTCTTAGTTGATATATATAGATAATTTTTTTTCTAATTGTTTTGTATTATATAGTAAATCGTTTGATTTATCTGGATTCTTTGATCTTTAAGAAAAGTAGGATGATATCAGTTTTCATATTTTCTCATTCTTTTAAGAATTTCATTATTTACTAATTATTATTTTCTTGTGAAAGGTCAAAGGTCATCAGTAGAATTAACTTCTGATCTTCTGATCTAATGACCTTTGACCTTTTTTCTTTTAAAAGTTATTAAAAAAAGACGTTCTGAAAAAAAGGGCAGAAGAAGAAAATAATAAAAAATAGATTCTTTAAAAAGAACAAAGAACAGAAGTCTTTCTTTGTTCTTTGCTCTTTTTAAAGAATCTATTTTCTTGGAAGAGCACTAGTAAGCTAATCCCATACTTCTTGTTGTCTCACCACCTAAATAAACGCGAACGCTTAAAAAGTCAGTTGGACAAGCGCTTTCACATCTTTTACATCCAACACAGTCTTCTGTTCTTGGAGCAGATGCAATTTGTCCTGCACGACAATCTTCCCAAACAACCATCTCTAAAACATCCGTTGGACATGCTCTTACACATTGTGTGCATCCAATACATGTATCATAAATTTTAACCGTATGACTCATAATATGTTTCCTAATTTTTATTTGATTTAATCTTATATTATAAGAAAAAGTCGTTTGATGACCTTTGGTTGAAAATTACTAATTTTTTAAAAGGTCAAAAAGGTGATAGATCAATCTCCTCAGGTAGGGGTCGAACCTACGACCTACCGGTTAACAGCCGGCCGCTCTACCACTGAGCTACTAAGGAAGGTCTGGTTTTTTTTGAACCATAACTTATATTATAGTTCAAAAGAAAACCTTCTTTCAAGATGTTTTTAGATTATTTTTTACTAATTTATTTTCTATTTTTCTAATTAAGTTTTCAAATTCAATTTCAAGTTGAATTTTTCCTCGATTTGTTAAACAACCAATCCAATTATTGGAAGATTGTTGATAAACCCAAATTTGAGTATATGGTAAATAACTAAAAAGAGTCGTTAAAATTAAAAGTCCAAATCCTCCATAGATAAAAGGAATACTAGGATCATATTTAATTAATAAACCTGTTGAGGGAATAATATCTAAAACCCGGAACTCATCTTGAATGGTTTCTCCTACATTTTTTATTCCTAAATATTTTCCAGTTTGATCATAGACTAAAAACGTGTGATCTAAAGAATTAAAAATTAAGGCATATTCATTTTTTTGATTTGCAATCCAGGTAATCCAACTTTTATTTGCTTGCCCTTGGTTAGTTGAAAAAAGTGGATATTCATAGATTTTTTGTTCTTGTTCTTGCTCTTTTACATTTTGAATCCGAATTCCCAATAAATTCCAATCACTTTGATAAAAATCTACGTTTTGATAGCGTAAAGGATGATTGACAGAAATAGTTAATTCTTTTTTTTCATTCCCTATAGGATCAAGTACTGAAAGATTCGAATAAAATTGATGAACACGTTTATTTTCATATTCTACCCAAAAATCATTCACACGTACGCTTAAATTTGGAATCGATGTTAATGAACCAATTTTAATTGGATTTTGAATATGGAATAATTCTCCTTTCGGTAAAATTTCTTGCGCTTTAAAATTTTGAAAAGCACCTAGTCCAGCTCCTAACAAAATCAAAATTAAACTTATATGAACCAAAATCGGACTAATTCTTCCAATTAATCCTTTATAACCATAAATTAAATTACGAGTTTGATACAAATGAAAGTTTAGATTTTGAATTTGTAACAAAATAGATTCTTTTAAAAAATAAATATTTTGAAATTTAATTGAAAAAGGAAGGGGTGTAAAAGAATTTTTTTTTTTTCGAAAGAAATATTCTTTAGAATTTGAAACTAATGGAAATTGTCGAATTATTGTACAACTAATTAATGAAATTCCTAAAATAATTAAAAGACTCAGAAACCACCAAGTTGTATAAATATGATCTAAACCGAAGAAAAGAATGGATTTCCACGTAATAAAACCATAAATAGGCTGAGTAAGTGAATAGTTTTCTTGATAAAATTCTAGACTCTCGTCTTGTTCAATAAATGAACCAACTGAACTTAACAAAGCAATGATTCCTAACATAAAAATACCAAATTCAAATTTGGCAAAAAATCCAAATGTTCGTTGAAATTTTAATAATTTCATAAAATAGTTTACCTTCAACAAATCAATCTAAAAGAACAGGAAGAACACGAAGAACAGGGAATATTATTTGATTAAAAATAGAAAAAAGAGCAAAAAACAAAAAGCCAAGTTTTACCGTTGTTCTTTGCTCTTTGCTCTTTTTTCTATTTTTATTTTAGTTTATGTGACAGCTAATCTCCAGCGACCACGTTTTCGACGATTGCGTAAAATTTTTCGACCACTTTTTGTAGCTAGTCTAGCACGAAAACCAGATGTTTTAATTACCTTTTTTCGGCGCCCCATTAAAGTATGTTTTGACATAATTTTGAATGACTTAATTTCTTATTTTTTCTTTATATTTTTCGTACGTAAATATTTTTTGATCCATATAGCAGTATAACATAGAATGGCGTAATTCTTCCAACATTTCTTTAAAAGAAATATAAGCTCTTTCATTATATTCTAACAATGGATTTTGTTGACCATAAGCTCGCCAATTGATTGTTTCACGAATAAAACTCATTCGTTCTAAATGATCCGTCCAATAACGATCAAATAAAGTTAAAACAGTTTTTATTTTACTTTCTTTTAATAATCCTGATTGATAAAGATTCGTTCGAGCTAAACGTAAATCATTTTTAATCCATCCTTCTTGATAAATTTCTGAAATCGTTTGATATACTTGCCCTTGCCCTTTTTCAGTTTCTTCTTGAGAAGAGAAAGAGCAAGAGTAAGAGTCAACTAATTTTTCAATTGAAAGATTACCCGATCTTGATGCTCCTAATGAAAAAGATGAATTTGTTTTTACTTTTTTCAGGATATCGTCTAGGGAAAATTCTAAAATACGTAGTAAAAAATCTTCTGTTTCCGTTTCTACTAACAATTGTCTTCGAACTTCAAAATAAGCTTTTCGTTGACGGTTTAAAACATCATCATATTGAAAGACATTTTTTCGAGTATCATAATTGAATAATTCAACTTTTTGTTGAGCATTTTCTAAACTTTTACTCAATAAATTTGATTCCAATGGAAGATCTTTGTCGTCCATTAAGTATTCAACCCACTTTTGAATATTATTTCCACCAAAGATTTTAATTAAATCATCATCCAAAGAAACAAAGAATTGCGAAATTCCAGGATCTCCTTGTCGTCCGGATCTTCCACGTAATTGATCATCAATTCGGCGTGTTTCATGACGTTCAGTTCCTAAAACGAATAATCCTCCTAAGTCTTTTACTTTTTGATTGTCAATTTTCCAGTTTTGATAAATTTCTTGATAGAAAGATTCATATAATTCTTTGAAACTTTCGAAACAATCATCTAAAGTGTAAGGTAAATTGACAATGTCTTGATATAATTTGGCAAAGGAATTTTTAACTTTGTATTCTTCTTCTACTTTTTGGATGAGTGTTGAAATTTCTAAGGGCAAGGGCACAGAAACTATTTTTTCTTTCTTTTCAATCAAATATGAAAATAATTTTTCTTTCACTTGATAAATTGGGTTTCCCCCAAGAATAATATCTGTTCCACGTCCTGCCATGTTAGTTGCAATTGTGACAGCATTTTTTTGTCCCGCTAAAGCTACGATTTCGTTTTCACGTTTTACATTTTCAGGTTTCGCATTTAAAACTTGATGAGGAATATTTGAAAGTTTAAATAGATCAGATAAAAATTCTGATTTTTCTACACTAGACGTTCCAATTAAAACGGGTTGTCCACGTAAAAAGCATTCTTTAGATTTATTCAAAACAGCTTTCCATTTGGCTAATTCAGTTTGATAAACTAAATCGGGCATGTCGATTCGAATCATAGGTTTTGCTGTAGGTACAACAACTGTTTTTAATTGATAAATATCTTGAAATTCTTTTTCAGTTGTTTTAGCTGTTCCAGTCATTCCACCCATTTTTGGATAAAGGGTAAAAAAGTTTTGGTAAGTAATTGTACTTTTCGTACGTGTTGCTTCTCCAACTGTTACGTTTTCTTTTGTTTCAATCGCTTCATGAATCCCTAAACTCCAACGACGATCTTCCATGATTCGTCCTGTAAATTCATCAACAATGCAAATTTTATTTTTTAGAATAACGTAATCTTTATTTATTTTATAGACATTTTCTGCTTTTAGAGCATTTAAAACTTCTAAAATCCAAGGATCTTGAGGATCATAAAGTGTTATTTTCCCAAGTTTTTGACAAGCTAGATCATATCCGGTTTCCGTTAAATTAATGTCTCTTCGTTTTTCATCAATTTCAAAATGAATATCTTTCTTTAAAAAACGAGCTAATTTTCGAGCAATCATTAATTTATTTTGATTTTCGTTTTGTTCTGCATCAGATAAAATCAAAGGTGTTCTAGCTTCATCAATTAAAATTGAATCAATTTCATCAATAATACAAAAATTAAAAGGTCTTTGAACTAATTCTTGAATATCATAGGAAGAACTATCACGTAAATAATCGAAGACTAATTCTGAATTTGTTACGTAGGTAATATCAGCACCATAACCTTTTCTTTTTTGCTTTAATGTGCTGTCACTTTTAACTAAATCAACGGTTAATCCTAAGCGTTGATAGATTTTTCCCATTAATTTTTGATCTCGTTCAGCTAGATATTCATTGACTGTTACTACATGAACCCCCTTTTTACTCAATCCATTTAATGCAATAGGTAAACTAGAAGCTAACGTTTTTCCTTCTCCTGTCTTCATTTCGACGATGTTTCCATCGTGTAACAAAATACCGGCTTCTAATTGTGTATCAAAATGACGTAATCCAATTGTCCGAAAGGATGCTTCTTGTGTTAAAGCAAACCAATCAATCAAAAGGTTTTCTAATGGTTCTTTTTGACTTTTTTGATGGATTAATTCAATTTGATGACTCAATTCATCTTCTTTTAGATTTCTTAATCCAGAAGAAACAGTTTTAATATCTGAAATAATTTTGTTAAGAATAGTTGGTTTCATGCTCTTGTGCTCTTTTGCTCTTGTGCTCTTTTTTTTGATGAATGTAATAGATCAATAGATCACTAACGTTTTTTTCTCTTTTTATCGGAAACTATCTCTATATAGTATATAATAAGGTTAGTAATTAAAATAGAAGATTCCTATTTTTCATCCTCAAAAGAAAACCATGGTAGAAACAAATGTGAAAATTGGATCCCTTTGGAAACAAATGGTAAAAATATTACGTCAAGTAATCAAAGGAATTCAAAAGCAATTACGAATCTTTGGGTCGGATTATCCTTACATTGCTCAAATTATTCAGTTAACTTTTATTTATTTTTTTGCTTGCATTGATTTAATTTATTCCGTGTTAAATAATGTATTTACTCTAGGGTATATGCCGGAATTATTATTACCCTTTTTTCCTTTTATTAAATACGTTTTACAATCCCCTTATTTTAAAATTTGGGCCAGCCCAGAAAAGGTTTTTTTCTTATCTTATCTGGTGATTGAATTAATGGTTGTTCGATCGATTTTTAAATTTTCAAAATTAGTAAAATATAACATTTTACTTATTTTTTCTTTATTAATGTTTCAAGGGTTGGTCATTAGTTATTGGGATTTATTATTTCATCGAGAAATTTCTACGTCGTTGGCAAAGTGGGCGTATGGAAGAGAGGGAGTTATTTCGTCTGATAAAAGTTTGGCGATTACGTTTTTCTTTAATACCTTTGTTGTTTTTTTAACCGCTTATCTTTATTTATATATTCGAGCTATTCAAGGAAAATTTGCTACTTTACCGGCGATGGAATGGTTAACTGATTCTGTAGCGTTTTGGTTACGAATTAAAACACCGACGATGCGTTTCGGAAAAGACAAAGATCAGGACAAAGAGGAAAAGAAACAGAAATAATCCTTTCTGTTTCTTTGCTCTGTGCTCTGTGCTCTATTTTTTCTTAGTTTGTTTTTACTTCGTCTAAAATATGAACAAATCCTGTGCGTGTGAAATTAACCACTCCATCCGCTAATGCGTATAAAGTATGATCTTTTCCACAACCCACCTGTTTCCCAGGTTTAAATTTTGTTCCACGTTGTCGAACAATGATTGCCCCACATTTCACGGATTGTGTCCCATTACATTTAATTCCTAAACGTTTTGCTTGAGAATCACGACTGTTTTTTGTACTACCGGCACCCATTTTGTGAGCCATATTATATTAACCTCTGCTCTGTTCTTTGTTCTTTGTTCTTGTTTTTTGTTTTAATTTATTTGATCAATTTGAACACGTGTGTACGCTTGGCGATGTCCACGTGTGCGTGTGTATTTCTTTTTCGGTTTTGTCTTTAGAACAGTCATTTTCGGTCCTTTGACTTGTTGAATAATCTTAGCCGAAACTTGGCAGTTGCTTAAAAAAGGTTTACCTAGTTGAATTTGATTTTCTTTGCGGAAAAATAAAATTTTATTTAAATAAATATAATCTCCTACATTTCCAGTCGAAATTAAATCTACGTCATACCATTCCCCAGGTTTCAATAAAAATTGTTTTCCAGACGTTTGTGCAATAATATAGTTCATCGTTGTTTCTGTCTTGATTTTGTTTGAATTCTTTCTTGAAAGAGCAGAAGATCAGAAGATCAGAATAGCAATCGATCAATAGATCATCACTTCCGCTTCCATGTCCTTGCACTTCCAGGCAATTCCGCGGAGAAAATTTCTCTTCTTTCATGTTCTTCAGGTTCTATTCTCATTATAAACAATTCTAGCCAAACTTACCAAATTAACCAAACAAAGACCAGAAAGGTGACTCTGACCTTGACCTTGACCTTGACCTTCTGAACTTCACCCGACAAACTGCTGACCTGCTGACCTGCGGACGGAGAGACTTGAACTCTCACGAATTTCTTCACTAGATCCTAAGTCTAGGGCGTCTGCCAATTTCGCCACGTCCGCTTTCTGTTCTGTTCTTTCTGTTCTTTCTGAATATTATAATACTACGTATTCATTTTATATTTTAAATCATATGATTAAATACTATTCTATCACAATACCACAATTTATTCTAGAAACAGAATGTATTGAAGAAATATTAAGAGAAAGAACAAATTATGAATTAAAAGAAAAAACATTAAAACAATTTTGGATAATGCCTACTTCTTCATTATTTTCCTCTACTAAAATGTATGAAGAAAGTTTAAATAAAAATGTAAGGAACAAAATATTTTCTAAAAATGATCAAAATAAAAAATATCCAATTTTATTTACAATCATTTCAACAAATTCAGAATTTATCGTTTGGTTAAAAATAAGATTAGGTAGTTTTATTGATCTTGGAAAATATCAGCTAATCGATAATCAAGTAAAAAAAATAATATCAAATTCAAAACAAGAATCTTTCACTTCTAATATAGGTTTTTATTCTGAATTTTTATTAGAACGTAAAAATCAAGAAATTGTAAATAATAGTTTATTAAAATTTAATAAAAATTATATCCAAGAAAAAGTAGGATAAATTAAAGTAAATTAAATTAAATTAGGAGAAAACTTATGGGGCTTGAAACCCAACATTCAGAGCGCCTGATTGAAGCGGAAGGGATTTTTTTTTATTCGGATCGTGAGATTCTAGTAGATGAAGAAATCATGATTGATTTTTTGAAAAAGAATCAATTCTTCTTCAGTCAATTATTAATCATTGGCTTTGTCTTGACACTTTCGAGTCAACCAGCTTTAGCGACTCAATTACGTCAAAGAACACGAGAAGTCGTAGATTCTTATACGATCGATCCCAATGTTGAATTTGTGGATCGAATTCATCGCTATGACTTTCGGCCGAAACGTGTGCCGAAACGTGTCCCGAAGTCTAAAAAGATGGTGAAAGAGACAATCAAAGCTCTGAATCAAACGGATTTAATTGGTTTTCTGACTCTGATCAACCAATCAACTCAAGCAAAGAGCATCGAAGTTCAAGCTTCTAAACTATTGACACCTAGTTTAGAATTTGTATCAAATACTGTTCAATTTCCAATGCCAGAAGTGATTCAACCGATCCAAAATAGTTTTAACAATACTCGATATTTAACAGATAGTAATCTGATGTTAAAATTAAGGGCAGGAGCATTCTCAAAATTGGCTGCTAAATATGGATTTGATATTGCGGGAAAATTAATTCAGAAGGCAGGTGAAATCTTTCGCCAGGAACAACAAAAAGAGGAAAAAAACTACACCAAAATTCTTAATTACTTTGGTGGAGGATTAATAGCTTTAGATGGAAACCCCATTGTGATTGCTACGTTATTACTTTTTATCAGCCAAGAGTACTACAAGTACAAAAAAGGCGAAGATAGTCTAACCAATCCATTGGAGCTCTTTGTTGAGTCGAAAAATACCTTTGAGATTTCTGCAAAGCAAGTGGTGAAAATGTTAAAGAAACACTCTCACATCGTCATGCTAATCATTTATCTCATTTTGAACCGAAAGGCTCTGAGTGAATTTTTCCTTTATCTACTTGATCTCTTATGCATTTTT
>Ga0209189_1003402_pt1 | contig 10702 bp, 22 predicted proteins | sample C_130820_EF_Meta_FD_187308 | JGI IMG/M metagenome (GOLD analysis project Ga0209189, IMG submission 187308) | Freshwater microbial communities from Lake Croche, Canada to study carbon cycling - C_130820_EF_MetaG (SPAdes) (version 3) | ecosystem: Environmental > Aquatic > Freshwater > Lake...
CGCAGCAAAGGCTAATTTCTTACAAAATGCTATTGGCAACCCAACTAGCTATCAAAACAAACTTTTACAATGGAACAACGCTGCTGACCCGCGTTTCTTCCAAGAAATGTCACAAGCAGACGCGCAAAAGATGATGCAAGCAATGAGTCCTGCGGAACTTACTGCATTGCGTCAAAAACGTGCAATGGCTAAACAACTTGGGATTATTCAATAATGCCTACCTTTGCCGACTTCCTTGAGCCCGCGACCAAAGTAGCGCCAAACGATCAACGGTTAAAAGACGTTGACCGTGCAAGCATATTGCAAGCTGAGTTTGCCAAAGCTAAATCTCGGTTGGCTAGTGGCGATACTTCTGCCCAAGGTGATGTGGCTTCATTGACCCGCGAATTAGGACGCATGAATTTAACGCCTGATGCGTCTGTTGCGCCTCAAAGCGGGACATTTGCCGACTTTCTTGATATGCCTACAACGGCGGCTGTAAGTGGTGGAAGTGGTCGAGGCGGTCAAGGCGGCCCAACAGCGGCTGAATTGCAGGCTTACAGGCCACCAATGGGGCCGGTTGCTCAAGCATTCCAACGCGCCTTGCAACTTAAACAACGTGCGCCTGGCGAAACTGCCGCCGTGCTTGATGTGGTTGGCAATCTGCCTTCTCAGTTTGCTAATACTGCTCAATATGGCATAGCGCGAATGTTTGGATTAAGCCCAGAAGAAGCAACGGCTGAAGCCAAGCCTTTATCGCAAGCATTGGCTAATCCATTTGGTCGCCTTACGGGTACGGTTGAAACGCCAGGTTATCAAGGCTCATTGCCAAATCAAGCCATACAAGCAATTGGTGGTGTTGTATCTCAGGGCGCACAAGCAGTAGGTCAACGTACTGGAATTAATCCAACAGACATTGAACAAGGTGTAAACGCTGCAATGATGGCTTTGCCTGCGGGAATTAAACCTGCTAAAGCGGTTATTGGCAAAATTAAGGCGGCTTTGCCAGAGTACACCGTTGAAGTTGGAACGCCAGGAACGTCTGGTAGCGTAGGCGCTGCGGCAGTACCAACTGAAACCACAATTAGAGCAGCATTGGCAAGCGCCAGCCCCGAACTACAAAAAGTGGTTAGCAACATTCCGCCAAACAAAGTTAATGTGCCAGTGTTGCAACGCCACATTGAAGCGGATTCATTGCCCGAGCCGGTGCGCCTTACTAACGGGCAAGCCACGGGTGATGTTAGCCAATTGTCAATGGAGCAAAACCGCAGGGGTGCAGACCCAGAACTAGCAGCACGTTTTAATGAACAAAATGGTCAATTAATTAAAAACCTTGATGCTATTCGTGAAACCGCAGCGCCTGATGCTTATGGAACAAAAACAATAGAAAACAGCGATTCATTAATTGACACCTACAAAAAACTAGATGACGCGCGTAATGAGGTTATTGATAAAAAATATCAAGCATTGCGTGATGCAAATGGCGGTGATTTTCCAATTGATGCGCCAACTTTGTTAAATAACATTAAAACATCATTAAAAAAAGAATTGTTATCACGGGATGCGCCTGCAAATCAAATGGCTGAAATTAGTGAAATGGCGGCTAAAAAATCAATGACGTTTGAAGATTATTTAAGCCTGCGTCGTAACCTTGGTGACATTTCTAGAACTAGCACGGAAGGCCCAACTCGTCGCGCTGCTAGTTATATGGTTCAAGAACTTGAAAATTTGCCATTGCAAGATGCAGCAAAAGAACTTAAGCCTTTTGCGGATGATGCGCGATCTACTGCTAAAGCAAGATTTCAAATGCTTGAAAAAGACCCTGCTTATAAAGCAGCGATAGAAGGTAGCGTTCCACCTGATAAATTTATTGATAAATTTGTTGTTAATGGAACGCGCGACAACGTGCAAACAATGATTGACCAGTTAGGCCGTGATTCAGTAGCGCACCAACACATGAGCGCAGGCACGTTAAATTGGTTGCGTGAAAAAGCGGTGGATAGTTCTGGTAATTTTTCGCAAGCAGCGTTTAACAAAGCCCTCAATCAATTGGACAAATCGCAAAAGTTAAACCTTGTGTTTAACCCTGATGCGTCTTCTACGTTAAAAACATTGGGCAATGTTGCTCAATACACTCAGGCGCAACCTAAAGGAAGTTTTGTAAACAATTCCAATACATTGGTTGGCGCACTAGCTGAACGTGCCGCTGGTGGTTTAGAGGCTGTTGCAAACGCTGTTGGCGGTGGTAAATTTGGAGTTCCTGTTGGCAGCATGATTCGCGGACAAGTACAAAAATTTAAGGCTGCAAAAGAAACAAAGAAAGCACTTGAGCCTGCGGCTGGCGTTACATCATTAAAGGACATAGGCAAATGAGCGTTAATCTTTCCCCCATCGGTAACGGATTTCAATTTTTTACCACCACCGGCATCCCTCTAAACGGGGGATACATCTACACCTATGCTGCGGGCACGACAACGCCTACGACAACTTACACAACGTCAGCGGGCACAATCTCTAACACCAATCCTATCCAGCTAGGAACGGATGGTCGCCCGCCAAATGAGATATGGCTTACATCGGGAACTAACTACAAGTTTGTCCTGGCTGATTCAAGCAATAACGTCATACAGACATATGACAACCTTTATGGCATCTTGGGCACGGCCTCGGCTGTTACGGCTGTGCCATCGGGCGGCATCATCATGTGGTCGGGTTCTATCAGTTCTGTTCCATCGGGCTACTACCTTTGCGATGGTTCTAATGGCACGCCTAATTTAAAAGATTCATTTGTGGTCGGGGCTGGTAATACTTACTCAGTAGGTAATACTGGTGGTTTCACATCTTCAGTAACCAGCAACGTAGGGACAAACCTTCCTACCTACTATGCACTAGCATTCATACAAAAATCATGAACTTGCCTGAAATTGACCCTGTTAAATATGGTGTTCTGTGGCAAAAAGTGCAGGATTATGAACGCCGATTTGATGAAATGTCTGCCAAGATTGACAAGCTGGAAACCAACATTGACAAACTTGTTGAAATAGCAAATCAGGGCAAAGGGTCGTTTTACGCTGGCATGGTTATGGTTTCTTTTATTGGAAGTGTATTGGGCTATCTAAGCCATTCAGTAGGAAAAAGCTAATGTATGCGCTGGGCCGTACTTTTGTTGATGCTGGTAACAATATCGGCGGCTCAAGACAGGTTGATTTTGAACGCGCCATTACCACCATTAAAGCCGCCGCCTAAGTCAACTTGCGCGGTGCAGGAGTTGTACGTTATAGCCTGGTCAACGCATGACCCCATAGAGCGCCATAAGGCTATGCTGGCATGGTTGGACAAGTCAAAGTGCAGTGTGAATGACTACACGCTGATATGGAACAATTTGCCTGAGTGGGCTGGTACTTCAGATAGCCCTGCTTTGCGGGGAAAGATTATGGAGAAAGCAAGATGAACAGCAAAGACAAGTTAGTAAATGTAGTCACATACATGGTCACAGCTACTTTGTGCGCGGTGGTTATATCTTTGATCTGGGCGCTAATTCACGGCCTGTTTGTTAAGGAAGTAGACAACACCAAAATATTTGAGATTATTGGCCCTGCTTTTCAGACCATCATTGGCGGTTTAATTGGCTGGCTATCTGGCTTAAAAGTAGGCGCAAACAAAGAGGAAACTCCAAATGGCACTTGACCCTGTATCCGCATTGTTAGACATTGGCGGCAAAGTATTAGATAGAGTTTTCCCCGATCCTGCCCAACAAGCAGCAGCTAAACTTGAATTGATGAAACTGCAACAGTCTGGTGAGTTAGCCCAGCTTGCAGGACAGATGGACATCAACAAAATAGAAGCAGGCAGTTCTAGCGTTTTTGTATCCGGCTGGCGTCCTAGTATCGGCTGGGTATGCAGCGCAGGATTTGCCGTGCAGTTTGTTGTTGGCCCATTGGCTGAATGGGGCTCTATGTTGGCTGGACATCCAGTCAAGTTTCCACAGATGGACACCGGCACAATGATGCCGTTACTGTTGGGTATGCTTGGCTTGGGTGGTATGCGTACTGCTGAAAAAATGCAGGGTGTGGCCTCAAAGTGAATTTAACCGAACACTTTACTCTCGAAGAACTCACGGTTACTGACCACCGGCAGTTTGACAATACGCCAAACGCTCAGGAAAAAGCAAACTTAATTCGAGTGGCAGGGATGTTAGAGCAGGTCAAGGTCGCCATTGGTGGTAAGCCGGTGATGGTTAACTCTGCCTTCCGTTCTAAACAGGTCAATGATGCCGTGGGAAGCAAAGATACAAGCCAACATCGAGTTGGTTGTGCTGCGGACATTCGAGTGCCAGGCATGACACCAGACCAAGTTGTAAAAGCAATCATTGTTGCCAACTTGCCGTTTGACCAACTGATTCGTGAGTTTGATAGTTGGACTCATATCAGCGTAACCAATGACCCAAAGGGCAAGCCTCGCAATCAAGTTTTAATCATTGATAAGCAGGGCACTAGGCTTTATTCATAAAAACTTATTTGTGCAATAAAAATCGGTTATAAACCTAGATCAACTCCGAAAGGTTTGTATGCCACAGGAAACTTGTTCTGATGATGTTTTTATAGAATTATGGAATGAACACCGTTCTTCTAAAAAACTTGCAGAAGCCCTTGGTATTACTGAACGAAGAACAAACACTAGGCGAAGAACTTTAGAAAAGAAGCGAAACATTGTTCTCCAAGCAGATGATGTTCGGGGCTTAAAGTACCAAAAGAATTACACTACCGTACCCCACAATGTCCGTACAAATCTTGGATTACTTAACGGACAAGTAATCGTTTTTAGTGATGCACACTTTTGGCCAGGCATCCGGTCTACGGCCTTCAAAGGTCTTTTGTGGGCCATTCAAGAATTCAAACCCCGAGCAGTAATCAACAATGGCGATGCGTTTGATGGTGCATCCATATCCCGATTCCCTCGTATCGGATGGGATAGCAAGCCTAGTCTGATTGGCGAACTAAAAGCGTGTGAGGCTAGTCTTGAAGAAATAGAGACAGCAGCCAAGGAAGGCAATCGTCAATGCAAGTTGGTCTGGACGCTTGGAAACCATGACGCGCGTTTTGAAAATACATTGGCGAATCGTGTACCGGAATTTGCAAACATAAAAGGTTTTACGCTTAAAGATCATTTTCAAGCGTGGACGCCAGCCTGGTCTTGCTGGGCGACTGATGATGTAGTAATTAAACATCGCTGGAAAGGTGGAATTCACGCAGTTTATAACAACAGCGTTATGTCCGGCAAGTCCTACGTCACAGGACACCTTCACAGCCTCAAAGTGGCCCCTTTTAGCGACCTTAACGGCACAAGGTATGGAGTAGACACAGGAACGCTGGCAGACCCCGTGGGGCCACAATTTGTTGACTACTTAGAAGACAGCCCTACTAATTGGCGGTCTGGCTTTGCTATTCTCACAATATGGAAAGGCCATTTGTTACAACCCGAACTTGTACAGGTGTTTGACAGAGACCACGTTGAATTCCGTGGAAACGTCATAAACGTGTCCAAGTTTTAGTCATTTGTTTAGGCTAAGATGTTTTTGTAGCGCCGTGCTACGATAATTTTTGGAGCAAATCATGGAATTTACGCTGACAATTAATTTTGGTTTTGGTGAGAAAGTTGAATTTTCTACGTTTGAATTGTGGAAAGCCGTGGCACTTGCAGGTTTTGTGGAAAGCCTAGAAGAGTTTGACGCGGGCGATGAAGTTGAAGATGAGTTTGCCGATGAAGAGTATGAGTACGACGAAGAAGGCGTAGCATACTGGTTTGATGAAGAGAACGAAGTTTGGTACTTCTACGATGAAGAGTCTGATGACTGGTACGAGTGCGAAGAAGTTGAAGAAGCTGAAGAAGCTGAATAATTGGGTACGATCAAGCCCAATTTGGGGAGGGTATGTGCCCTCCCTTTTTTTATGGTTTTGGGCAATCGTCTGGAACAACAATGGCAATATAAACAGGTGTAATAACCCTTTTAGCAGGCTTTGTCCACCGATCTATATAAACATCTGGCATAGCATCTAACGATTTTTTTATTGAATTAGGGCTAATCCCTGTCATTATGCAAATTTGGCTTTTAGTCAATCCATCTTCATGTTTTAATAAAGTGTCACGAATTAATTGATGTTTTGATTTTCTCATTTTGTATAAAAATAATAATGTTTTTTATTTCGTCAATTGCAATAAAGCATTGTGTAATTGCTTTGTTAGATTTGTCTTCTTGCATTAAATTGTAAACATTTTTAAGTGCTTTTTCTGCCATCATGCAAGGATAAGCATAATCTTTAATTTGTTCAATTTTCATGTGTTTTTTTCCTTGAGTTTGGTTTTAACTGCGCGGGCAAATTCTACCCACTTGCTTCCATACACATTGTTTAGGTCAAACAAGTCTAGTATTTCCTCTGGTTTTAGCCCTACCCATGTGCGCTGTGGCGGGGCGGTGTAGAGGGCTACTACGTTCCTAAAAACTGGGTGATTTGGTGGTTGTACAAACTGGATTTCATCCCGCCAGCCAAACTCATCATTACTTTGATACATCCACGCCACCGGCTCCTGCACTGGCTGTGCCAATGCCGCTTGCCATCCTGCCCATGCCCAATAAGCAAAAGTGTCTTTTTCGTATGGGTTAGTGCTGTCATCGTAGTCACTATCCCACCAATCATTAAATGCTTCGCAGCCCCATTGCTCTAGCTTGTCCTGCGCTGGCTGTGCCAAGGTTTCTCTTTCCTCCAAGGTAGCCACAATAAAATCACATGTATCGCAGCACAAGTCTTCGTAAAGCGTTCCTGTTACCGCATCGTTACATGGTCTAAAACTAGATGGTTGAATCAATGCGCAATTTTTGCAATAAGCCTTCATGTGTTCTTCTCCTTGCTAGGCCATTGCGCCCAAACAATAGGGCGACCGACTAAGTGTTCTTTATCTTCAACTATGTGTACAAATTCTTCTACTGAAACTTGTACCGGCTCCTGCGCGGGCTGTGTGTGATGCACAAGGTACATCCCGTCTTCATCCAGCGCCGCTGCTTTCTTTGATTGATAGCCTGTCATCACTTCCCCCATATCGCAAAAGCAAGCATTGTTAATCCAGCCACCACAAACATAAAAGCAACCAAGCCTTTGAATGTGGCAGCAATATCTTCTATGGGGTCTTGCTCAAGCCCATTACGAGCATATGTTTCGTTGACCCGTTTGATGTCTTCTTCACTCATCATTTGGCACGCTCCTTGAGCATTGCGTCTGCCCACTCATAACAACTTCCGGAAACATTTTTTATTGTGATTTCTCCTCGGCTTATAGCTAAACTAATTTCCTGCATTGATAATTGTGCTTGCATAGCCTGCCCCGCAAAGTAGTCACGCAAAGTCATATCTTTTGCATAGCCTCCAGTACGCTCCAGCCAAGTGGGGTCTTGGTTGTACCCGTCTTGCCCTTTCATTTGTACTCTCCTAAACGTGTGTTCAAGCGCTCTATGCGGCCCAAATTTAAGTCAAGCACCGCCTGGGCGTACTCAACTGCGTTTTCTGCCTCCAAGCGGTCTAAATGGGCTTGTTTAAGTTCGCGCTCAATTACTTCAACTGGCGTTAAGTCGCGGTAATAATCTTTCAAAAATTTAAGAAATCGCATACCACTCCCTTTCAGCACGTTTAGCCATAGACTTTACTGTCTTACCTGTCAAACCTACCAATCCATTTCGCTGCATTTCGGGCAGGCGCCTGGCTACTTGGATGCCATCCATTACTGCAAAGAAAGCAATACCGTCTTTGCCAAGCGGCCCGTGTTTAATCAAAGTTTTAAGAATTGCCGCAGAATGTGCTTTGGCAAGTTCTTTTGCGTCATCGGCAGCTTCCCAGCTAGTTACTGGGTCTGTGTTTCTAGCGCGGTGATATTCCATGATTAAAATTCTTCCTTTAATTCTTTATGACGTTGTTTATGGCAGGGTTGGCAAAGCCACATAATTTCAAGAGGCTTGTCATAATCTTCGTGATGAGCGAGGGACTTTGCTTCTCCACACCTGATGCAGGGTAGTCGAAATAAACTTCCATTACGGATGGCTCTAGCAACGGCTGTATGCCCCAATTGCCTTCTTTTATCTTCGGCTCTCCATGCACGATTAATTTCTGTGTTCGTCTTGATGCGCTCTGGTTCTTTTCCACGCGCCCTGTCGTAAGCCCGTATCTTTTCAAGATTTTTATTCCTGTTGGCTGTAACATCATTTTTGTTGCATTCTTTGCATTTGTTTACACATCCGTCAAGCATTTTGGGATGTTTATAAAAATCCTCCAAAGGCTTGACGGTCTTGCACTTAAAACACTCTTTAGAACGAATCATGTTGAACTCCTGTGACTTTGGAGCAACCATTATAGACCCGTTCTAATTAAAAGGTACGTCATCATCTTTGGGAAAGCCATCATCCTTTGGACGCGGCTCATTGATGTATGCCCATCCGTCCCAGCCGCCAGCGACCAGGGGCACGTTGTCAATCTTTAGCATATCGCCGGACTTGGTTTCAATGATTGACCCAATGCGGGCATAGCGGTTTTTGGCTACGCCTTGGGCGTTGGTGTATTTGCCGCTAATTACGGAAATTTCTTTTTTGATCTTAGACATAATTAATTACCTTCAATAATTGAGTTAAGTTGTTGAATTTGCACGTTTACTTCAGCTAAGAAATTGACAATTTCCGCTTCCATTTCTTTGATAAACGCATTGTCGCGTTCAACCCGTTTGATAAATAGTTGCGCTTTGACTGGCATTCTTGAGTCAAATACAACGTAATCGCACCAGGCGCGACCCGTGCAAGCCATTTGGAATTGCATTTGGGTGTTGTATTTAGACGGCACTTTGCCGGTCAGCAGCGTGTCAATCATGGTCGCTGTGTTTGGGCACTTAATCTCAACCAACCCATCATCCCCAACAAGGCCGTCAGGCGAAGCTCCAGCCCACTCAATTGATGGATGAGGCACAAACCCTACTTGCTCAACCATCACGCCAGTTTTAGCTTCATACGCCGCCCGTGCAAATGGTTCTTGTTCTGTGCCCCATTCCATTGCGGCATTGGTAAACCCTTCCGCTTTGGTTTGGGTAAGACGTTCGCAGACCAATTGAGCCATGTAGTTGTCGCGTGATGCCGAATAGCCGGTCTTGGTCTTAGCCATTAGGTCGGCAACCCTACTGGCGGTTACTTTGCCAATACGGGCGGTAAACCATGCGTCCGTGCCTTGTTCCATCAAGCCAGGCCATGCGTTAGGTAAATCAAGCATTTGAATCCTCCTTAAAGCGTTTGTTTTTAACTGCGATAACTTTGGCTTGCCACGCCTGGTCGCCATCACAACAAGCATAAGCACCTGTGTAAGCAAGTTTTAATTCATCTACTGTTTTACAGGCAGCCATAACGCCTAATTGCTCCTCAATAAACTTTACGTTTGGCTCTGACTTTTCAACAACTTCGCGTTTGCGGCTGGCTGCGTTACCGTCATCATCTTCCGGTGCGATGCCACAAGCCGCCATTAGGCTATACCTACGGGCATAAGTTAGCGCCGAGCCATAGCCTTGCGGGTCTTGTTTAGAAGCAGGAACGTGCAGCTTGCCGCACTCCAGCATCTCACCCGATTCATGGACAAAGACTGTTTCCACAGTCACGCCTGTATCGTCTTGGCTAGTGCGTTGTATAAGGGCTATTCCTGCGGCATTTAAGCTATCTACAACCGCCTCTACGCAACCGGCAAGGTCAACGTACTTGCTGCGGAAATGAGGGTTTGTAGACGTTTTCAAAGCCGGTGCAAAGCCGCGCTGGGCTTTCACAAGTGCTGATGCAATGTTTTTCATAATTTTCTTTCTTAATCAATGCTGTTAATTACGTTAATAATTTTTTCGTGAATTTTTTTTATGTCTGTTTCAATATCGGTTGTTTGCTCTAAAGTTCGTAATGTTTCTTTAAGCAATTTGTACATTTCTGGCGCAGCTTGTGCTATGTACCATTCTTGTGAATAAGTTTTCATTACAGCGCCCATCCATAAACAAGTACCCAAGCTAAAGATACGCCGATAAACACGGCAAGTGTGATGTCTGCTAACTTATTCATCATGGCTCCCAAATTGTTGAATTGATGTCCAAAGGTTGTCGCTAACGTCATCCAGGTTGTCTGACAAGCCTGTGTGGATGTCAGGAAAGTTTTTTACTAACGACCAGTTCATGTCGTTTAGCAACTTTGCCATTTCAATTGGGGGGATAAAGCCGCGCGTTAGTGCTTCGCGGAACTCTGCTAGTAGAACGTGTATATCTCGCATTTACTTACTCCTAAAAAGACCGCTACGGAATGTTGCGGCATGGGTAGACTTTATCACAAATGTGAAGTCCTACAAGTCTTTTTTTACAATTGTTTTTATAGGTTTTGCTTTTTCAATAGGTTTTTTCTATAACCATTGCCGTTCACAATTGTGATATAGTGCGAGGATGGACATCTTAGAAATAGCAATCAAAGCGGCTGGCGGCACGGGTCGACTGGCCTATCTTTTGGACGTAAGGCAGAACGTAGTTAGCAACTGGCGGCAGCGCGGCGTGCCTAAAAGCTGGGAGCAAGTGCTGAAGTACAGGTTTAAGAAACAGATTGCAGAAGCTGGGAAAGTGGTATAAAATTTTGTGAAACCCGGCTAGGTACGAAGTCATGAGCGTACCGAAAAGCGAGCCTC
>Ga0209189_1003403_pt1 | contig 10702 bp, 13 predicted proteins | sample C_130820_EF_Meta_FD_187308 | JGI IMG/M metagenome (GOLD analysis project Ga0209189, IMG submission 187308) | Freshwater microbial communities from Lake Croche, Canada to study carbon cycling - C_130820_EF_MetaG (SPAdes) (version 3) | ecosystem: Environmental > Aquatic > Freshwater > Lake...
ATAATTATTAAAGACGGATTGTGACATTGGCCAATCCCATTGTGGATCTAAAAGCTGATTTGAAAACATGACAATCCAATAACGATAAATGTCGTTATAATATTTGTAAGCAATAATTTCTGGAGTATCGCCCTCTTGTATGTCATATTGGTAATATGACATAGGATTATTTAAAACACTTGGTATTATATTAACTCTTGTTAAGAGATTTTTGTATGTGATTGTTCTACCATTTTTATCGGTATAATAAATCCTAGGTAAAGCTTTGAAATATTGCATTTAATAACCTTCAGAATCTATTTTATCACGGTCAATCAATTCTATTTCTTTAAAGTTTATTGTCATAACTGTTTGTATAGGAGAACCATCGGTATGTGCCGACCAGCCATTAGGCGCATAATTTACATCAATATTCTCTATAACACACTCGCCAACTCTAGGAATATTTGGATTTCTTTCATTGTTAAATTGAAAATATAAATTAAAAGTTGAAGGAGGTACCCAAAACATGCCACCAACTTCTTGTATAAGTCTTGGTGCAGCGTGTTGTTTAAATGTTTTGATTATATCTCTAACTGTATTAGCTTCTTGTTTTGAAGAAGGTGTAAAAACAAAAGTCATTTGAAACGTTCTAAAATCAATACCATCAAATAATATTTGTTGTTGAGGATTTATTGCCAATCCTTGTGTTGATAATAATAATTTTGCTGTTGATGATCTTGCTGCTGCAAGCGCAGCTGTGCCAACTTTTCCAACAGCTCCACCAACAAGTGGCAAACCACTTGCTAAGTTAACTATTTCATCCGCAATATCGAACATATTTAAGCTTCCGTAAGAAGCATTGTTTGTAAAATTCAATGTTTCTGGTAAATATAAAGCAATAGCCGCAACTTGTGTTTGTTTTTTTGGTGTTAAACTAAAATTAATTCTATCTTTTATTTCACTTGCAGCTTTACTTACAGTATTTGTAATAGGAGTTACAGTATTTTTTACTGCGGTTATTGCAGACTTTGTTTTGTCAATTATACCACCAGAAGAATCAACTTCATTGTATGCTTGAGCAGCAGTTCCAGCTAATTGAGACACTGGGTTTCCGCTTTCCAATGGTTCAAAAGAAATAGGTTGTATTTCATTTATATTAAATTGCACCCAATGACCTTTTGTTTTTGATCCCAAATCTTGTGGATAAGTATAGGTCGCTATCGAAGATTTATTACCAAATAGTTTACCCAAAGGACCTTTAAGAGCGGCTCCAGGTATTTGAATTCCAGCGACTGATGATGGTATTGATATGATGGCCATATTTTTTTATAGAAAGGTGTAGGAAGTATTTATGGCATATTCAGGAACATTTAAACCAATTAATCCACAAAAATATGTTGGTGACCATAAAAACATTATTTATCGTTCTTCTTGGGAATGTCGTGTTATGGACTGGTTTGACCGAAATCCAAACATTATTTCGTGGGCTTCAGAAGAACTGATTGTACCTTATATATCTCCAATTGATGGTAAAAAACATAGATATTTTCCTGATTTTCTTGTTAAAGTACTTACAAAAGATGGAAAAACAAAAACTTTGATGGTTGAAGTCAAACCTAAGAAACAAACAAAAGAACCCGAAAAAAAACAAAGAATCACTAAACAATACATTAATGAGGTTGCCACTTGGGGTGTCAATCAAGCAAAATGGAAAGCTGCAACAGAATATTGTTTAGATAGAAATTGGGAATTTAAAATCATAACAGAAGATGATTTAGGACTGTAACTAAATACAATATGAATTCAAAATTAACTGATTTAACTATAGCAAAAACTCTACTTGGTTATCCAACTATGGGTAATGACGCCTTAAAGTGGTTAAGGCAAAAAGTATCACAACTGAAAAATGTAAGGTCGATACCAGGTTCTATCAGTAGAGAGACTATAAGACATACCAACGAATTTTATCGTGGTGGTCTATATTTTTTCTTTTATGATCCAAAAACAAAAGATGAATTACCATATTATGACACTTTTCCTTTGGTTTTAGTTTTAGAGAAATATCCAGATGGATTTTTAGGCTTAAACCTACACTACTTGCCTACCAAATACAGAGTGGCATTCCTACAAAAACTAATAGCCTATGGAGGCCTCCGTGATTCACAAAATGAGGTTAGTCGTGTTCGTATCACCTATGATATCCTGAAGACCACAAGTCAATTTAAAGAGTTTGGACCATGTCTAAAGAGATATTTGTTGACACAGGTAAGATCAAGAATACTTGCCATTGAACCAGAAGAATGGGATGTAGCAATAAGTTTACCAGTACAACAGTTCAAAAAGGCTTCAGCAAAAGATGTTTGGAAAGAATCCATAGAAGAAATAAAGGCAGAAACACAAAATGGCACGATCAATTAACGATTTTAAATCAAGTTTTAAAGGTGATATTGCAAGACCAAGTAGATTTGATGTTTCTATTCCGGTTCCTGTTACATTATTGCCTTACTTAAAAACTTCTAGAAGTTTAGAGTATCGTTGCGAAAATGCAAATTTACCAGGCAGAACATTAGGAACAGTCAATTCAAATACATATGGACCTGCTGAAAAGTTTCCATATATGAATTCATATAATGATATTGATTTGACATTTATTGTTGATGATTCTATGAACCAAAAAGTATTTTTTGACGGATGGTTGAACTTCATCAATCCTTTATACAATAATAATTATAGATATAAGAGTGACTATTGTACAGATTTGCAAATAACACAATATGATGTGTCAAATAAGCCAAGTTATTCTGTTACATTATATGAAGCTTTTCCTGTTTCTATAAATCAAATGGACTTAGATTGGTCTAATGAAGGATACCACAAAGTAACCGTGACTTTTGCTTATACATACTGGAAAAACAATTCATTGGAAGCTTTTGCGATGGAGCTTTTGGACGCTGCAATTGGAGATATTACAGATCGAGTTGGCGGACTTGGTGGTACAACAAGTGGTGCAGTTGGTGCTGTTACTGGTGCTGCCACTGGTGCTGTCAGTCAAGGAGTTTCGTCAGCTGCAAACTATGCTTCAAGCATATTTAAAAAATAATCATAAGGAGTGATAATTATGTTACCTAAACTAGATGTACCAACATATGAGATTGAATTACCAATTTCTAAAAAGAAAATTAAATATAGACCATTTCTCGTCAAAGAACAAAAGAATTTGTTAATGGCGGTAGAATCTGATGATGCAAGCACTATACAACAAAATGTATATGATGTATTGAATAATTGTACACTTTCAGAAAATATTGACATTAATAAGTTACCAATTATTGATGTTGAATATTACTTTATTAACCTCAGAGCCAAATCTGTTGGTGAAATTATTGAATCAAAATACAAATGTAACAATGAAGTTAATGATGTTGTTTGTGGCAATAGTCTACAATCAAAAATTAATCTTTTAAATATTAAACCACATTTTGAAGAAGAAGTTGATCCTGTCATAAATCTTAACGAAAAAATTTCAATTAAATTAAAATATCCAGAGTTTTCAATTATAAAAAATTCTGTTGATATTGAAGACGTTACAGAAATAACTTTCAATATGATTGCTGATAGTGTTGAGTATGTGTATGACGGAGAACAATTTTATTATGCACATGAATCTCAACCTGGCGAAATGTTAGCTTTTGTTGAATCTTTAAACCAACAACAATTTGAAAAAATAGAACACTTTTTTAATAACTTACCAAGGTTAAAAGAAACTGTAGAGATGACTTGTGGTAAATGTGGTTTTCATCACAAAATTGATGTAGAGGGACTAGAAAATTTTTTCGGATAACGCTGTGTCATGATAGTCTCATGAATTATTATCGAACAAATTTTTCCTTGATACAGCACCACAAATATAGTTTGACTGAACTTGAAGGTATGATTCCTTGGGAACGTGATATTTACATTACCATGTTAATTCAGTATATCGAAGAAGAAAACAATAAAATTAAGGAACGCCAAAGAAAATAAATGGCTAGAGCAGAACCTTCAGATAAAATGAAAAACAATACGGCTTCAATGGTAGACATGAAGCCTATTCGTCCTTCCGTTAACGATAAGAATTTACGTTCCTCTGCTGATTTGCTTGGTGACATTTATAAATTGATGGTTAAAGCTCGAAAGAGTCAAGTTACAGATATGGAACTTGAAAGAAACCACAAAAAAGAAGAAGAATATAAAGACCAAAAAAGACACAAAGAAATATTAAAAGCTTTGACAGTCAGAAGAAAACCAAAAGCAAAAAAGAAAAAAGAAGTAAAAGAAGTAAAAAAAGATGAAAATAAATCAACTTCAAATTCTTCTGTGGTTGGTGATTTAGTCACATCTAAAGCAGTTACCGAAGCTGAAAAAACAGTTGCCAAAGCAGCAGTCAAAGAAACTGCTAAGACAGCTGAAAAAGCAGCAGTCAAAGAAACTGCTAAGACAGCTGAAAAAGCAGCAGTCAAAGAAACTGTTAAACAAGCTGAAGGTACAGCTGTTAAAGAAACTGCTAAGACAGCTGAAAAAGCAGCAGTCAAAGAAACTGTTAAACAAGCTGAAGGTACAGCTGTTAAAGAAACTGTTAAACAAGCTGAAGGTACAGCTGTTAAAGAAACTGTTAAACAAGCTGAAGGTACAGCTGTTAAAGAAATTGCTAAACCAACAAACATACCAAAAAAAATGGAAGTGTTTCCATCTGCAACAAAAATTGGAAAAGTAACACCAAATGTAGCAAAAATTGGATCTTTGTCTTTATCAACAGCAGCAATTGCAACTATCGCTGGAGAAACTGGTGCTGGAAAAGAAAAACCAGAAGTTACTGAAAAACAAATTTTAAATAAAGCTGGCCAAATTAATCCAAAAGATCCCGAAAAAGGATTTCATTCATATGGTGTATTTGGTATAAATTCAGGAACTCCAAAAAAAGGAAAACGTAATATTGTCAATGAAGGTACTTCACTTGATAATTTTATTAAAGATAATCCACAATTTGGTATGAGTTCTTCTATGACACTAGATCAAATTGATGAATTGTGGGAAAAAAATGCAAGCAAAGATCCAAAAGGATTTCTTGAGGCTCAAAATAAATGGTATGAAAAATATGTTTTGAGTGAAGTCGCAAAAGACATGCAAAAATTTAAAGGAGATCAAACAGTAATAAATGATCCTAGAGTTTTTGATTTTCTTGCGGATAGACGCAATCAACAAGGTTCACATGGATTAACACAATCATTTGAATATGCAAAAGATTCGAAATCACCAGAAGAATTAATTACAAAAATGGCTTCTTTTGATATTGCAAATTTAGAAAATGTTTTTTCAACGGCAATAAAAAAAGCAGATAAACCTGAAAATTTTAAAAGAGGTCTAGCAGATAGGTCTAGATTTAGAGCGGAACGAGCATTAGGTAAAAAATTAAATTTAGAAATACCTAAATTAGAAATGAATAATCAAGATGATAAATCAAAATTAGATTCAATTTCAAAAGAAAATAAAGACCTTAAAGACCAATCCAATAAAAACAAACCATCAGATTCAGGCAATGTAGTGAATCAAACAACGGTTGTAAATCAAACAACAGAACAAAGACCACAAAGACCGGATGTTGATGATAGACCAGCACATCAAAGGATAAAATAATGGCTAAAATGTCCAGAGAAGAAGCAAGATATATTCGCAATAAAAATTATAATTTATCCAGTTTAATTGAACAAAACCTATTGCAACAAGAGGCCGGCCCGCTTGTCGCTGTTGGCCGAGCACTAAAAGAAAAATTTAATGTTTCCAAAAGATTAAGTGCAAAGGCTCAAGGCATCAAAGAAAAATTTAATCCATTGAATATTGTTAAATTTATGACAGGATTCATGGGACAAAAAGCAAGTAATATTGCGACTGCTGGTTTTGGCAGAATGTTTGGATTTTCAACTAAAGACATTCAATATTTTACTAAAAGCAGAAGTAGAATGATGGGTAGACAACAATATGAAAGACTTGGAAGATTACCAAGTGAAGGTGATAGCGAAACATTAAAACCTATTCTTAATAAAATGTATAAATTCATAAAGAAAAATTATGAAGAAGATACTAGAAGAAAAGAATTAGAAAAAAACCATCTTGAAGAAAAATCAGATAAGGATGAAAGAAGGCACAAAGAGTTATTAAAAGCTCTTGGAAAATTTACTGGAAAAGACACAGGCGCAAGCACAAGCACACAAACAGTCATAAAAGAAAAGGGGTCAACAGCTGAAGAACTCTTTAACTCAATGAAAATGCTTATTAAAGGCTTGGTGGTAACATTAATAGGAGCCGCTTTAAAAAGATTTACTGGAATAATAAAAGGTGTGATTAAGCTTGTAAAGTCCTTAAGCTGGTTATCTCCATTAAAATGGTTGAAAAACCTAAAATGGTTAAAAAATATATTTAATATGACTAGATTTATTAGATTTATGGGATTTATTCTCAGAGCTTCTCCATGGATAGCAGCTGCACTTGGTGTTGCTTGGTTGGGTATGAAAATATGGGATTTTTTACAAGAACGTAAAGAAACAGTTCCTGAGAGAGCTGCCGAAATGTTAAAAAATCCAAATTTAAAATTGGATGAAGAACAAAGAAAAGAATATGAAAATAGTGTTAGAGAAGGAGGTAGAAGTGCAAAAGAATTGTTAGAATCAGGAGATGAGGAATCTATAAAAAATGCTGGAGGATACGATAAGTTAGTCAATCGAGTGAGATTATCTGAAGACCTTGAAGATGGCCTTCTTAAATCACAATCTGTAGAAAATTATGCAAAAGTAAAACCTAGACCAAAAGGAAAATTGCAAGCAGATTCTTGGGATTCAAAATATGGTCAACAGTATGATCCAATAACAGGCGAGTTAAAGCCAGAATTAAGGAAGAAAATTGGATTAGATGCTAAACCAAGAGATGAAAGTAAAAGATATATCCCTCCACCACGTCCAGTTGAGGAATCAGAAGATGATGATACAGCAACTTCAATTAAGAATATAGAAAAGATGCTAGAAGACGATGATAACTGGAAAAGTGCTGTACCTGATAATGAGCCACCAAAGCCACCACCAACAGAACCTACACAACCACCTCTTGAAATTCCACCTGAACTTTTAGAGAGTATAAGGAAAGATGAAGATAGGTTAAATAATCTAATTAATGAAAACAATAATTTGAAATTGCCTGAAAAAGAAGAAGATAATCAATCAGTGATTAATCAACAATCTTCAGTAATTAATAATTCAAAACCACAAAGAGATAGTATACCATCAGTGAGACCCACTGAAGATACGATTTCACGATTAATAGCTGATTCTACAAAAGTTGTTTAACCAATAAAAAACCCCGCACTAGGCGGGGTCCAAACTAAGTTCTGAGAAAGGAGCTTTAGTTTATTCGTCAGCTAACTTGGCAAAATATGCCATGTCATCGTCATCTTCTGTAACATCAACCTCGTCAACTACTGGCTTTTTAGGAGCAGACTTAATTTGCTCAACAGTAGTACGAACAGCAGGTGCATCACCATTAATTCCCAATACTTTTTCTAGGCGGTGCAATAAATCACCATATGCCTTGAATTCTGTATCAACAACTAATGCCGAAAGAGAATGTTCGGATTTCCAAATCTTTTCAAGTTCTTCATCATCATCTAACAATGCTGAAGCTGACATGAATTCTGATTTGTCGTAGTTTTGATAACCAGCAACCTTAGTGATTTTCAATTTAAAGTTAGCACCTTTCCACAAATCAAATGGATTGATAGGTGTTTCATCTTCAAATTGAGGATTCATTGCTTCTGTGATTTTCTCAAAAATCTTGGCACCAAATTTAAACAATTTGACTTTGCCTTCATTTTCTGGATGTTTCGGATCAGAAACAATATAGACATTACAAATATAACTAAGTTTGCGCTTTTGTTTACGCACAATCTCTTTGTTAGCTTCAATGCCAGAGTTCCACAACTTACTGTTGTGTTCACAAACTGGACAGTTTTGATTTTTTGTCGTCAAACATTTATCAATAAGCCAACCACCAGGTCCTTGAAAACCATGTTCAAAGAGTTTAACCCAAGGCAAACCATCTTCACCATCAATTGGTGCTGCTGGTAAGAATCGGATTGTTGCCATACCATTGCCTGCTTTGTCTACCTCAGGCTTCCAATAATTTTCTTTATCAGATTTACCTTCGTTAGAGCTGAGTGCTTCTACGGCGGATTTGAGTTTGGCCATATTGCCTGAACTCTTTTTCAAGTTTGAGAAGTCTACCATAATTTACCTTTCTAGTATAAACGGAATATAAACGGATTGTCCACATGATGCATTATATAATAATATTTAGGCGTTGTCAATATAATAATTCAACATTGCCAAGGTGGTTTCCACATCTTTATGATGTATTGGAATTCCACCTGCCTTCTTCCAATCACTGATAACAACATCTGTATCATCAATAATTATTGAAGTTGGTGTAGCAAACTTATATTTTAATTCTTTACCTGGAACAAAGTTTTGCTTGAATAGAATACCATGATCTTTTAACCATTTGGATTTTTGTGTGCTTAATTCATCATGTCTTTTTCTATTTGCTGTTGATGAAAGAATTTCAGTTGGAATACCTTTTTCTAAAAAGATATTTTCAAGAGTGTTAATAAGTGTATGAGCATTAGGCATTAAATCCAAAGTTGCAAATTGTTGTGTTTGTATAAAATCATCAAAATAACCATTGAACTTTTTTTGTGATTCTGCTTCACTTGGATGAATACCGTATCTTTCTTTATATCGCTTTTCAAAGTCAGCAATTACACCGTCCATATCAAGATAAATTTTTTCTATTTTTGTGGACATAATTCTTTCATACTTTCTTTAAGGATGGTTTTAAACTTTTCTTTATCGTATTGAATAAAAGGTTTATATCTCAAACATTTTCTTTGATATGCGGGCCATATAATATCATCAGATATCTTTTTGTTCCACATAGGAAAGAAATTCATAATGTCATCAAGTATCACCAGTGTTTCAATACAAATCTTGTGTTGATTTGCACCTAATAACAAAGCAGGATAACCAGCAGATGGTACTTCAATCAGTTCATCAGGATTATTTGCCTGCTCTAAGATACTGATTATATCTTGTTCAAACTGATATGTCAAGCGCTGGTTTCTTTTTTGCCATTCTTTGTAGGTTTCTTCACCTTCGGCATTAGAAATATCACCAACCCAATTTACATTATTGCTTAGAAAGTTGGAAACATAAAAATATTTTAATTCTTCCAGTTTGTATTTCCTGGAAAGTCGATAAAATGTATACTTGTCTTTTCGGTTGGCAAAAGTATCTTTTGAGACACTGGTTTTACCGCCATACTTAAAATAATCATAACTATCAGAGGTAAAATGTAATTTGATTGCATTGAATAAAGCAAAGGCTGAGAAGCCCGACCCTTCCTCAAAAGTAAAACTCATAGTGGCAATTTAGACGATTTTTTCATTAAATTTAAATCTTCAGCTTCTTCTCTAATTTTAGCCTTCAATGCTGGAGATATAAGAGATGCTGCTAAATCTACTTCTAGTCCTATAGTTTCACAATGATATACAATTGCATCCATTCTTGTTAGTCCCGTATCTTGAGACAATATTTCTATCATTTCACTAAATTCTGCAATTTCTGATTTTGTTGGCATGATTGTAAAAATTCAATTAGTTGTGGAATTTCTTCCGATTCCATAATTATACATGATGATGATGTTGGAGGCAAGCCTTTGATTTTAGGAATTCTTTCTTCTTCCCTAACCAATATAATATTATTGCCTATTTTGTTGATTTTATATTTTACCATTTGAATTGGGGGTTTTTATAGAACCCCCATAACTATATTAGAATGAGTACTTCAAACCACCAGTAATCACGTTACCGTTAAATGAATCAACTTTCTTTTGACCGTATTGATGATCAAATACAAGAACAGCTGACAAGTTTTTCATCACTGGAACTGAAACACCAGCACCAACAGTCATGGCGAAACCATTATCGCCTGTTCGGTTGTCCAAGTAGGATACACCAGTACGAACATCAACAGATGCAAAGCTTGTTTTAAAAATATCATATGATGCGGTAACACCATACTTATTTTGGTCATTATCTCCTTTTGTAAAGCGAGTAAAACCTGCTTCTAGTCCTACTGGACCAAACTTATCACCAGCTACAATATTGAAACCTGTACGGTCAGTAGCTTTATCTTGTACTGCATTTACACCAACTTCAACAGCAGATGCGGAAAGTGCCAAAGCGGCCAATGTCGAAAAAATAACTTTTTTCATAATAACTCCTTATAATTAATGAAATGGTAATTTGATTCTGTTACGAGGACAAACTACCAAAAACCCTAGCAACCTTTAATTAGGCAGCAATGCGGTAACTTTCGTCATTTGCATTTATTTTGATTTAGTTTTAACATCTTCTCTGATGGGTTGTCCACTTCTGTACTATTTGCCCTGTCGAAACTATGCACCCCCATCAAAAGAACTCTTTAGTATAGTCTATAGCACTCGCCTGTCTCTATACAGAATGAAGAATTCTTTTGGTGGAGGTGGGGGGATTTGCACCCCCGTCCAGAACACATTTCAAGTTGCTTCATACAACCATAACTTCACATTATACATTAAATTATTTAGTCTGTCAAGTATT
>Ga0209189_1003408_pt1 | contig 10697 bp, 9 predicted proteins | sample C_130820_EF_Meta_FD_187308 | JGI IMG/M metagenome (GOLD analysis project Ga0209189, IMG submission 187308) | Freshwater microbial communities from Lake Croche, Canada to study carbon cycling - C_130820_EF_MetaG (SPAdes) (version 3) | ecosystem: Environmental > Aquatic > Freshwater > Lake | place...
GATCGGGATCACAAAGAGATTGATGGCGATCAGATATAAGGGAAATAATTTCACGGCGAGATTGAAATCCTGCTCGTCGCGGTTTTCAACCATGGTGACGTGGAATTGCCGCGGCAGAAGAAACACCGCCAGACCCGACAAAAAAGCCGGAATGAAAAAAGCACCAATGCCCGTGCTTCTTTCAAAAAACGGAATGACCGTTTCGCGGGCTGCAATGCGGGAAAAAATTTCACCGACACCATCAAACATGCCATAGGTCACATAAAGACCAACGGCGATGAAACAAAAAAGCTTCACCAGTGACTCAACAGCAATTGCCAGCATCAATCCATATTGATGTTCTTTGGTGTCGACATGGCGTGTTCCGAATGCTGCCGCAAAACCCGCCAATAACAGCGATGTCACCAGGGAAAGATTTTGCTGGCTGATAAAGGGCTCATTGGTATTGCTGGGCTCCAAGGCTTCAAAGACCACAAAAATCGATGACGCAATCGCTTTCAATTGCAGGGCCATATAAGGCACCGTGCCAATCACGGCGATTAAAGAAACCAGCACCGCAACCGTCTGGCTTTTGCCATAACGGGCCGCCACAAAATCGGCGATGGATGTGATATTTTGCGATTTGCTGAGCCGGATAATCCGGCGCAAAAAATTGTGTCCCAATAAAAATAAAAGAATCGGCCCGATATAGATGGCCAGAAATTCGAAGCCGCGCAGGGACGCCACGCCCACCGATCCGTAAAAGGTCCAGGATGAACAAAAAACGGCTAAAGTCAGTGCGTAAAGCGTGGCCCGTAAACGGCCTTGAACAAGTCCCTGTCCGGCCGTGTCGCCATAATGAGCGATCAAAAAAAGGACGCTGATATAAATCAGAGCCGTCAGGATGACGGTCCAGCCGGCAATCATGGGCAGGTCCTTAAAGCGGTGTTCTCTGGAATAAATGCCTTTATTTGTCTCAGTTGAAATCTTTTTTCTTAAAAAGCCACTCTTTTTTTACAAGACGGAAAGGAATCTTCGTGACAAAAGGGGTGCGGTTCCAAAAAGAGAGTCATTGAGGAGTTAACCCTGTGTCATTATCCACCTTGCGTCCGGAAGCTTTGAATGCCCCGTCGAGCGGGATTGTCGAGGTTTTCGATTATGGCCGCAATCGTCCGGGTCTGATCCCGCTTTGGGTGGGCGAGGGTGATTTGCCGACACCCGCTTTTATTTCGGAGGCGGCCACACGGTCTCTGGCTGCGGGTGAAACCTTCTATACCTATCAAAGCGGCTTGCCTGAGTTGAGGCAGTCCATCGCCCGTTACATCAATGGTCTTTATGGCACCTCGCTTTCTATGGATCGGTTCCATGTGACGATTGGCGGGATGCATGCATTGCAAATGGCCCTGCGCATGGTTGCCGGTGCAGGGGATGAGGTTTTGATCCCAACTCCTGCTTGGCCGAATTTTTATGGCGCAGCGGTTGTCTCGGGGGCGCGTCCGGTGGATGTGCCGATGACGTTGCAGCCACGCGGCAATGACCATGTCTGGGCGCTGGATATCGCGCGGATGAAAGCAGCGCTTTCCCCCCATACCAAGGCCATTATCATCAATTCTCCCTCCAATCCGACGGGTTGGACGGCCACGCGCGCTGAATTGGAACAGGTTTTGGCGTTGGCCCGCGATAACGGATTATGGATTATCGCTGACGAGATTTATGGGCGGTTTGTTTATGACGGGTCGCTGCGGGCTCCCTCTTTCCATGACATTATGGACGAGACAGACCGGATAATGTTTGTGCAGACCCTTTCCAAAAATTGGGCGATGACCGGTTGGCGGATCGGCTGGCTTGAATGTCCGGTTTGGATGGCCGAAACGGTTGAAAATCTTGTCCAATATTCATCTTCGGGCGTGGCCGCTTTCATGCAGCGCGCAGCGATTGCGGCGCTTGATCAGGGCGAGGCCTTTGTTGGCCATCAACTGGCGCGTGCAAAGGCTGGACGCGATATTGTGACGCGGGGCTTGGGTCAGCTTGAGCATGTGCATTTTGGTGCGGTGGACGGGGCCTTTTATCTGTTTTTCCGTGTGGATGGCGTCACGGATATGCGTCAATTGGCGCTTGATCTGGTGGATCAGGCCAATGTCGGTTTGGCGCCCGGAACGGCCTTCGGGACAGGCGCGCAAGATTATATGCGGATGTGCTTTGCCCGCAAAGCAGAGGATCTCGAAGAGGCGACACGTCGCATTGTCAGTGTTCTCAAGCGGTGAAAGGGTCCGATCCGGATCTAAGACCATTTTATTAAGGGTGCTGAGGCGTTTTGTGACGCGATTGTCATCATTTTGGTTTAATATAAGGCATCAATCATTCTACCCTCTGTCGGGTGTTCAGGATGGGATAATGGCATGGAAAGTTCCGGAGATGATCCGCGCCAGAAGGACGGGTTCGTTGACGCACCGGTGACGTTGGCACGGGGTGTCGGCGGTCTTCAGAGCCTGAGCCCGCGCGAGCGGGAGGTTTTGGACGCCTTGATTGCAGGCGAGACCAGCAAGGAAATCGCGCGGCGTTTTAACCTCAGTCCCCGAACGGTTGAAGTGCATCGGGCCCATATTCTTAAGAAAATAGGCGCGCGCAACACGGCTGATCTGCTGCGGCGGGTCTTGCTGGATCAAACAAAATCATAAATAAGCGCAAAGGTATTTCTTTGTCGCAAAACAGATGATTTCCATCATTGCGGACATAAGGCCTCGACAAGCGTAATTGAGACCGGGTATCGGCATGACGGAACAGGCTAAGATTTCGCCGACAGTCAAAAAAATTGCTGCGCAGCAATTTTCTGCTTTTGTCCTGTGTACGGCCTCCGGTGCTCTGGCCGCCGCTTTGAATATTCCGGCAGGCTGGCTGTGCGGGTCTTTGGCCATGTCGGCCTGGTTATCTTTTACCGGTCGCTCGGCTTTGATGCTGCCGGAATTGCGTGATTTCGCGATGATCTTATCCGGCCTGTCGATCGGATTGAGTGTCACGCCGGAAACGGTGGCGCGTTTTGCCACCATACCGCTCAGCCTGTCCATTATGATTGTGGCGGTGATCGCCATCACATCGATTTCAGCTTTGATCTTGATGCGGTTTTTCGGATGGAAGCGGCTTGATGCCTGTCTGGCCTCCGCACCCGGTGCTCTTTCGACCATTTTGATCATTGCCAGCGAGAAAGAGGCTGAATTATCGAAAATTGTGGTGATTCAGCTCTTTCGTCTGTTCATGTTGATGGCTGTTTTGCCCTCGGTTGTCACGGCGGGCTTCGGGCATGCCGCGGTGCCGGTTCATCATGATCAGGTCTGGCTGTCGCCGGAAGGACTGGCGCTGGTCTGTGGCACGGGCCTTTTATTGGCCTTGGTTTTTGTCAGGATGCAATTGCCGGCGCCGATCTTGTTGGGCGCGATGCTGGCCGCAGGTGCCATGAACGGGTCAGGATTTGTGGCGGGTCAGATGCCGACCGTGCTTTCCAATCTGAGTTTTGCACTGGTCGGTTGGTTTATCGGAGAACGGTTTCGCGGGGTCAAATTCAGGGATATTCGTGGTTTGGTTGGCCCCATGTGCGCCTCTTTTCTCGCGACCATTCTGGTTGCCCTGTTTTTTTCAGAATTGGTGGTCTGGATTTCCCATTTTCCGCAAGCGGAAGCGCTGGTGGCCTTTGCGCCCGGTGGCGTTGAAGCCATGTCTATTCTCGCGCTGGCATTACAGCTCGATTCCGTTTTTGTCGCCTCCCATCATATTGTGCGATTTGTTTTTATCGGTATTGCCTTGCCGCTCTTGATCCGTGTCCGACCCCGCTGGTTCGGATTGAAAGAAGCGTGATTGTGCAGCGCAACAAAATGATGTTGCAGTCTCATTTAAGTCTGTGGTTTTAAAAAGTCAGCTTTTCGCCGGAACGAGATCCCAGCCTTTGCTGCGCAGGCAAGCATTGAAAGATTGCTTGCGTTGTCCCGAATTGGCATCCGTCACGCCATAGCTGGGCGGGATATAGTGACCGGGGACATAATCACAAGCAGTCCCATAATAGGTACGGTAACAATTGCGGTATCCGCTTGTATAATAACCGCCTCCGGTCTGAACGACGACATTTTGCGCCGGATAGAGGCTGGCAACCTTTTGCTCGCAAGAGCCGCTGTCTATATTGAGATTGGCTGCCGGTCTTGTTTGGTTAACCCATTGATATTGCACACATCCCGCAAAGAAAAGAGGCAGTGTCACGGCAAAACCCAATGATGTTAATTTTGAAAATTTCAGCATCTGGGGTCTCCGTCATGGAACAAAGGCAGGGTGGATCGCACCCCGCATCATAAGCGCAGCATCGCTTTTGAGTGAAGTTAATTTTTCTTTATATGAATAAATTTACTCGCTTTTGTTGCAACAGGTCTTTACTCATTGGGGAAAAAGAGGCAGGAAATCCTCGTTTTTCTTGTTATTTGGGTGTTGATGCAAAAAGTCGAGCGGCGTGTTTTTATGCAAGGACTGCTTGCAACGACGGCATTGTCGGCGGGGCTCGGTTCTGCGTGGTCGCAATCACGCAACAAGATTGTCACTTCCAAACCTGTTTTTGCCTATGATGATGTTGTCCGGCGGGCGCGGGAATTGTCTGAAGCGCCCCATGACCCCACGGTGCAATCCTTGCCCGCGGAACTGGCGGCGCTTGATTTTGATGCGTGGCGCGAAATCCGGTTTCGCGGCGAGAAAGATCCTTTGGGCGATCCGACGAAGCATTTCAAATTACAGACCTTTCATCTCGGGCATTTGTTCCAGCATCCCATCCAGATCAATCTGGTTAAAGACCGGATTTCCGAACCCATGGCCTATTCGGCCGATTATTTTGATTATGGCCGCACGAAATTTCAAAAACCACTGCCCGCCGATTTGGGCTATGCGGGATTTCGTATCCATTACCCCCTGAATACGGCAACCTCTTCCGATGAACTGGTATCGTTTTTGGGAGCGAGTTATTTCCGCTTTTTGGGGCGCGGCCAGCAATATGGCCTGTCGGCCCGCGGTTTGGCGATCGGGACCGGATATCTGGATAATCGGGAAGAATTTCCTTTTTTCAAGGAATTCTGGATTGAGCGGCCCGATCCGAAATCCGATCTGATTTCCATTTATGCCTTGCTGGATAGTCCTTCGGTGACAGGGGCTTACAGGTTTGACCTCGTGCCCGGCCAAAAAGCGGTCATGGATGTCACCGTGACGCTTTATGTGCGCAACCGGATCAGGCGGCTCGGCATGGCCCCGCTGACCTCCATGTTCTTCATCGGCGAAAATGATCGCCATATGAATGATCGTAATAAATATGACGAATTCCGCACGGAATTGCATGATTCCGATGGGTTGATGATCCATACCGCCGATAATGAATGGATTTGGCGGCCCTTGAAAAATCCTCTGGTTCAGGAGGTGCAGCGCTACGATACCCGCAATGTGCGCGGCTTCGGACTGTTCCAGCGTGATCGCCGCTATGAACATTATATGGATATCGAACTCGCCTATGAGGAGCGCCCCAGCTATTGGATCGAGCCGAAGGAGGATTGGGGTTCGGGCGTGGTGGAACTCGTTGAACTGGCGACAAAAGATGAAACAGCCGACAATATTGTCTGCGCTTTTGTACCGGACGGGCCGATTGATCCGGGAAAACCCTTCACCTTCTCATACCGCATCCATTCGCTCAATGAAGGCTTAAATCTGCACAATCTGGCGGTGGTGACCAATACGTTCAACGCGCCCGCTTATGCCTTGGGCTCCAATGAGCAGCAGGCGGGCAATGCGCGGCGGTTTATGGTCGATTTTGCCGGCGGTGAAATGGATTATTACCTGAAAAATCCGGGACTTGTGAAGATTGTGGCCTCCGCGCGCAATGCAAGGATTTTCCGGACTTTCCTGGTCCCCAATCCGAAGGGGCAGGGGTTCCGGGCGATGATCGATGTCAAATTCGAGGACAATCAGGTTGGCACCGTCAGGGCCTTTTTGTCCTCCGGACAGAAGCCTTTGACCGAGACCTGGAGCTATTCCTGGCGGATTTACAACTTCTGAGATAGGGCGGATAGGCCTGAAAATAAGGGTTTATCCTGCCAGAACAGGGTTTGTTTGGCGAAAAAATCACCGAACAAACCGACTTTTCGGCTCGACATTTGACCCATTCACCTGTATTGCACCGCTTCCAATTGAAAACAGCGGCGCCCAACCGCCGGTTCGACGTCCCTCGGGATTGAGATCCAAACGGGCAGGAGAAGAAGATGGATATTATTCAGACGCTCGAAAAAGAGCAGGCAGAAAAATTGGCCGCTTTGCGAGCCACCCCCGATTTTCAGCCCGGTGATACATTGCAGGTCAATGTGAAGGTGATCGAAGGCGAGCGCACCCGTGTGCAGGCCTATGAAGGCGTTTGCATCGCCCGCAATGGCGGTGGCCTCAATGAAAGCTTCACCGTTCGCAAAATCAGCTATGGCGAAGGTGTGGAACGTGTGTTCCCCGTTTACTCGCCGCTGATCGACAGCATCAAAGTGGTGCGTCGCGGTAAAGTGCGTCGCGCGAAGCTTTATTACCTGCGTGATCGTCGCGGTAAGTCCGCACGTATCGTCGAACGCAAAACCGGCCACGGTTTCGATAAGGCTGACAAGAAATAAGCAAGGCATCGGTGCGGCGGACCAAGACGCCCCGCATCTTTTGATCTTGATTGGCTTTTTTAGAACGCGGCCTTCTTCAGGGGTCGCGTTTTTATTTGGGTCTTTTAAAAAAGGCCTGCTCTTTATTTCGCGCGGGGCCTTTTTCTTTGCGTGAGATTTCTTATAATTGAGTGATCAAATAGTTGGACGCCGATGATCGGCGGTTTTTCTCAAAACGGATGAGCGAGACAAACATGGTGGCGCGCACGCTTTACAACAAAATCTGGGACGATCATGTGGTTGATACCCAACCCGATGGCACCTGCCTTCTCTATATCGATCGTCATCTGGTGCATGAAGTGACCAGCCCGCAGGCTTTCGAGGGATTGCGCGCAACAGGTCGCAAGGTCCGCGCACCGGAAAAGACCTTGGCGGTGGTTGACCACAATGTCCCCACCTCTGATCGCTCGAAAGGGATTTCCGACCCCGAAGCGGCCACACAAGTGGCCGCCTTGGCTGAAAATGCGCGCGAATTCGGTATTGAATATTACAACGAGCTCGATAAGCGGCAAGGCGTTGTCCATATCATCGGGCCCGAACAGGGTTTCACTTTGCCGGGAACGACGATTGTCTGCGGCGACAGCCATACCTCAACCCATGGCGCCTTCGGGGCGCTGGCGCACGGGATCGGCACATCCGAGGTGGAACATGTGTTGGCAACCCAGACCCTGATCCAGTCCAAAGCGCGCAATATGCGCATTCAGGTCGACGGAAAACTGCCGCATCATGTATCCGCAAAAGACATTATTTTGTCGATCATCGGTGAAATCGGCACCGCAGGCGGCACGGGCCATGTCATGGAATATGCGGGCGATGCCATCAGCGCCTTGTCGATGGAAGGCCGCATGACGATCTGCAATATGTCGATCGAGGGTGGCGCCCGCGCCGGTCTGGTGGCCCCCGATGAAAAGACCTTTGCCTATTTGAAAGACCGTCCCAAGGCTCCAAAAGGGGCGCAATGGGATGCGGCGATGCGCTATTGGGAAAAACTGCAGTCCGATAGCGGCGCGCATTTCGATCGGGAAATCCGGCTGGATGCCGCCAATCTGCCGCCGATTGTCACTTGGGGCACCAGTCCCGAAGATGTCGCGAGCATTACCGGCCTCGTGCCCCGCGTAGAGGATGCGCAAACCGAAGCCAAGCGCGCCTCCATTGCCCGCGCGCTCGATTATATGGGCCTGAAAGGCGGCGAGAAAATCACCGATCTTGCCATTGACCGTGTCTTTATCGGCTCCTGCACAAACGGACGCATTGAAGATTTGCGCGCGGCTGCGGCGATTGTGGCGGGCAAGCATGTGCATGCCCATGTCAATGCGATGATCGTGCCGGGTTCCGGCCTCGTGAAATTGCAGGCGGAAGAAGAGGGTCTCGACAAGATCTTCAAGGCCGCCGGTTTTGACTGGCGCGAGCCGGGCTGCTCGATGTGTCTGGCGATGAATGCCGATAAATTGGCACCGGGCGAGCGTTGCGCCTCGACCTCCAACCGCAATTTCGAAGGTCGTCAGGGCTTCAAGGGTCGCACGCATCTGGTGTCGCCTGCCATGGCTGCGGCGGCAGCCATTGCCGGTCATTTTGTCGATATTCGTCAATGGGCCTGATCGGCATCGTGCATTGAAACAGAATTTTAAAACCCCGCTCTGGCGGGGTTTTTTTATGGACTGAGACAGGATCGACCTACCAGCAATCACGCTCAATCCGCTGGCTCCAGACGCCCCAATAGGGATCCCAATAAGGAACCAGACGGCTGCGGCAGCGCTCATGATGGCGATGTCTGTAAAAATCGTGATGATGCTCCCCCTGATAGCGCTGATGGTATGAGGGGGATTGATAAGTGCGTTCCCGATAGCCGTGGTGGCGGTGATGAGGTTCGTAGGAATTGAAAGCCGTGGCCGGACCGCCTGTCAGGCTCACCACCGCCAGCATCAGCAAAAAACCCATAAGACCACGCCTGAGCGCGGATGAAATGTGATCAGCCATCATGACACCCTCCTGATCCGGTCTGGTCCTTTGATCAACCGTTGGATTGAATGTGCCCCTGAAGGGTTGAACAAGGGCTGAGAGGGCCGTTCATCTGCCGTTATCTCGACCAATTGGACGGATTTTGATGTGTTTTTTTGCCGGTGTGGCGGGGTGACAGCATCGGTCCGCCTCTGCTATAGGAAACTTCCTTTAATCACCCGGTTTTTTGCTGACGGACCCTCTCATGCAGCCTTTTACGTCTCTGACCGGCGTTGCCGCGCCGATGAAGATCACCAATGTCGACACCGACATGATCATTCCGAAGCAATATTTGAAGACCATCAAGCGCACCGGCTTGGGCACGGGTCTGTTTGCCGAAATGCGTTTCAATGAAGATGGCAGCGAGAACAAAGACTTTGTTCTCAACCAGCCCGCTTATCGCAAGGCGCAGATTTTGGTGGCCGGTGATAATTTCGGCTGCGGCTCCTCGCGCGAACATGCCCCTTGGGCTTTGCTGGATTTTGGTATTCGCTGCGTCATTTCAACGTCATTTGCGGATATTTTCTATAATAACTGCTTCAAAAACGGCATTTTGCCGATCAAAGTCACCCAAGAACAGCTGGATCAATTGATGGACGAGGCGGCGCGCGGCGCCAATGCCACCCTGACCGTTGATCTGGAAAGTCAGGAAATCCAGACATCGGACGGACATTCCGTGCATTTTGAAATCGACAGCTTCCGCAAGCATTGCTTGCTCAACGGCCTCGACGATATCGGTCTGACCATGGAAAAGGCCACATCCATCGACAGTTTTGAAAGCAAGGTCTCTGCCGAGCGTCCTTGGCTCTGAGAGCTGACGTTTTAAACATCCCGTTTTTCAATCCCATGACAGGCGCGGGTCGCTCGGCGATCCCCCTTCAATGATCTGACCAAGAGGAGTTCGCATCATGGCATCCTTCAATCTTTTGCTGCTGCCGGGTGACGGGATCGGCGTCGAGGTGATGGGCGAGGTCAAAAAAATCCTCGATTTCATGACCAAGACCGGCATGGCACGCTTTGAAACCGAAACCGACCTTGTGGGCGGTGCGGCCTATGATGCGCATAAAAAAGCCATTAGCGATGATGCGGTGAAGCTCGCCCATCAATCGGATGCGGTGTTGTTTGGGGCCGTGGGCGGTCCGCAATGGGACAGCGTGCCTTACGACCAGCGTCCGGAAGCGGGCCTGCTGCGCCTGCGCAAAGACTTGGAAATGTTTGCCAATTTGCGTCCGGCCATTTGCTATCCGGCTTTGGCGGCAGCCTCTTCGCTCAAGCACGAGATTGTCGAAGGCCTTGATATTATGATTGTCCGCGAATTGACGGGCGGCGTTTATTTCGGCGAGCCGAAGGAAATTGTCACGCTGGAAAACGGCGAAAAGCGCGGCGTTGATACGCAGGTTTACACAACGCATGAAATCGAGCGCATCGGACGGGTGGCTTTCGAACTGGCGCGCAAACGCGGCAACAAAGTCACCTCTTCGGAAAAACGCAATGTGATGAAATCCGGCCTGTTATGGAATCAGGTCATTACCGATTTGCACAAGCGCGAATATGCGGATGTGGTGCTGGAACATATGCTGGCGGATGCTTTGGGCATGCAGCTGGTGCGCTGGCCCAAACAATTTGATGTGATTGTCACCGATAACCTGTTTGGTGACATGTTGTCGGATGTGGCCTCCATGCTGACAGGCTCGCTCGGCATGTTGCCCTCAGCCTCCATGGGGATTGCCGATGCCAAAACCGGCAAGCGCAAATCCATGTATGAGCCCGTGCATGGCTCAGCGCCTGACATTGCCGGCAAGGGTCTGGCCAATCCGATTGCGATGATCGGATCCTTTGCGATGGCGTTGCGCTATTCGCTGGGTCTGTCGGATGCAGCGGATCTGGTTGAAAAAGCCATTGCCGATGTGTTGAACAGCGGCTTGCGCACCAAAGACATTGCCGGTCCGGGCGTGAATGCCATTTCGACATCGGAGATGGGTGACGCGGTGCTGCAGGCGATCCAGAAATTGGCGCGTT
>Ga0209189_1003410_pt1 | contig 10689 bp, 12 predicted proteins | sample C_130820_EF_Meta_FD_187308 | JGI IMG/M metagenome (GOLD analysis project Ga0209189, IMG submission 187308) | Freshwater microbial communities from Lake Croche, Canada to study carbon cycling - C_130820_EF_MetaG (SPAdes) (version 3) | ecosystem: Environmental > Aquatic > Freshwater > Lake...
TTATTTTTAATTTAATTTAATTTAATGAATGGTTTATTAAATTAAAAATGAAGAACATTGATAAAATTTATTTGATCAACATGAAACGATCTACGGATCGTCTCGACCATTTTATGTCCGAGATGCGTAAAAACAACTTGCCTTTTGAAAAACTGCATGTTTTTAGCGCGATTGATGCGACCATTCACGACCTTACTCCCGACGAACTTGAATTGACAAAACATATGAAAGAGAAAGGTGAAATAAAAACCGTTATATGCAACTTTCTTAGTCATTACTATGTCTGGAAAGATATCATTGCCAATTCGTATAAAAACGCACTTGTCTTGCAAGATGATGTGTATTTTGTTGACGGCATCTCTGAAAAAATTGATAAAGTGGTTGAGTATACCCCAGCTAATGCCGTTACAGTAAATATTGGGTTACATAAAGCGGCAGCTAGAGAATTTTTTATTGATTGGCCTTTAAATGAACCATATGATCCATCATTATATACAGAAACATTTGTAAATGAGCATGTATGTGTATATAAAAAAGATATAAATCCGTGTAGTCTCTCTTATATTGTAAGAGGAGCCGAGGCAAGAACGCGTGATTTTTTTTCAACTTTTCATACTAATGATGGCGCCATTGACCATTTATTAAATTTTTTTCATAAAAATAATAATATTTTTTACGGCAGTCGATATGTCTTGGCAACAGGCAATTCAAATTTTAAAAGCACTGTCTTTTTTGATCCTCTTTCAGTAATGTCATTTGATGAATTTCTTTTATCGTATCAACAAAGTATAGACAAAGAGGAAGACGAAGACGACTAGAAGAAAGCGGTAGCTGATGTAAGATTGTGGGTCCAGCTAGTTAATTTAAACGTACCACTTTTTCACAAAAAGCGGTGAAAGAATTGTAAAATTGATCTTTTTTTTATATTTTCAAGAGATATAAAAAATGGCGACAACGAAAGAATTTCAAAAAGTTCCAGACTTTTTAATGTCAAAATCTGAAATAAAACCTGTTAATACCAACCCTCGTTACCCAAACTTTTTTCAAACCCATTTTACTGCCGGCGACATTGATCAATTTGAAACCTACCGTGACAGATCCAACGGTTCAAATCCATCTAGATCAGTTTCACTAGACGGAAATGTATGGAAAAAGATGGAAGAAAAGAGTGTAGACGCCGGTGTAGGCGTCGATGAAGATGTGACCGAAAAAGTAGGTGAACAACTTGACTGGCTTAAATACAAATCGCTTAACACGGAAGACATTGACAATACATTTCTCTATCTCTTTGAAAAATTTAAAAAAGGTATTTTTGTCAAAATCAAAGACAACACGCTTGCCGTTTTTTTGCCATTTAGTAAACACAACTATACAAATGAATGGGGAAATCGTATGATCCCTCCACCGCCTTACACCGATATGATTGCATTTTTAACTTATGCAAGCAAGCTTCAAGGCTACGCTGTAACACCTCACCAAATCAACAAGTTTACACAAAAATGGTATGCCAACAACTGTTTGGTTCGCCCAGAATTTCCAATCGGCGAAAATGATCGGGGCGTTTCCAATCTAAAAGATATGCTGCTGACGCTATGTGCCGAACGAGAAGTCCCTGACATTGAACTTTTTTTCAATCGTCGCGATTTTCCCCTACTGAAACGCGACGATACGGAACCATACGAGCATATCTTTGATAGCGATAAATTTCCACTATTGAGTCATCGTTATGACAAATACTGCCCAATTTTATCAATGGTCACCACTGATAAGAATGCCGATATACCCTTTCCAACAATGGAAGACTGGGCGCGTGTCAGTCATCAAGAAGACAGAAAACTGTTTGCGCCCGATTTTAGGACCTATGATGATATGGGGAAAACAACACCGTGGGAAAAGAAACGTCCTACGGCCGTCTTTCGAGGCGCATCAACCGGGTGTGGCGTGACCGTTCAAACCAACCCACGTTTAAAACTAGCCTATATGTCTTACACAGATCGTGGGCGTATAGAAGATGGCGTTGCCTTATTGGATGCCGGTATCACCAAATGGAATTGTCGTCCGCGAAAAATCGCCAAAAATCATCACCTCCAAGTCATTGACCCAAGTCGACTGGGATTTCCTTTAGTGTCATTTTTGACGCCTGAAGAACAAACCCGATACAAATACGTTGTCAATGTCGATGGGCACGTGTCTGCCTTTCGTTTATCTTTAGAACTATCAATGGGCTCCGTGGTGCTTTTACAAGACAGCAAGTACCGTGTGTGGTTTCGCAAATATTTAAAAGAATACGTCCATTACGTCCCTATTAAAGAAGATCTGTCGGATTTGTATGACAAGATTCGTTGGTGCCGCGCACACGATGCCGAATGTCGTCAAATTGCCAAAAATGCGCGAGATTTTTATGATACATTTTTAACCAAAAAAGGCATTCTTGATTACGCCCAATTGCTTCTTGTAAATATAAAAAGCATCACTGGCACTTATTTTTACAATTATGGCAATGTAAGACAAATAATGTACGACAAACAATTAAGTATGCTAGACAGCGACACGCTATCTGACCCAGTTGAAAAACCGCCCGTTTATCCATTTGATACGCGTGACAGCAATGCAATGGGCGGGTTTAAGATTTTTTTAGATCGCCACGATATCCCATACCATAGTCTTACTGGCAAAAAACAATTGCATAAAAGTAAAGACAGTATCATCCACACATTTCAACTTGGCAAATTATCACTTGATTTAAAAGTATCATCACGACGGCTTGAACGTATCAATGAAGCGTTTGTTGGCATTTACTGTATCAATAAACTATTACGCGACATCCCCAACTTTAAATACACATTTGGACTAAAGAAAAACAAGGATGCTGCAGATGTGGCTGAAACCCCTTATACACTTGTCACTGAGCACGTTACAGGGGTATTGTTGAGCGAATATATTAAAACGTGTAGCTTGGGTGATTTGGTTGCCGTTCTTAAAATACTATTTATCGTATTGGCCGTCGCACAAGAACGGTGTGGATTTGTCCACAACGATATGACGTGTTGGAATATTGTCATTCACACTTTACCAACGCCACAGCATTTTGTCTATTCATTTAAAGACCAAATTTTTACAGTAGATACAAAAATATTGCCTGTGATTATAGATTACGACAAAAGTCACGTGATCCACGATGGACTTTTTTATGGCCCGACATTTAAAACAAGTACAGTGCAAGACTGTTTTTGCTTGCTTATTCATTCTGTCCACGATTTTTGCGCGTCTCGACGCATATCTGGCGGGGAATTACAGACATTATTGTATATGGTCAACTTTTTATCTGAAACCGAGTTTCATCAAATGAAACTGACAACATACCCAGACCTGATGGAATTTTTAAGTGTCAATAAAAAATACAATGAAATTGTCTATCGCAACAAATGCGATTTGGAAAAGTTTGAGCCGTTGGATTTTTTAATGTACTTCTCTGAAATACCCTTATCTTCCACAATTAGGATTCATCAAATTGATGGCAAAAAAGTTGAGAAGCCTTATACATATATCAATCCATTGTTTTACTATACGCTTATTATAAGCGATTATAAGCAAACCCATACAGCCATCTACGAGTATTTGGATAAAGTCGAAGAACAAGTGCGCGATGTTGTTATTGGTAAATTTTCTAAAAATTTTATCTACTATGTCAATGCCACCAATCAAATTATATGTGCTGTATCAAATGTCCTTGCTTTTGTGGATCAATACAAAGGCCTTATTGGAGATGAACATCACTTTATCGAAGTAAGAAATTGTCGTCGCATTTTAACCCGTTTAGGCGACCAAATGCATCTTCAGTATATAAATTTAGAGACGGCATCGTGTGGACACACTACAGAGACGCGAGAAGTAAAAGGCAAGCCATCAATGTTATTTTGTGCGATATGCAACAAGGAGGTGTCAAAAATGAGGATTTCGTCAAAGGTAGCTTTGTCGCCTACATACAAACCCAATTTTAGTCTGACAAAATACACGGATCACACTTTTTCTGCGACTAGCGTTATTTTAAGCATGTTACAGGGAAATGTGGACTTGCGCAATGAAAAGTGTATTTCCATCTGGGAAATGATTCGCAATGTGTTATTGTACAAAAACCCTTACACAATTCCTGATGAAGTTGAATTTCGCAAAAAATACGGGTCTATCTTATCCACAATGTCACCATTGGCCATCTTAAATCACAATGCGGGTATCAATACATTGCGTTGGCTAAGCGGCGAGTTGTATAAAAAGGATCGCGAAGGTCTTTTAAAATTACCTGAACCGCCTCAAAAACAGTTGCGTCTTTTAGAAAATATTTTAGCATTGACAGCTTAAACGGCACATTTAAATTAAGTATTTGGTTCCCATAAACTCACTTTATTCTACATATAATATTGAAATTATATGTATTTAATCAGTCAACATTTTTTATAAAAAAAGGTATAAATGTCGAGTCAACATGCTGTGAAAATATTTGTTTTTGGTGCCGCTTAAGCGGCCTACATATCAATAGGATTTTTTTCACTTGTATACCCATACTCTAAAATGTTATATGCGTCATCTTCATTTATAATAATCCCCATATTATAATCGGTGTACAAAGAACGCAGTGGTGATTTGTATTTTTCAAAACGTACAAAATCAAACACGCACGGCTTTACGACAATCATATAAATCCATTGATTAATGATTAATTTTGTGTAAAAAATGGGAGTATCGTTAGACGTGTTGATGTACCAAATGGGGATATTGTAAAGACAAAAAGGGATTGATTTTATCAAGAGAGGATTAGGTGTAAACATTTTTTTCAATTCTGTATAATTTTTTTGAATGATGATTTGATCAAGTTGGATTGGGTTGATGTGATCAAATGCATCCTTCATCAAGACGTTTGTTGATTCAATTTGCATATATCCATTGACAAGAAGCACATTTTGTTGCTTTTTTTTAACTGAAAAAGAAAGCGACGTCATCTTTCTTTGATTAATTAATGTTTTATATTTCTCTTTTTAATCGATTTTACAGATTTCTTGACTTTTCTATATGACTTTTGTGATTTTTTTATTTTTTTATTAGATTTCTTGAATTTACGAATTGATTTAAAAGAGTTAAAATCTGGAGTTAGGTATGTTGGCACAAAATTTCCTAAAACATGACGAAGACGACGTAAATTAGATCTCTCTCTCTTTTTCTTTGCAAGATTATTAGCACATTTAACATAGAAAAATAATTTTAGTTCTTTTTCTATATTTGACATATCTTCTTTATGTTTTAGTTCTCTTAAATATATCTTTTCATTATTAGCTTCAATATAACTTATAATCGTTTTAATTTTTTCACGTATTATATCTCCTTCTACACGTATTTTATCTTCAAAATACTCCTCAATTTCTTCAAATGTTAAATCTACACAAATCATCTCTGCTTGTTTTTCTAAAGCTGAAAAACGATCATCCAAACTATAATTAGGATGTTGTGTGTCCAATAATCTTTCTTTTGACTCTTTTGCTCCCATTTTTATTTAATTAAATAAAAATTTTATCCGCTTTTTTCAAAAAGGGGCTTAAAATCCTAAATCAAGATCCTCGCACATATACTTGATGAACGAGTCATCTGTATCAGGCAAGCCCGACTTTTTGCGCGCCTCCATATATCGGTCATAAAACTTTGTATGGTAATCCTCATCCTTGGCACGCAACTCGGCCAACTCGGCACGCGCCTTGATAATGTTACCCTTCATCTCATTCATCTTTTTCATCGTCGCATCATACGTCCACATCAACTGTGACTTTTTCACCATCAACTCAATGTAACGATCATACGGGTCAATTTCCGACTTTGCCACATCCGCCAAAAGCTCCTTTTCGCGATCTTTAATCTCCTCAATTGTTTGCTTTTCTTCCTCGCGCTTTTTGCGCACTTCCTCTGATGTCGTTTCGACCACCTTTTTCTTAATGTCAATGTCCTTGGTCTCACAAATATACTTTTTCGTGGCGGCCAACGGGAACGGGCGACCCACGTAAGTATGGTAAATGCTGTGAAAACTGTCAACGTTGCGAATCAAGTACTCGGCCTTCAAGTCAGCTTCGTCTTGTGTGGCAAACGTTCCACGCACCTTCAACATACCAAACACGCCATCATCATCTGGCTTTGCGCCCTTTGACGGGAAAAAAGAAACAAGGCAATGAACTTGATTTTCGTGCTTGGGGTCTGCATAAAATTTTTCAAAACGGGGAAACTTTTGAGTGAAATCCTTGACATTCAACTCTTGCATTGCCGCCTTTACTTCTTCTTCGGTCAAAGGAGATGCGCCAAGTTTGTAAGTTTTTTCGTCGGTTTCATTTTTGTCGGCAGGCGAGGTTAAGCTAGATTGTAAATTAGAAGACATTTCTTTTATTTATTCTCATTTTTTTAAATAGGACTAAAAATTTTTACATCCCTCTTCTTTTTCAAAAAAGGGGAAGAGGTACAACGGGATAAGGATAAGGCGTTGGACGACGTGGATATGGGTACGGGCGAGGGCGATGATAAGAGCTATAATAATTACGGTGATGATTGTGATGTCTGCGAAATGGTTGGTCAAGATACGGGTCAAGATATGGGTCGTAACTAAATGTTGGATTGATTACTGTTATAATTGTGGAAATAAGCAAAACGATGCCTACAGATAAAAATGTATATCCTTTGGCATTATTTGAAAAATTTTCTTGATGATCTTCCTTGTCCGTCTTTTTTGATAAAAAGTAAATACCGGCACCCATAAAACTGATTGTAAGAACGGACAAGATGCCTGCTGCGATTTTACGATTTAAAGACATTTCAGTCATTTTTATTTAATTTTAAATTAATTAAAAATTCAAATAAACCGCTTTTTTAAATTATTTTTTAGCCTTGAACAATTTGTAAAAACTATCCATTTGAACCACTAAAGACCGATTTTGGGGTTCGGCCTTTTCTAAAGGCTGACTTATTCGTCCGAATGCATAAACTCTAAAAACTTTTTTTTGTCTTCCTCGTCCGCCATAATCGTTGGTGGTCCCGTCAACTCGCCGGTTTTTTGAAAATGGTTTTTGTACAGCCGGAGTTTGCCGTATGTAATATTGCCAATATGACGCAATGTCTTGTCATGTAAAACAGGCTTTTTCAGTTCAACGGGAAGAGTTGGAGTTGGCTGAGACGGACACACGACTTCTTCTTTTTCTTTATCATTTTCATTTTCGTTTTCATCAGTGTCGTCATTGACTTGTTCCATTTTTTCGTCAATATCATCAATACAGATACGACTTTCAATCGTTGCCGGTAAACTTCGACTTAACTGGTTGCGATACCCGTCGCCTTCCTTAATGATATTCACAATTTGCTTATACACCTCCTCTAATCGCTTCATTTGATTGCGTGTCTCAATCATCATTGTACCGTTGTCACATCTTTCAAATCGTGACAGACGGCCTTGGAGATGTGCCGATTCCTTTGTGTACAGATTTTTAATTACCCCAAAGCCTTTTGAAACAAGTTTAATCAATATAGCAGCATTCAAGTCCTCAATTTCATTTTTGTCCTCGTCTGTAAACGAAAACCTGTTGCGGGACTTGTCTTTGCACAAATAAAGCGCTTTGTTTTTGCCCATCAAAAAGTTTTTGGTTGTAAATTCTGCCAGCGCTTTTTGGGCACCAAAAAAATCTTCAAGTTTATAATTCTTTTCAAACGTTTCCTTGACGACCTCGGGTGTCATGTAGGTTAGGATGCTTCCATAATTGTGCGTCGAGTTGTCAAAATTTGTGATATTAATAGTATTTGCAACAACAGAACGTGTTTTGGTTTCTTCAAGCTCTTTTTTTAGTTGGTTGATTTGAAGTTGAAGATCTGTATATTTTTGGTTATCTGTTTGCGTCAACTTTTGCATATCTAATTTCTTTTTTTCTTTACAGATGTTTATATGATATTCTAACATTTTTTTTGATGTAAGTTCCTTTTTGCACGATTCACAATTAAATAAACGTTTATTAATAGGTTGTTCTTGATCTACTTGAATTTTTAGACATTTCTTATTTGTTTGAATATGTCTGTTTAGTACTGATCGTGAAGAAAAAATGATTTTACAAAATGAACATTCCATTTTATTTAATATAATATTTCTTTAAAATGCAAAAAAAAAAATTGCATTTCATCGCATTACATTGTATATTTATAGCATTTGCGGCATATATTGAATGCTATATTTGTGCTATAAATATTTTTGGTATAATTGCACGTGCGATAAATATATTAAAAAAATTAAAGATTATATTAAGGTTAATGCAATAAAATATATAAAGTATTTATAATTATTTTTATTTAGTCTTATATAAAGAATAAAAATTTAATTTAGTTTTTAATTAAAAATTTAGCATTCCATTGTGTGTGTGGTGAACTCGTTTTTTTTGTTTAGAAATAGCCAGCCCATTTCTAAAATTTTATTTTTGGTTACAAACAACATTTATACAAAATATATGATTAATAATTTTTTTGAATATGCAATAAAATGCAATAAAAGTGCAATAAAACGCAATAAGAAATCAATAAGAAATCAATAAGGAATCAATAAAAAATCAATAAGGAATCAATAAAAAATCAATAAAAAATCAATAAGAAATCAATAAGGAATCAATAAGGAATCAATAAAAAATCAATAAGAAATCAATAAGGAATCAATAAGGAATCAATAAATTATTGATCAAGCTAAATGTGGTTTGATTTTTAATTAAAAAATTAAAAATTTTAAATTTTAAATACACTTCTCCTTATTCTTATCATTATGTAAAATACTTTTCAATAAAATCATTCATATTCATAGCTTTCATACTACGATTGCACTTTGTGCAAATAGGCCTCATATTATTTACAGTTGTCACACCACCACGTGACTCCGCGACAACATGACCACAATCAAAATCCATTTGAGTGATTTCCTTGTTTTTACAGCATAAACATTTAGCCAATCCTATTTCTTTTCCTATATATGTATGCCATACAAGCATTTTTAATGATTTTGGAATCGCCTTCTTTTTATAAGGCTGTTGAACGGATGTTTCTACTTTATTTTCTTCTTTTATTTCTTCCGTAACATTTTCAGCGAGATTTATATTGTTATATTGTCGAATAATCTGTTGTTGGCTTTTTAACTCGTCTATTTCCAATTTCATACGTTGTACTTGATTCATTAAGTCTAGTGTAATATCAGTCTTTACTGATTCTGATTTTTTACGAGCTTTACAAATATTTGTATGATATTCAAGTCTGGGTTTACTTGCCAGTTTTTTAGAGCAAAAAGAGCAATCAAATGATATTTTTTCTTTTCCTGTATTACAGTATTTTGCTGTTTCCAGATGGCGAGTTAAAGTAGACTTTTTTAAAAATTCTTGTTTACAAAATTTGCATGCTACCATTTTTAGTTTTATTTTTATACTAGATTTGAAATCTAAAAATCATTTTTATGAATTTCTAAACCGTGGCGCGATACCGAGCAAAGCTCGGCGTCAGCTTTGCTGACTATGGACGGAACCGCGCTTTAAAGACATCCGCCTTTTATAAAAAAATGAGTTTATTTGATTATGATTATCTGGATCCGTCGACCTACGAAAACTTTGAAGACTTGCTGGAGGGACAAAAAGTTGACCCAAATGAATGCGATGAAAATGGAATGACACCATTGCACCATATTGCGTCTCAGCTTTTTGAAATGTCATCAGTTGTCAATACGGACTTTTATGTCATTAAAATTCTTCTTCGATACAATGCCAACCCAAATATTCAAGACAGGTGGGGACGAACACCGATAATGTGCTTTGAACCAGAAAATGTCAAGTACAGCAACGTGTATCCCGTTTTTGATATATTGCGTGACGTGACAGACCTTACATTGGTGAACATTGAGGGTGAAACATTTGATCAAAAGTATTGGCGAATTAAAGAAGAAAACTAATAAATAAAATGAAGCAGCTTGCGCTTGTCCTTACTTCTTCTTTTCATTTTTTTGCACTTGTCCCACTCTATCCGCACAATGTGGATTACTTTTACACAATGTGGTGGATGTCGCTTTCTACTGTATGCTCAATGACGTGGCACGCCCTTGGTGAGCCGTATGGAATACTTGCAGTGATGGATTATACGGGAGCAGTTGGATGGTTTTTGATGGAGATGTGTATGACGCGTCAACGAGTGCTTGCATTTGTGTTAAATATGTGCGTGTTTTTCACAAATCGTGTTATTTCGCATTGTTCTTCGTATTTATTTTACCATTCTTTGTGGCATATTGCATCGGCTGTCAAATGCGTGGCGGTTGCAATGACATTTGATCGTGTTTTGTAGACAGGAGACGACTCACTAACGATTACGTAGCGTTTTTGGTACGGCTTTTTGTGAAAAAGCTGTAAAAAAGCCGTTGTATAATAAAAAATAAATGTGTAAATAAAATGGGGAAAAAAATGATAGAAATTTATGGATATGGCGAATGCCCTTATTACCAAAACGCCGTTGCATATATGACTGAAAAAATGGGTCCAGTAAATAAAAAAGTTGTGGGGAAAACAACGATCCTCCAAAACAACTTTTTAATGTGCTCGTACACGCCTGTGGCACGTGGCCAAGAATGGCAAATGATCTTAAACTGTAATGGCATTGACAATC
>Ga0209189_1003412_pt1 | contig 10686 bp, 8 predicted proteins | sample C_130820_EF_Meta_FD_187308 | JGI IMG/M metagenome (GOLD analysis project Ga0209189, IMG submission 187308) | Freshwater microbial communities from Lake Croche, Canada to study carbon cycling - C_130820_EF_MetaG (SPAdes) (version 3) | ecosystem: Environmental > Aquatic > Freshwater > Lake | place...
GGCCCTTGGCGGCTCCCTTGTTCCTGCTCAGCGTTGCCGTCGGGGTGCATGGGCTTGACGGGTTGTTTGCGGGGGTACGCAAGGCGATCACCGGCAACGACGAGCGTGCCTACTTCTCGAAGCTGATGGATGGCTACACCGGCGACGCCGCCACGTCGGACATGCTGAATGCCGCGATCTCGGCGGCCGCGACCGGCGGCGGCGCGGCGCTCCTGAAAGCCCTCGGCAAAGTCGACGACCTCGGACGCTGCGCGAGCACGCTCACGAAGATGGTGTTTGGCACCTGCTTCACCGGCGATACGCTCGTGCATGTGACGGCGCTGGGCGACGACACCGCACCGACCGGCAGCCATGCGCCGGGCAGCGACCCCGCCGACGGGAGCTTCATCACTGCCGATGGTACGTGGCAGCCCGCGCCCGACGGCACCGCCGATGGCTCCCTCGCCACGCTCCCCGCCACGCGCACGATCCCGATCCGCGACGTTCCCCTCGGCTGCCGCGTGCTCGCCGACAACCCCCGGCCGGAGGAGCTCGACCTCACCTGGCCCGAGCCCGATGCAGCCACATGGGTCACGCTCGGCCTCGCTCTCATAAAGGCCGACGGCACGCCCGTGAAGGCCGAGTTCCTGCGACCCAAGGAGTGGGTCGAGCGGCTAGGGCTCTCCGTCGGCGGGCTCTTGCCAGTGGGCGTCTCGGAGCTCGACATCGATTGCGAAGCGGTCGTGACGTCGATCACGCCTTGCATGGAGATCGCCAAGGGAGAGGGCCGCGTGGTGACGGGGCGGTTCGTCACCCGCGATGCCGGCAACCTTGTGACCGTGGCCCTGGAAAACGGCACCGAGATCCGGGCCACCAACGTGCACCCCGTCTGGTCGGTGGACCGCGAGGAGTGGGTGCCGGCAGGTGACCTGGAGCCGGGCGAACTGGTCGACACGCTCGCAGGCCCGGTCGCCGTGCACTCGGTCGACCGGCTAGAATCGCCCCTCGACGTCTACAACATTGAGGTCCACGGCGAGCACGTCTTCCGCGTCACGGCGGATGGGGTACTCGTGCATAATGCGGGGCCAGATGCATGTGGCCTGGCATGGCTCGGTAAGTTGTTAGGCCCGAAGCCTGCTGGCATGCTCGATCCTCACATTCACCATATTCTCTTCAAAATTGGGCTTGGTGCAAAGCAAAAAGCTCTCGTTGCGGAAGGACAGGCATATCTGCGAATGGTCGGGATTGATCCGATAAAAGGAATTGAAAACCTGACATGGGCTCCTTGGCGGATAAAGGGCCAACATGGCTATGAGCAGCTAGAGATGGTTGTTGACAAGCTTCGCGAGTTACATCAAATAGGTGCTGGCCGTGATGCTTTTGTCGATGCATTGCGCGAGCTTGGTGAGATCGCAGCCCGACGGGGAAAATAACAAGTGGCGCCCAACCCTATCCTCGCCGTTCACGAGTTGATCCGCGCAGGACGTGATGACGAAGCGATTAGTATCCTTGACGCGGATCCTCATCTTCTCAACTCATGGACGCCCTTCGGCACGTGGCTACATGACGCGGCAAGGCATGGGAGAGCCGCACTCGTGAAGTGGCTCGTTGCGTACGGCCTCGACGTCAACGCATTCAATGATGCGAACCCGACGCCGCCGCTGGGGCTCGCGTGCAGCAGGGGTCACGAGGAAGTAGTGAAACAACTGTTGAGCGAAGGTGCGTCTTTAACGACTGACTCGTCGGTTCGTAATCCATTGCTTTGTGCCATCATCGGGGGCGATACCGATGCTCATACGCGCATTGTGGAATTGCTTGTTGCGCAAGGGATCGACTCGTCGCGGCGGTATCCAAATCTGAACAATATGAGTGCGTTGGACATTGCGCAGCAATATGGCCGTGCGAAGATTACTGCTATTTTAAACCGCGGCTCGACAGACGTAACGCAGTTGGAAGTCCGGCGCTGCTCCGAACAGCCGTTTCCGGAGAGCACGCTGCAGGCTCTCCGCGCAGAAGTCGCCCAGGGCACGAAGCTGCTCGGTGTTTCACCCGACGACGATCCGGCAACCATCGTCGCCGCAGTCGATGCATTCGTCTACAACTGGCAGTGCGGCGACAAGCCGCCGAAGCGGGTGCTCGACCCGGAGAGCGCCCCGTTCACGCTCGGAGCCGTCTGGGGCCAGCAGCTCGTCCGCGCGTTCGCCTGGGAGTGGGCGATCGTCACATTCCACGAGCATGGTGACACGACCGCCCCGGGCGTGCTCTCGCCCGATCGGGCGCTCGCCGTCTACCCCATCCACTTCGTGATGGGATGCCTGCAGGACTCGACGGTGGACACGACGATCCTGATCGCCTTCAACATGCTCGCCGCCGGCAAGGTCGGCGACACCTCGCCCGGCAGCTACTTCAACCTCATGGATGGCGTGCACCGCATCATTCCGCGGATCGCCACGCCGAAGCGGTAGCTGCGGCCCGAGCCCGAGCAGGCCACGTGGGTCACGCTCGGCCTCGCCCTCATGAAGGCCGACGGCACGCCCGTGAAAGCGGAGTTTCTGCGGCCAAGGGACTGGGTCGAGCGGCTCGGGCTCTCCGTCGGCGGGCTCTTGCCGGTGGGCGTCTCGGAGCTCGACATCGACTGCGAAGCGATCGTCACCTCGATCACGCCTTGCCCGAAGATCGCCCAGGGCGAGGGCCGCGTGGTGACGGGGCGGTTCGTCACTCGCGATGCCGGCAACCTCGTGACCGTGGCTCTGGCCAACGGTACGGAGATCCGGGCAACCGACGTGCACCCGGTGTGGTCGGTGGACCGGGAAGAGTGGGTGCCGACCGGTGACCTCGAGCCGGGCGAGCTGGTCGACACGCTCGCAGGCCCGGTCGCCGTGCACTCGGTCGACCGGCTAGAATCGGCCCTCGACGTCTACAACATCGAGGTCCACGGCGAGCACGTCTTCCGCGTCACGGCGGATGGGGTGCTTGTGCATAATGCGGGCCCAGACTGCAACTCACCCAATATTCCCTCCGTTGATCCTGCGAGGGTGACTGGGGCCGCGCTTGAGGCAATGCGCAAAGCATTTGCCAAAGCCAAATCGAGCGCCTGGATGGATGAAGCTACACAGAATGCCTGCCGCTACACTTCGGACCAGCTAGAGCGAATGAGAAAGGGATTGGCTCCGCTTGGAAACGACGGGTTCCCGATGGAGATTCACCATCGTATCCCGCTTGCCGAAGGCGGATCCAACGTAATGTCAAACTTTGAGTTTTTGACCCGCACGCTTCACCGCCTTGGTGAAAACTATAAGATTAATCACCCAAACTTGCCTTGAGGCGAGATAATGAGTATTGCTACAATGATTTCAACAATTGATGCTTTAACAGACAAAGATGTTGGAAGTGGCGCTTCGGCGGCAATGGTTCAGGAAGTGGAGAGAATACTTGGAGTCCACTTCCCAAACGACTACGCCGCTTTCTTACTAAACTATGGCTGGGCACGATTGTACTACGATGAGTTGTACGGTGTCGGCAAGTCCGCTCCACCGCACTTGAGTTTGATTACAAATACGGAGAGAGAACGGAAAGAGCTTAGGCCCTATATACCCAAACACTTGGTGCCAGTGTTACCAGACGGAGCAGGCAACCACTACTGTCTGGACTTATCGAAAGCAGACTCGGAAACTTGTCCTATCGTTTTTTGGGATCACGATGCGGGAGAATCGCAAACACCAGAGACCGTCGATCTTAGTTTCAGTGAATGGCTTGTAAATCGTATATCCGACAACACATAGCTTACAGTCGTCAAGTTGGACAGGTAACGCCGGCAATGGGTTCTGAGTACATATGACCGGCTAGGGTTTCCAGTTCCCGACAACACAACGGCTCCGACACACAGCTGACCAACTAACCAACGCTTCCAGTTGAAGCCACGGCCGGCGCCGAAGCCGCCCACTCGGTCGCGACCACCACCGCGACAGCCGGCCTGCGCAGGGCCCTTGCGTCGGCCACGTTGATGATCGTCACCGCGTCAGCCGACGCCGCCGTGCAGTACACCTCGCAGGTGGCGAACGCCGCGGCGGGGCTGATGGCGAGCCTCGCGGCTGCCGAGGAAGCGTTCGCGGTCGCCACGACCACGGCGGAAGCCGCAGCAGCGGTGGCGACCGTGAACGCCCAGACGGCGTCGCTTGTCGCGCAGACGCAGGCGGAAGCCGCCTATGCCAACGCCATGGCCGCGGCCGATCTCTTGGAGGCGACCGTCGTCGCCGGCGCCCTTTCCGATTTCGCCAGCGGCGTGGCGACGGTCATGAGCGAGGCGGTGAACTCGATGGCGGCAGCGACGAAGCAGACGGCCGACGAAGCCGCCGGCGACGCGATCACGCAGGTGCGGCGCTGGGCCGCCGCCCAGCAGACCCGGTATGCCGAGCTCGTCGTCGCCGCGTTTGAAGCCGAGGTGGCCGCCTGGCAGGCCGGCGTCCACGCCGAGGTCGATGCCGCCGCGGCGAATGCCATCGCCGGGATCGTGGCCTGGCAGGCCGGCGTCGTCGCCCAAGCCCAGAACATCCTCACGACCGCCGTCGCCGCCGAGCAGCAGGTCCGCGACGCCACACAGGCGGCGGTGGACAACGCCCAGACCGTCAAGACCAGCATCGACACGATGGTCGCAGACATCACGACGGCTACGGTCGAGGCGGTCACCGCGGCCGCCCGCGCATTCCGCGAAGCGGCAACCGCATCGTCGCGGGCCGCCGCCGACGCCGCCATCCAGTCGGTCACCGCGCAGGCCACGGCCGCGAAGGCGGCGGCCGCCGCCAACATGCAGGCCGAGCAGGCCATCGCCGACGCCGCCGTGAAGGCCGCCCAGGCCGCCGCCGACGCCCACATGGACGCCATCTCGAAGATGGCGTCGGCCGCGATCGAGATGGTGCGGGCGGCGGCGGGGCAGGTCCGCAAGCAGGCCGAGGGAACAGCCGACGCGATTTACGATCTCCAGATGTTCCTGGCCGACACCCGCCGCGACGGCATCATCGACGCCGTCACCGCGCTCTACAACGCCGACAAGACCTCCATCAACGGCGGCCGCGATGCCAGCCACGACGCCATCAATGCCCTCGCCGAGCAGCTCGGCGCTCTGGCGGCCAACGCCGGCGAGCGCGAGCGGGCCGCCGCGGAGAACGCCAGGGACGAGGCCGTCAATGGCGTCATTCGCGAATGCCACGCCCGTATCCACGAGGCCGAGGAGATCCAGGCGGCCCAGGCCAACGGCTCCTGGTCGTGGTCGGTCTGGAACCGCTTCGGCGGCGTCATGGAAATCGTCGGCTCGCTCTCCGAGGTGGCCTTCGGGATGGGCGCTGCCGCCGCGATCGTCGGCCCGCTCGGGGCGACCTGGGTCGCCGGGCCCTTGGCGGCTCCCTTGTTCCTGCTCAGCGTTGCCGTCGGGGTGCATGGGCTTGACGGGTTGTTTGCGGGGGCACGCAAGGCGATCACCGGCAACGACGAGCGTGCCTACTTCTCGAAGCTGATGGATGGCTACACCGGCGACGCCGCCACGTCGGACATGCTGAATGCCGCGATCTCGGCGGCCGCGACCGCTGGCACGGCGGCGCTCGGCAAGGCCCTCGGCGCCGTCGACGATCTCGGCCGCTGCGCGAGCACGCTCACGAAGATGGTATTTGGCACCTGCTTCACCGGCGACACGCTCGTGCATGTGACGGCGCTGGGCGACGACACCGCACCGACCGGCAGCCATGCGCCGGGCAGCGACCCCGCCGACGGGAGCTTCATCACTGCCGGTGGTAACTGGCAGCCCGTGCCCGACGGCACCGCCGGTAGCTCTCTCGCCACGCTCCCCGCCACCCGCACGCTCGCGATCCGCGACGTGCCACTCGGCTGCCGCGTGCTCGCAGGTAACCCCCGGCCCGAAGAGTTCGACAACACCTGGCCCGAGCCCGAGCAGGCCACGTGGGTCACCCTCGGCCTCGCACTTGTGAAGGCCGACGGCACGCCCGTGAAGGCAGAGTTCCTGCGGCCGCGGGAGTGGGTCGAACGGCTCGGGCTCTCCGTCGGCGGGCTCTTGCCGGTGGGCGTCTCGGAGCTCGACATCGACTGCGAAGCGATCGTCACCTCGATCACGCCCTGCCCGAAGATCGCCCAGGGTGAAGGCCGCGTGGTGACGGGGCGGTTCGTCACCCGCGATGCCGGGAACCTCGTGACCGTGGCCCTGGAAAACGGCACCGAGATCCGGGCCACCGACGTGCATCCGGTCTGGTCGGTGGACCGGGAAGAGTGGGTGCCGGCCGGGGAACTCGAGCCGGGCGAGCTGGTCGACACGCTCGCGAGCCCGGTCGCCGTGCACGCGGTCGACCGGCTAGAATCGGCCCTCGACGTCTACAACATCGAGGTCCACGGCGAGCACGTCTTCCGCGTCACGGCGGAAGGGGTGCTCGTGCATAATGCGGGGCCCGCATTTCATCATTATGCGGTGCGTGCCTGGGGAAGCACTGTTCCGTATGGCCCTAAACTACTTAGCTATCTTGATGACATACAACACACCAGCATTCACCGAGCGTGGTCCGATTTCCTCAAAGCTAAAACAGGCCATTATTTTAATTCGCTGTCAGGCGCCGACTGGCAGCAATTACTCCCTTATCGCGATCGTCGGGCTTTGCTAATTGAGTTTCATAAGAACTACGACAGCGGAAAGCATTGGTCCGCCTTTATCGACGAAGTGATCAAGGCACGTAAAGCTGGCTTTAATCCATGGGGAACCTAAGTAGCATGAGCCTCACACTCCACGAGCAGTGGCGCACGACAGATGCAATGCAATTTCGGCAAGTGCACAGCCTTGGCAAAAGTCGCTATCTACTTTCCGGGGGTATCGACTGCCCGACCTACCCGAAAACTAAGCTCAAATGTAGCATGGCTGTAATTGACGTCGCTACTCGCGCTTACGTGTGGAACACTACGCTCTTGGGGCATAAGCCGTTCGAACACAGTTGTCATACTTGTTCGCTTGCGATCGGCGTTATTCCACACCCTTACAAAACTGACTTCTGTGGCCTAATTGCACTAAGTCTTTTCGACGGCTCAATCGACGAAGAGACCACCGCAGTTGACGGCGTGATCGGGATCGCTGCGCTATCAGGCGATGCTCACGCTTATTGCACAAGCGCAGACGGGGGGTTGTGGGTTTCACAAGCAGGCTCTAGACATGCCGTGTGCCGCCTGCCCACGGCCGACCAGTTACGCGCCTTAAGGCTTACCCGCTTTGACGATACGCACTTCGTTATCACACTTCAGCGCATACGTATTGTGGGCGGACGCGGGGCAGTCGACTTTGTGCACGAGTTTCGGCGTTGCGACGGCTCTTTGGTGTGGCAGCATGCGACGGAAAATGACTCGATCGCAACGAGGGCTGAATCCGATGAAGTGCTCACCTACACCAACGCCGGAGAAGATACACGTTCCAGGGTCGAGTGTCTTCATGCAGTTGATGGAGCAGTCAAGGAGACGTTCGTGATTCCAACATCGATCGCGAACTTAGTGCTCTGTGAAGATGATCACTTTCTTTTCAGCAGCCCGCAATATGAGCTTTGCGTCTTTGATCGCCGGACCAGGAAGGCAACGCCAGCATCTTCATTTCCCAAGCAGTTTCCAGGTTGGCTTAACATTGCAGTCGCGGAATCGGAGCGTTCAGTGCTGGTGAGTAAAGTAGATAATTTCCTATCGCCTAAAACAACACTTGCTTCATTTGCTTTTTGATTACACTAACAAGGCCAGTGCGATGTTTCGGTTCTTCCGGGATTTCAGTGGCAAGGGAGTGACGGCCTGAGGTCGAGCTTGCCGCAGAAGAAGAGGATTCGAGTCCGGTAGTTGTCGAACGATCGAAAGCCTCGGGCCGCGTACTTGAGGGCCTGAATGACGCTGTTGAAGCCCTCGGTCGTGGCGTTCGTGATCGGGTAGCTGAAGTAGGTCAGGAGGTTTGGCAGATGACGCTTGAGCATCTTCGCCACCCTCACCATCGGACGGAGGCGGCACCTCACGGCCCATGCGTGCCACCGTCTGAAGAATCGCTCGGCGGTGGTCGAGTAGACGTGCCGCCAGAACCAGCGGAACAGGTCGCTGATCCCCCAGGCCCTGGCGGTCTTCAGCCCGTGCTTCTTGATCGCGTCGAAGCGGCGACGCTGCTCCGGAGAGAGGTTCGACTTGTTGAAGAGCCAGAGCTGCCGCGTTCCCTTGAGCCGATCGTCGTCCCGGGCCTGCAGGGCCTTGTTCTCTGCTCTCCGCACCTGATCCACCGCCTCTCCGAGGTGCTTGGCGACGTGGAACTTGTCGTGGACGAGCTCTGCGTTCGGCATCGTGGCGGCCACAGCGTTGGCATAGGCCGGAAGCATGTCGGCGGCGACGGCACACACCCCTTGCCGCTGCTCGACCGTCAACGTCTCGAGGACCGCCTCGGCGGCGGCTTGGGTTCGTTCCGGAGCCACATCGAGGACTCGGGAGCCGTCGATGTCCGTGAGGACGGTGATGTAGTCTTGGCCCCTGCCGAAGTTCTTCTCGTCGATGCCAACGTGCTTGACAGGCGTGGCTTCCCGACGCTCGAGCCCACGAGCGACCGCCCGGTCCATGATCGTCTGCACGGCATCCCAGGAGAGGCCGAGCAGATCAGCCGCGGCCTTCACGGTTCGGCAGGCCTGCAGGACTTCGACGGCGAAAGCCTCGAAGAGGAGAGTGAAGCGCGAGTGCTTGCCCGCCCACGGTGGCACGATCGTCTTCACGCCGTGCTCCGGGCACCGGCACCGGGGGAGACGGGCGATCAGCTCCGTCGTGAACTGCATCGTGTCCAGGTGCCGCCAACGCCGCTCTTCCGCGTGGTCGGCGAGGCCGCAAGACTGGCTGCAGTCGGGGCAACAGACCCGCAAGCCAATGTGGGCGAGGCGGATCTCGACGCGTCGCTCCTCGAGCCGGAGGTCGACCGAATCGACTCGCCAGGCCTCATCGAGGCCCAGCAGCCGGGCGTAGTGGGTAGAAAGTGTGTCCATCCCGACAATCTACGCCGCCGCCGCCCCCGAAACGATCAGTGAGTGCCACGAAAATCCCCGAAGAACCACTTTTTCCACAGGCTGCTAGTGTCCTGCGTGAGAAGTTCGTTTGCAAAGAGTTGCTGACCGGCTCGGATTTCCTGTACCAGCGATATGAGGGTTGAGGAACAGGGGTGACCAAGGGATCCTGCGTGTGCGGTAGGAGCCGAGGTCGTGGCCGAGGCGGATGCCGCACACGCGGCTGTTTGCCTGGGTCAGCCCCAACCCTGAACCCTCACATCACCTGGTACAGGAAATCCAAGCCGGTCACGAGCCTTCAGCGAGTCGGTCGCGGCTGCTTGCGACCGTGGTCTTCCGGCGGCATCACGAACTGACAGCAGCCGAGGTTCAGCGACTGGCGCATGCCATCCGCCAGATCGAGCTGCTCGAGAACGCCCGGCCGCAGCGCGAACCACACGAATCGCCCCTGCTTCTCCCCCTCGATGAGGCCGGCCTCGGCGAGCACCTTGAGATGGTGCGAGGCGTTGGCCTTCGGCACGTCGAGCATCGCCGCCACCTCCGTGACGTTGTGCCTCCCCTCGGCGAGAAACCGCACGACCCGCAGCCGCTCGGGCGTCGCAAGCGACGCAAGCAGGCGGGCACAGCGTTCCGGTTCGAGTGGGTCGGACTTGGGCATCGGAGTCATCGATTGATCGTGATCGGCTGGGATCCGGCAATTGTCATCGTTCGCGGCCGGAGCCAACAAGTCCCCGGCGGCCGCGGTCGGCCAGGGGCACGCTCTTGCGATCACGCGAGCCATCGATATCATTCAAACGGTCCAATGACCGTTTGTGTGTTGCCGGGCGGCCCCGCCCGGCCATCCGCGGTCGATTCCCCGGAGAATGTCGCCATGCCGGCTCGCCAGGCATTCACGCTCGTCGAGTTGCTCGTCGTGATCGCCATCATCGGCACGCTCGTGGGGCTGCTTTTGCCGGCGGTGCAGAGCGCCCGCGAGGCAGGGCGGCGGTCGAGCTGCCAGAACAACATGCGGCAGCTCGGCGTGTCGCTCCACAACTACGAGTCGGCGAGGAAGGGGCTGCCGACGGCGTTTCCCGGCGACCTCAAGGCTCCCTACAACGCCTATCCACCCTACTTCCATTCCTGGAGCGCACTCGCGCAGCTCAACCCCTACCTCGAGCAGACGGCGATCGCCAACTCGATGGACGTCTCGCTTCCGATGTACGACCCCGCCGCGGGCTACGCCATCTACCCACAGAATCGCACGGCATGCGCCACGCTTGTGCCGCTCTTCCTTTGCCCCTCCGACAAGGCCACGCCCGTGAGCTCGGCCTACGGCGTGACGAACATGGGGCCGACGAACTACGCCGTCTGCATCGGCTCAGGCACCAACGGCGGCGTCGGGCCGGCGGGATCGCCGTGGAACGCCGACGGCGCCTTCCAGGCCAAGCTGCCGGTGCCGCTCGCCAAGGTGGTCGACGGCACCTCGAAGACGGCCGCGCTCTCGGAGAGCATCCTCGGCGAGGGGCAGGAGAGCGCCAGCGGGGCTCCGCCGGGCGGCCCGGACGCGGTCTACAAGTACACGGCGATGGGCACGCCCGTGAGCGACGCCAACTGCGCGGGCGCCTCCCAATGGAATTACACGAACCGCCGGGGCTTCATGTGGGCGTCCGGGGAGATC
>Ga0209189_1003413_pt1 | contig 10685 bp, 9 predicted proteins | sample C_130820_EF_Meta_FD_187308 | JGI IMG/M metagenome (GOLD analysis project Ga0209189, IMG submission 187308) | Freshwater microbial communities from Lake Croche, Canada to study carbon cycling - C_130820_EF_MetaG (SPAdes) (version 3) | ecosystem: Environmental > Aquatic > Freshwater > Lake | place...
TGATTTAATTCCAAAATCATCTTTCTGAAGAGCAGAAATCCCCGCAACAGCTGCTTTAAATCCTGGAATTGTCGTAATGCATGACACTGATCTTGATACTGCAGCTGTTCTAATTAAGAATCCATCATGGCGAGATCCTCTACCCAGCGGAGTATTAATCACAAGCTGCACTAAACCTTTAGTAATGACATCGTTTGCAGATAATTGATTTGAATTTGTGTCAGAGTTTTTTCTCACAAGCTCAGATGGAACACCTTTTTGAGCTAGAAATATGTTTGTGCCAGATGTGCTATAAATTTTAAAACCAAGTTCATGTAAATCCCTTGCTGCTCTCCAACCAGGTTCTTTATCCCGCTCTGAAAGAGAGATAAAAACTGCACCTGATTTAGGTAATGGCCCAAAAGCTGCAGTTTGGCTCTTTGCAAATGCCAGACCAAAATTACTTGCAATACCCATAACCTCTCCGGTTGATTTCATCTCTGGCCCAAGAACCGTATCGATTCCGGTTCCATCGATTCTTCTAAACCGGTTGAATGGCAAAACTGCCTCTTTTACTGAAACACCATTTGCGTGACCATCACCAGTCTTAGGCAAAATCTCTTCTGCGCGAAGCTGTTGAATCTTTACTCCAGTTGCAATTAACGCTGCCGCTTTTGCTAGTTGCACTCCAGTTGCTTTAGCGACAAACGGGACGGTTCGAGATGCGCGTGGATTAGCCTCTAGAACATATAATTTTTTCGGGCTGCCACTAACAGCAAATTGAATATTTATTAGTCCTAAAACACCAACATCTTTTGCAATCTTCTCAGTAGCTTGCCTTATTTCAACAAGTAACTCTTTAGTTAACGATATGCTGGGAATTACGCAGGCTGAATCTCCAGAATGTATTCCCGCCTCTTCAATATGTTCCATTACTCCAGCTAAATACAGTTCAGAACCATCGTATAAAGCATCAACATCAATTTCTATTGCATCATCCAAAAACTTATCAATTAAAACAGGGTGATTTGGTGTTACCGCCGTTGCAGCTTCAATAAATCCTTGTAAAGATTCTTCATCATAAACAATCTCCATTCCTCGGCCGCCTAATACATATGAAGGTCGCACTAAAACTGGATATCCAATATCGCTTGCAATCTTTGTTGCTTCTTCGTATGAATTTGCCATTCCATATTTAGGCGCTGAAATATTATTTTGCTTTAGAATCTCGCCAAATGCTCCGCGCTCCTCTGCCAGATCAATTGCATCAGGTGAGGTGCCAAGAATTCTTACCCCTGCCTCCATTAACCCTCTAGCTAAACCAAGTGGAGTTTGACCACCTAATTGTGCAATCACGCCAAGAATTGGACCTGCTTTACTTTCTGCCTCAATCACCTCTAAAACATCCTCAAGTGTTAAAGGTTCGAAGTAGAGGCGATCTGAAGTGTCGTAATCAGTTGAAACAGTTTCGGGATTGCAATTAATCATTATCGTTTCGTAACCGGCCTTACGCAGTGCAAATGATGCATGTACGCACGAATAATCAAATTCAATACCTTGTCCGATTCGGTTCGGTCCGCTTCCAAGAATTATTACTGCTTCTTTAGTACGAGGTAGAACTTCACTCTCCTCATCATATGCAGAGTAATAATAAGGAGTTAAAGCAGCGAATTCACCGGCACAGGTATCAACAGTTTTATATACCGGATGAAGATTAAAGCTGAGACGTGTTTGTTTAATTTGTGATTCAGTAACATTCCGTAAGTTTGCAATCTGTAGATCGGAGAATCCCATCATTTTTGCAGATCTAATTATCTCTTTTGTTAACTCACCAGAGTTTTTCAATTCCTGAGCCTCAAGGTTAATCAAATTTATCTGCTCTAAAAACCATGGATCAATCTTTGTGGCTTGAAATACTTCCTCAATACTCGCGCCTAAATGCATCGCTTGTTGAACCTGCTGTAATCGAAATTCAGTTGGTGTGGTCATCTGTTTCATTAACTCTGCAAGATTTCCATCATTCCAGATGAAACTCGCCCCATTTTTTTCAAGTGACCTAAGTGCCTTTTGCATTGCCTCCGGAAAACTTCGACCAATAGCCATAGCCTCGCCAACACTTTTCATAGTTGTAGTCAGCCGTGAATCTGCTTCTGGGAACTTTTCAAATGCAAACCTTGGAACTTTAACAACAATGTAATCAAGAGATGGTTCAAATGATGCTGGAGTAGATTTCGTTATGTCATTATCAATCTCATCTAATGTGTAACCAATAGCTAGTTTTGTCGCAATTTTAGCAATTGGAAATCCAGTTGCTTTTGAGGCAAGTGCTGAAGATCTTGAAACTCTTGGATTCATCTCAATAACAATTATTCGACCATCTGCTGGATTTACTGCAAACTGAATGTTGCAACCACCGGTGGCAACTCCAACCTCTCTAATAATTGAGATCGAAAGGTCTCTTAGCCTCTGATATTCAACATCAGTTAAGGTCATTGCAGGTGCAACAGTTATTGAATCTCCAGTGTGAACGCCCATTGGATCAATATTTTCGATACTGCAAACGATCACCACGTTGTCTTTATGATCACGCATTACCTCAAGCTCATACTCTTTCCAGCCAATAATGGATTCCTCAAGCAGTACTTCAGTTGTTGGGCTATGACGTAGTCCAGCTCCTGCAATTTGCTGAAGATCAGATTCGTTGTAAGCAATTCCAGAGCCAAGACCACCCATAGTGAAGGAGGGGCGAACTACCACCGGGTATTTCAATTCAACAACAGCTGAAAGACAATCTTGCATCGAATGACAAATCTTTGATTTGGCTGATTCTCCCCCAATTGTTGCTACGATTTTCTTAAATACCTCACGATCTTCACCACGCTTAATTGCATCAATATCAGCACCGATTAGTTTTGCTCCAAATTTTTCAAAAGATCCCCGCTCATATAACGCCATCGCAGCATTTAATGCAGTCTGGCCCCCCAATGTTGCAAGTACAGCATCAGGTCTTTCCTTATCTAGTATTTTTTCAATGACCTCTGGGGTAATTGGCTCTATGTAGGTAGCATCTGCAAATTCTGGATCGGTCATAATTGTGGCTGGATTTGAATTGATCAAAATAACTCTAATACCTTCACTTCTAAGTACGCGGCATGCTTGTGTGCCGGAGTAATCAAATTCGCAAGCTTGTCCAATAACAATCGGTCCGCTACCGATTACTAAAACGCTCTTAATCGAATTATCTCTAGGCATTACTTTCCTTTAAACCCAATTTTGGTTCACCCATCAAATTAACAAATCTTTCAAAAAGGTATGCAGCATCATGTGGTCCAGCGGCAGATTCTGGATGATATTGGACTGAGAAAGCTGGAATTGAAATCATCTCTAAACCTTCAACAACTGAGTCATTCAATGAGATATGTGTTACCCGGCCATTGCCATAAACAGTTTTAAACTCATTCTCTTTAGGTGCGGCAACAGCAAAACCATGATTGTGGGCTGTGATCTCAACCTTGCCAGTGGTTAAATCAATAACCGGTTGATTAATACCACGATGACCAAATGGCAACTTATAGGTTTCAAACCCTAATGCTCGACCAAGAATCTGATGGCCAAAACAGATTCCAAAAAATGGAATCTCCTCAGTTAAAACATTTCTAACAAGCTCTACAACATCAACCATAGCTGCGGGATCACCTGGTCCATTTGATAAGAAGACTCCATCAGGTGAAAGTTTTTTAATATCTGCAAAAGTTGTTGAAAGCGGTAATACATGCACTTCAATTCCAAGATTTGCCATTGCTTTAGGTGTGGCACCTTTGATTCCCAAATCAATTGCTGCAACTTTAAATCGAGTTGTGACACCTTTCGGTGGGTAAACCACATAAGGCTCTTTAGTTGTGACATCGGCTGCTAAAAATGCCCCACTCATAGAGGTAGTTTTTCGAACCTTAGTTACCATCTCTTCACGAGTTAATTTAGTATCACTGAATATTCCGACACGCATTGCCCCACGATCACGCAGGTGACGGGTTAATGCCCTGGTATCAATCCCCTGTATACCAACAACCTTATAATCAATTAGCTCTTGTTCTAAACTTTTTTCACTACGCCAATTACTAGAAATTGGTGAAGGATTTCTCACCACAAATCCAGAAACCCATATCTTTTTTGACTCCTCATCATTTTTATTCATTCCGGTATTTCCGATATGTGGTGCGGTCATAACCACAATCTGCTTGTGATATGAAGGATCTGTTAAAGTCTCTTGATAACCAGTCATGCCGGTTGAGAAAACAGCCTCGCCAAAGGTCTCGCCAATCTGTGCCCAAGAGAAGCCTTCAAATATTCGGCCATCATCTAAAACTAGATAGGCAGCAGATCGATTATTCATTACTACCATTTACTAATTTGCCACTTGATAAGACAATTTTTCCGTTGTAGATAACATCTGAAATAACACCCGGAAGCGTCATCTGATCAAATGGAGTGTTCTTACTCTTTGACTTCAACTTATCTCGCTCAACCTGCCAGCTTGCAGCGGGGTCAATCAGAATTAGATTTGCAGGGCTTAACTTGGAGATTGTCTGTCCCTGTTTTTCATAACCAGCAATTTGAGCAGGCTTTATTGACATACGATCAACTAAATCACTCCAGCTCATTAATTTACTTTCAATCATGGTTTTGATAACAACTGATAAGGATGTTTCAAGTCCAACCATTCCAAATGCTGCCGCTTGCCATTCACAATCTTTATCCTCTACTGGATGTGGGGCGTGATCTGTGGCAACAATATCAATTACTCCCTCGGCTAAGCCTTCACGGAGTGCCATCACATCTTTTTGAGTACGAAGTGGCGGATTTACCTTATAAATTGGGTCATAGTTTTCAACCAACTCATCAGTGAGTAAAAGGTGGTGTGGGGTTACTTCAGCTGTTACCTGAATTCCTCTTTGCTTTGCCCACCTGACTAATTCAACACCGCCTGCGGTCGTTAGGTGGCAGATATGTAATCTAGATTGAACATGCTCTGCTAGTAAAATGTCTCTAGCAATTATCGCCTCTTCTGCAATTGCAGGCCATCCCGGTAAACCAATTCGTGCTGAGACACTTCCCTCATTCATTTGGGCGTTAATAGTTAATCTTGGTTCTTGCGCGTGTTGGGCAATAATCCCATTAAATGTTTTTACATACTCAAGTGCTCTACGCATTATGAGCGGATCAGAGACACATTTTCCATCATCACTAAATATTCTTACCTTAGCAATCGAATCAGCCATTGCGCCTAATTCGGCAAGTTGCTCGCCATTTAAAGCTTTTGTAACAGCACCAATTGGATTCACATCACATAAGCCAGCAGTTTTTCCTAATCTAAATATCTGTTCAACTACACCTGCAGTATCAGCAACGGGATTTGTATTAGCCATCGATGAGATCGCGGTATAGCCGCCAGAAACAGCGGCTTGTGAGCCAGTAAGAACTGTCTCGGCATCCTCTCGTCCTGGCTCCCTAAGGTGGGTATGTAAATCTACTAAACCAGGTAATAGCATCTTTCCGGTCGCATCAATTCCATCCACTGATTTATTTCCGGAGGCCTTATTTATATTTGTTATAACCCCATTACTTATCTCAATATCAACCAAACTTGCATCAGCTAATTTAGCGTTATTAATTTTTATCATTTGCTATCACCCAACTGTGCGCCACCAAGTAATTCATACAAAACTGCCATTCGAACCGCAACACCGTTTTTAACCTGATCAATAATTACAGATTTAAGATCATCAGCACTTTCAGCTGAGATCTCAAGTCCACGATTCATAGGACCTGGGTGCATGACAATTGCATTTTCAGAAAGTTTAGATAAGCGAGTTGAGTTAAGTCCATATCTGCGAGAGTACTCACGTTCGGTGGGAAAAAATGAGTCCGCCATTCGTTCCAATTGAATTCTAAGCATCATTACTACATCACATTTTTCAATCTCACTATCAAGATCATATGAGATTTTTACTGGCCAATCACTTACCCCTACCGGTAATAAGGTTGGCGGAGCGACTAAGGTCACTTGTGCTCCTAATTTTGTTAAGAGTAAGACATTACTTCTAGCAACTCTTGAGTGAAGTATGTCACCAACTATTAAAACCTTAACTCCAGTTAAATCTACTTTATCATTTCTTAAATGTTGCTTAATTGTGAAGGCATCAAGTAATGCTTGGGTTGGATGCTCATGAGTTCCATCACCAGCGTTAATTACCGCTGCCTGGATCCACTGTGTGTCTGCCAAACGTTTTGCTGCTCCTGAACTGCCATGCCTAATGACAACCGCATCCGCTCCCATTGCTTGCAGAGTTTGAGCAGTATCTTTTAAACTCTCACCCTTACTTACTGACGATCCTTTCGCAACAAAATTTATAACATCAGCTGATAATCTCTTTGCTGCGGTTTCAAAACTAATTCTTGTTCGAGTTGAATCTTCGAAAAATAGATTCACAACTGTCTTGCCTCTTAGAGTTGGCAGTTTCTTATTTGGTCCATCAGTAATGGCTGCTAACTCTTTTGCGGTTGAAAGTAGATTCAAAGCCTCATCTTTGGTCAGATCTGCGGCAGATAGAAGGTGGCCGGAGATCATTTGATCAACTCCACTAGATCTTCTTCGTCATACTCAGAAAGGTGAACCTTCACGTTTTCACTGATAGAGGTTGGAATATTCTTTCCAACATAATCAGCCCGAATTGGAAGCTCTCGGTGCCCTCGATCTACTAAAACCGCTAGTTGAACACTCTTTGGCCGTCCAAGTTCACCTATCGCATCAAGGGCAGCTCTAATAGTTCGACCTGAGAACAAAACATCATCTACTAAAACCAGATCCTTTCCTTCAATCCCACCTGGTGGCAGCTTGGTTGGAAGAAGTGGTTTAGGTGGCCGTAGTCTTAAATCATCTCGATGCAAGGTTATATCTAAAATACCGGTTGCAACTAGACCCTCAATTTCAGAAATGAATCCACAGATGCGCTCTGCTAAATATGCGCCTCGGGTTGGAATACCCATTAAAACTAAATTATTGATTCCTTGATTATGTTCGATGATTTCATGTGAAATGCGTTTAATAGCCCGATCGATATCGGCGCCCGATAGCAAAATACCCATTTACTTCTCCTTCGCCGCCTCTCTGGACGGATCGTTAAAGGAATCGCCGAATAGTAGCAGAGGCTCTGTGGATATTGAAAACGGCAAATTTCTGGTGTGGCTAACCTGCGGCTATGAACACATATAACCCAGCAGATAAGTTAAGAATGATAAGAAAATCAAAAGGGTGGAGCTTGCAAGATGTTGAGCGAAACTCAAATGGAAAGTGGAAGGCGGTTGTGATTGGCTCTTACGAGAGATCAGACCGAGCAATCTCACTTAGGAAAGCAATCTCCCTCATGGATTTCTACCAAGTACCAATAAGTGAACTTTTCCCACAGATCACTCCAGAGGTAAGAGGAAGGCGCATCTCATTGAATCTAACTAGATTGTCTGAGAACCAGGGAGAGATCGCCGAAAGATTAATGGCGTTTACAAGATCAATTAGTGATCGGCGTAAGGATTGGAATGGCAAGTTATTAACGATTAGAGCAAATGATCTGCAGTTTCTTGCTATTGTTTTAGGTTTAAGTGAATCTGCAACTTTAGATTACTTGGCTGAAACCGAGTTACTCTCTTCCTAAATTGCGATTGAATCCTTGAGTTTAATAATTCGGCCTAAAACCCCATTTATATAACTTGAGGATTCATCAGTTGATAATGATTTTGCAAGTTCAACTGCTTCATCACATGCAACCTGTAAATCAATATCTGCTGCCCAAAGAATCTCATATATTGCAATCCGTAAAATATTTCTATCGATTGGCGGCATTCGATCCATGTCCCAACCTTGAGCATAGGTAATAATTAATTCATCAATTTTAGCCAGGTGATCAGCAACACCAGTTATTAAGGTTAAAACGTAAGGTTCTTGAGATAGTTCAGTTGCGCCTCGGGTTTGAAAAAGATCTGCTGCTAAAACTCGCTTGATATCTGCTTCATATAAGAAATCTAAAGCTCTTTTTCTAGCCTTACTGCGTGCTGACACTGTTAGTTTGCTCGGCCTAGATATGCACCGGTTCGGGTATCAACCAGAATCTTTTCATCTTGTTTAATAAATAAAGGAACTTGAACAGTGATGCCAGTTTCAACTGTCGCAGGTTTTGTGCCCCCAGATGAACGATCCCCTTGTAAACCTGGTTCGGTATAAGTAATCACTAATTCAACAGAGGCTGGTAGTTCAATGAAGAGCGGATTGCCCTCATGCATAGCAACAATTACATTAGCATTCTCAAGTAAGTAATCAACTGCATCACCAACCGTTTGTTTACTGATTGAAATCTGATCAAAATTAGTTGAATCCATAAACATAAAGTCTTCACCGTCACGGTATAGATATTGCATATCTCTTTTATCAACCTGAGCAACTTCAACTTTTACACCAGCATTAAATGTTTTCTCAACAACCTTGCCAGATAGAACCGATCTCATCTTGGTGCGCACAAACGCTCCGCCCTTACCAGGCTTAACATGTTGGAACTCAATCACATTCCACAGCTGACCATCCAGGTTTAAGGTCATGCCATTCTTTAAATCATTTGTCGTTGCCATTACATCCCAATCTAATACTTTGAACAAAATCCGACATTATTATCAGAAAATTATTGGGCTAGCCTACCTTGTTAGCCAAGAAGTTTTTGCATTGCAATTAATGCTAGGTGATAGCTCTCTACGCCAAAGCCTGCAATGGATCCCTTAACAACCCCACTAATTACCGAGGTATGACGAAACTCTTCGCGAGAAAGCGGATTAGAAAGATGGACCTCAATTACGGGGGCGGTGAGCATAGTTACGGCATCACGGATCGCATATGAGTAGTGAGTAAATGCAGCTGGATTAAAAATTACAGCTTGCTTCTTATCTGCTGCTTCATGCAACCAGGAAATTAATTCGCTCTCACTATCGCTTTGTTTTACTTCAACCTCAATACCTAGTCCTTTTGCCTTCTCCTCAATTGCTTTCTTAAGTTCGGGATAATCTAGATCACCATAATGTTTTTGCTCTCGCAAATCCAACCTAGATAAATTTGGACCATTCAAAACTAGAATTTTCATTTGGCTATTCTCTCATAAGTCTTTGTTAAGGTGCTGGAAGAGACATCCTCTAGCCAGACTGGCTTTCCAATTTTGCTAATTCCGATAAATCTAAGTTTAGACTGCTTAACTTTTTTGTCTTTAAGTAAAAGCGAACTCAGATTCTTCCACCTACCTTTTGGATAAGAGATTGGAAGATTAAAATTACGTAATAGCTCACGATGCAATTGGACAGCATCCATTGATAGCCCAGCTAGTTCACCGCTTAGCTCAGCCGCGAAAACCATCCCAATACTTACAGCCTCACCATGACGCAATCTATAATTACTATCCTTCTCTATTGCGTGCCCTAATGTGTGACCATAATTCAAAATTTCTCTTAACTTGCTCTCTTTGAAATCCTTTGAAACAACATTAGCTTTAACTTTAATAGCCCGATAAATAAGTTGAGAATAGTCAAGAACATCATCTTGGACCAGATTTAAAATCTTATAATCAGATATCAATCCGCATTTAATGACTTCTGCCATTCCTGCCGATAAATCGCGATCTGACAGTTTTTCAAGGAATGTTGTATCGATAATTACTTTAGATGGAGAGTAAAAAGATCCAATCAGATTTTTACCACCAGCTGCATTTATTCCAGTTTTACCACCAACGCTTGCATCCACCATTCCAGCAAGTGAAGTTGGAATTGCATACCAAATAATTCCTCGTAACCATGTAGCAGCTGCAAAGCCGGCTACATCTGTGCTCGCTCCCCCTCCAAAGCCGATAATTGCATCTTGTCTATCTAAGCCGACTGATGCACATTTCTTCCAAATACGATCTAAGGTTGCAACTGATTTCTGACTCTCGCCATCTGAGGTTTCAAAAATACTTAGATTCTTACTTTCCTTAATCCGGAAGAGTTTAATTAGAGATCTTGGACCAACTAATAAGACCTTATTATGATCCTGGCAGATTTGATTTATCGCTTTCTTAGCATCTATCCCTACTTCAACCACATAATTACGGTCTGACTTAACAATTATACTTTTCATAATTTACTCACCAATTTTTCACGAATAATTTTTGCAACCTCTGCTGGCTTATTACTATCGCTGGAAACCGTATCGGTCGCAAGCCGTTCATAAATAGGTCGTCGTTCGCTCATTAGGTTCATCCACTGTTGACGGGGATTAATCAGTAACAATGGTCGATCTTTGTTAAACCCAACTCTATTTGCGGCTTGAGAAATAGAAACATCTATAAAAATTACCGGAAAATCTGATTTCTCTAATTTGCTTTGGATCTCAGTATTCATTGGTGCTCCACCGCCGAGCGCAATCACACCAGAGAAATCTTTCAATAATTTACTAACTACCTCAACCTCAATTTTACGAAATGCTGGTTCACCATCATCAACAAAAATCTCGGAAATTTTCTTTTGTGCAATTTTCTCAATCTCACTATCACTATCAATGAAAGGCATATCCATCTCTTTAGATAACGATCTTCCTATGCTTGATTTGCCCGCACCGGGAGGGCCAATTAACACAATCTTGT
>Ga0209189_1003415_pt1 | contig 10680 bp, 3 predicted proteins | sample C_130820_EF_Meta_FD_187308 | JGI IMG/M metagenome (GOLD analysis project Ga0209189, IMG submission 187308) | Freshwater microbial communities from Lake Croche, Canada to study carbon cycling - C_130820_EF_MetaG (SPAdes) (version 3) | ecosystem: Environmental > Aquatic > Freshwater > Lake | place...
ACAATCTATACATCAACGTATACATCAACTGCAGGATATACGATTAACTATTATGCTACTGGAACGAATATTTCAGATAAAACTTCTTCTATTTTGGGAAGTTCAGATGCTATAACATGGCGCGCAATCAATACAGACTTTAATCAAGGGGGTGGAGCTGTTCCTGATTATTTTAGTATAGTCAGACGTATAGCATATGATTCTAATACGACTTGGATACGAGAAACATATACAGATCTTACGTTTCCTGCTATCCAGTCTAGTAGTGATGGACATACTTGGATTTTGAATCCATCTATACCACCTGAAGTAACTGGAGTGTCTAATAAGGGAGTTGTATATGATCTCAAATGGAATAATTCCTATTTCTTGGCAGGTGCTGATGCGTTTTTTCCAGCAAGACCACCCCCAGGAGATCTTATACCCACAGACAATCTATTTCTACGATCTACGGACGGATATACCTGGAATCAAACTGGATCGTCAAATACAAATCCTGTATTGTATGGACAAAGCAGCACTAGGGTCTGTGTTTGGAACGGAAGTTACTGGATGGCAGGACTTTTGCCCCAAATAGATGGCGTTGGATTTGGATATGGCTTAGAGTATACAAGTAGTATTGTACAATCGACCGATGGTTCGAACTGGAGTGCAGCAGGTCCTCAGGAATCTGGCGATCCATCCCTTGGAGGACTTCCTACTGTGACCTCGTTAGGATGGAATGGCTCGTATTGGTTGGCAGGATTTTCCCCGTCTGGAGGATTTCCATCTGTTCCTGCTTCAGGTATGATTCGAAAAAGTACAGATGATGGTGTAACATGGACATATGCAGGATATGGTGCCCCTATAACCGATAGTTCAACTATAGGCACCTTTGCTTGGAATGGATCATTCTGGCTAGCCGTGAATCAAAACGCTTTAGAGGTTACAGATAGTATTATACAATCTTCAGATGGTTCTAACTGGTATCCAGCATTTGTAAATGGTAGTAGTTGCCCATATTATTATGGAACTGTTGCTATCAATTGTATTTCTTATTTAGGATCAGATTGGTTTGCAACAGGAGGCGGTGATGATTATACAAGTAGTATTGTAAAATCTACAGATGGTTCTAACTGGACATCTGTATATCAACCAGGATCGGCATCCTTTGAATCAGGAAACTACCTTTATACGTCTCCTAAATCAGTTGTTGTGCCAGATGTATTATTCTCTACAATTACAAGTACTATCGTACTTTCAGGATCAAATATTCTGTCTCAAACCACTATTCAATCTGATGCTATTGTAGTAACAAGTCGCATTCCTCCTGTACGTTGGGTAGCACTTGGAACTGCGGCAACTGGAAATAGTACCATTCAATCATCAACAGATGGATCCAACTGGTTTTCAGCTGTTCAAGGAGGATTTGATTTATATGAAGGAAATGGTGTAGCCTATGGATCCAATCTGTGGGTGGCAGTTGGTGCTGCAAATGATCCATATTCTACAATTCAAACGTCCACAGACGGATCCAATTGGGTTGGAGTTGTTCAAGGAGGATTTGATTTATATGAAGGATATGGTGTAGCCTATGGATCCAATCTGTGGGTGGCAGTAGGTCAAACAAATGGAAATTCAACCTCTAGTATTCAGACTTCGACGGATGGATTTAATTGGGTTCCAGTTCAATCAGGAGGATTTGGTAGTTATGGGTATGGTGTAGCCTATGGATCCAATCAGTGGGTAGCGACTGGTTATACACTTGATGATACACGTTCTACAATTCAAACGTCCACAGACGGATCCAATTGGTTTGGAGCTGTTCAAGGAGGATTTGATAGTTCGGCTGGGTATGGTATAGCCTATGGATCAAATCAATGGGTGGCAGTTGGCCAAGGCAATTCACCAGAAACATCGATTCAAACGTCCACAGACGGATCCAATTGGTTTGGAGCTGTTCAAGGAGGATTTGATACTTCGGCTGGGTATGGTATAGCCTATGGATCAAATCAATGGGTGGCAGTTGGTAGTTCAGTTGTAGATAAAACTTTTACGATTCAAACCTCCACAGACGGATCTAATTGGTTTTCGGCTGTTCAAGGGGGGTTTGATCCGTTGGTTGGGTATGGTATAGCCTATGGAAATGGAGTATGGACAGCAGTTGGTTATGCAAATAATCTACATTCTACAATTCAGACTTCAACCGATGGATCCAATTGGTTTACGATCACCCAAGATGGGGGATTTGACTTTGGGAATGGAGTAGCCTATAGAGATATAGAATTAGTTACAAAAACTACAAATATATATCCAGGTAGTATAGAAACAAATAGTCTTACAGTCTCTTCGATTCGCGTTTCCTCCATCACAGCATTTGCATTGAATAGTCGTCCAGTTCCTGTACTGAATTTCGGCCAGTCGACCACAGAAGTAGGTGGTTCTAATCTAATTACATTTGATTATCCCTATTACCCCAATCCGCCAGCTGTTGTTGTAACAGGATCAAATTACGGAATTACAGGAAATGATTATGGCTATGTATTTTTCGTGAATCAAGTTACAACAAGTAATGCTGTTGTAACTAGCGTGGATAACATTAATGGTGGAGTCAATGGACCTGTTGATTATTATTGGAGTGCAATGGGGTACAATACATTACTGTAATCGTGCCTCTAGTTCTTTTATAGCTTCGATAAGTACTGGTACAATACGTGTATAATCAATTGCCATAATACCACTTTCCAATGTATGAACTACATCTGGTAATACACGTTGTACTTGTTGTGCTATACATCCAATTTGTGGAGTTCCACCCATTGTATAATGAACCCCTTGTAGCTGACACACTGTTGAAAGAGCACCTTGAATGGGTGTAATTGATTCTTTCAAACGTATATCTGAGAATTGTACCAAGGCTCGGCATACGACATTGCTATTAACATGAATACTTTGGTCAAAATAGGCGTTTCCCTTATATACGTCAAACATGGAACTCATAGTGGATTGACTGCCAAATCCAATAGCTGCTCGATCGGCGGATAAAATACTACTGCTTACCCAAAATCGATTGACATTGCTGGATACACCGTCCCCAGTATACAATGCACGACCGAGTGAGTCGAGTTGAAATGCGGTAGATCCTCCTGTAATAAAGGATATTGCTGGAGCCGTGGTTGTACTTGTACTTACAATAGAAAAGGCAGTAGTTCCTGTACTAATTGTATAACTAGTTCCTGTAATAATGGTGGAACCAGTTATACTAGGTCCTACCTCGTACCCATTGACAGAAAAGGTTCCAAGAATGGACGTATTGCTTCCTATTGTTACTGTATCTCCGCTAAATGGAAGGATTGTATCAGTTTTTACTATATAGTTTGTTGTATCGATCATGGTCTCAAGGGCAACTACTGCGTTAGATGTGACAGTATTGGAAGCACCCCCAGATGGATCGGCAATATTAAATGTGGGAATAATATTCAACAAATATGGACTATTTGCCGTAGTAAACATGAGTACTTCTATCTATACAGCCAATCTTAGTTTAGACCTGCGTAGAAAACCCGGTGGCATAGAAATATAGATTCTAGTAGGTTTGTTACTCGTATGTCGTATACAGTTACAGCAAGTACATCCGTAGTGCTTGTAACCACTTCATCAAATACTCCGCCTTCGATTGTCTATTTGCCAAATATAAGTACAGTTGGCCGTTTAATTACAGTACGCGACAATGATGGATTTGCGTCTCTTACAAGTTCGATTGTACTCAGTACAACACAGGGAATAACGTTTGCGGATGGAACAACATCGGCGGCGATAAATCAGCCGTTTGGGTTTATTACACTCAATTCTTTACAGAATGGAAATTATGCGATAGTGAATTCCTTTGCGTTTTCTACACAAGCCGCGGCAACGGTAAGTAATCTTACGACAAATACCCTTCAAATGATTGATGCGTCGACGCAAGCATTGAATTCCGTCTATGCGTCCAATAGTCATTTGTATATCAATAGTACGCTTCTTGGAGAAATTACAACAGCACAATTAACAAGTACAGTCAATGGTCTTGGAAGTGCTGGATATATATCAACTCTTACACAACCTCCTGCATTACAACCATTGTGGGTTTCAGTAGGAGGACGGGAAACAGGAGGCAGTGTTCCTACAATTCGATATAGTACAAATGGCGGTCTTACATGGAGTAATGTAGACAATGGTTTCTCAAATGCAACTAATCAATGGACAAAAGGGTATGCTATTACATATGGTGGTGGAAAATTCGTAGCAGTAGGATATCCAAATACACCAAATCCTCAATGTCTTATAAAATATTCTGCAGACGGAATTCATTGGAATAATGCAAGTAATACGTTTAGCGACTGGAATAGTATGCGATGTTGTGCCTATGGAAATGGCATGTATCTTGTAGGAGGCTATACAGCTTTTTCTTCCAAAATCAGTATGTATTATAGCTACGATGCTATTGTATGGAGTGTAGCAAATGTACCACTTTTATATAATACTATTACGGATTTTGCGTATGGAAATGGGGTTTGGGTAGCTGCAAATAACGTATATGATCCAACTTATTCACAGGGTCCAGAAGCAACAATGTTATGGAGTCTTGATGGAATCAATTGGTCGAATGCTAGTACAGCTTCTTGGAGAGGTCTAAGATCAGGAGGGGTTGTATTTGATGGTACAAAATTCATATGTACGCCAGATAGTGGGGCGAATTCACGTGCATCGAATGTAGCATATAGTTATGATGGATCAAATTGGACTTCAGATAGTATAATTGCTGGAAATTTTCAGGATTCTGCATTTCGAATTGCTGTTGCAACTCCGTACGTATCGACTCAACCTCCTGGAACCCCTATCGGAGCAATAAGTGCTACACTTCTTGTAACTACATGCAATGCTACACCAGGACAAGGTCTTTGGTACAGTTTTGATGGGGGATTCCATTGGAGCAATGATACAACATTTTCCAATGTATCTGGGTATTTTATTTCAAAACCGTATTATGACGGAGCAAAATGGTGGGTTGGATATGCGTCAAGTAATTCTACAGCTGGACAACGTATGTTTTATAGTATGGATGGTAAAAACTGGAGTTCGCAAGGTATAACAAATGGATTTAGCAATAATGGAACCTATGGAGGCTTAACTAGTATAGCACCGAGTGGATTTATATCTGTATATAGTGCATCGAATGCAAATCCACAGGTGATCAGTACAGTAGTAGGACTACAACAGACCTTTCAAACAAATCTACTCCAAACATCATCCCTCCAAGTCAATTCGATTCTTGGAACATTGACACTTCAAACATCAAGTATAACTCAATGGGTGGCAGCAGGAGTTTCATCTATTCAACAAGGAACCCTTCAAACATCCTCGGATGGATCGAATTGGTTCCAAGCAGTTTCAGGAGGATTTCCAGCAACTACTCCAAATGGCGGATATGGAATTGTATACAATGGAACTCGATGGGTTGCGACTGGAAATGCTGGATTTACAAAACTTGGATCAATTCAAACATCTACGGATGGTTCGAATTGGTCGAGCAATGTTTCTGGAGGATTTGCAGGGCAAGGATTTTCTGTAGCTACAAATGGGTTCACTTATATGGCAGGTGGAGAAAATTACACGGCTCTTGGATCGTTGCAGTACAGTAGCGATGGAACAAATTGGTTAAGCAATGTCTCTGGAGGATTTCCAACTGGCGGTGGATGTCGTTCTGTAGCATGGAATGGTGCTTATTGGCTTGCAACTGGATTTGGGGGCTCTGTAGCTGCAAATATTCAGTACAGTTATGATGGATCGAATTGGACAAATTCTACTTCAGGAGGCTTTACAACAAATGGGACAGGAGTCGCATGGAATGGAAATGTATGGGTAGCAACAGGAAATGGAGGTTCTAGAGCAGCAAGTATAAAAACTAGTAGCGATGGATTGGTCTGGAGTTCAGCAGTTACAGGAGGATTTACTACACAAGGAAATGGTATAGCATGGAATGGTTTCTTATGGGTAGCTGTTGGAACAAGTGGCTCTAGAACATCCAATATTCAGCGTAGTTATGATGGATTGAATTGGCTCAATGCAATAACAGGTGGATTTACTACACAAGGAAATGGTGTAGCATGGAATGGATCAGTCTGGGTAGCAGTCGGCACGGATTCAAGTTCTAGATCTTCGATTCAAGTATCCACCGATGGGGCAAACTGGACACCCATCCTTTCTGGAGGGTTTACTGCTGGAAATGCAGTAGCATTTTCAAAAAATTCAGCATTGGTTCCAGATATAATAGCACAAAATCTGAACTTCTACTTATCAGGACAACCTGACATACTTACAGCAACTACAAAACATCAAATCCGTACATCAGGATCATTATTAAATTTAGATTATACAATGTTTATAAATAAAAATACAAATCGAGTTGGAATTAATACACAGAATCCTCAAGCATCCTTGGATGTAGTAGGGTCAGTGGCGATTCAGGGATCTTTAGCAGTCAGTACGATTGTTTCGATTCAATCTGTATCATCCATTACAACACTGACAGGATATGGTGATTTATATTACAATCCAACTAACCGTACAATCGGATATAGTAATACCCTTCACTAGAAAACCCGGAGTATACTTTTATAAAACGAACTACAAACTCTTTGTAGGAATGTCGCGAATCGCTGGTCTAAGTACAACTCTACTGCTTGTAGATTCGGCACCTAGCACTGGACCTTATATAGTCTATCTACCGAATCTTAGTACAACAAATAAACTTCTTACAGTACGAGATACGAATGGATACGTTTCTTCATCCAATGCGATTCGATTTAGTACATTAAAAGGAGCTTCTCTAGGGGGATTTAGTTCATATTCTATTACAAGCCCCTATGGATTTGTAACATTGCATTGTGATTCCAATGGACTCTATGTTCCTACAAACATGTTTGGAACACCGTTGCCATCTTCTACGGTAGATGTGATCACTATGAAATCGGCAACTGTAAACTTGCGTGATGGGTCACAATACGACTCACTTATTACATCGAATGCAAAAATGTATTTAAGTACAATTGCGATTGGTCAAGTTACTTCATCAGATCTTACAAGTACAGTAGCAGGTCTTGGTTCAGTTCCATATCTATCTTCATACGCAATCTATGGTTCAAATGATGCAGGATATGTTCTAAAAAGTACAGTACAAGGATTAAATACTACTTTATCGACAGGATATACAACTATAAACTCGGCATCTATAAGTTCTATGAGTCAATTTACATCTATAATTCAACTTCAGAGTACAATTCTATTTGCTACTGGTACGGCTCCTACACAATCTACCATACAGTATAGCTACGATGGTTCAAACTGGAATAGTATATCAAATGGTGGATTTGAATATGGAGCAAATGCGATTGGATATTTGAAAGGCATATGGGTAGCAACAGGACAGGTTGATGGAAGTGCATCTAAAATAGGAAGTATTCAGTATAGTTTAAACGATGGTGCATCTTGGAATAGTAATGTATCTGGTGGATTTAGCGGTGGAAGTTGTGTAGGTACAAACAATACACTATTTTTTGTTGGCGGCCGCACACAAACTGATTCTCAAAATGGATCTATACAATATAGCACTGATGTGCTACATTGGAATAATAATGTATCTGGTGGATTTCAAAGAGGTTGCAGTTGTTTCGGTTGGAATGGCTCCCTTTTGTTGGCAGGTGGTGGTAGTGGAGATGGATTCCAAAGTCTAGGCGCTATTCAAAATTCTACAGATGGAAGCAATTGGAGTTCGAACATTACAGGATATTCTGATAGAGTAAGAGGGATTGCTTGGAATGGTTCCTATTGGGTATCTGTTGGAAACGGTGCTAGTCAGCCACCTTACAGTATCCAAACATCTACAGATGGAATCTATTGGAATCAAATTGCATCTGGCGGATTTATCAGGTATGGTTCGGCCGTAGCGTGGAATGGAGTAATGTGGGTGGCCGTTGGCACATATTTCGATAATTCATTTTCAAATGAAAATATCCAATATAGCTACGATGGATCAAACTGGTTTTATTCTGTCTCTGGAGCATTTTACGGAGGAGATGATCCTGCTGGTAATTATTTTGGAGGAGGTACTGGGATTGTATGGGATACAAAAAATTCTATATGGGTAGCATCAGGAATAGTCGGCACTTCTAAATTAAACACTCTTAAATATAGCTATGATGGGTCAAATTGGCTTAGTTCAATCTCTGGAGGATTTACAGGAGCTAGTATTTTTAGAGCAACCTCGATTGCTGTAAAACCATATACTTTTATATACGACATTTCAACAAATACACTTGATTTTAGTTTATCAGGACAGCAATATGCTACAACCCCGCAACACCAAATCATCGCTTCTATTTCAACGATTTCTCTTGATAATACGCTATTTGTAAATAAATATACTTGTACCGTTGGAATCAACACATTAAATACAACAGCAACACTTACAGTTGGAAGATCTGCTATTCTAGAAAATACACTTTCTGTAGGTTCCTTTCTGACAATTAGCACAATATCTTCTATTCAAACTTTGAGCGGCTATGGGAGATTGTATTATAATCCTACAACAAAATGTATGTCAGTCGGCACTATAAATCCATAACTGTATGTCACCTTTCACTTAAAAAATACTCTTACAACAAACTTTGTACAGTTGTAAGAGGACTGAAGAGGACTAAAGAATTCTTTAATCGGCTACTAGGATGGCGGAACGAGAGCAACGCTATTATAGACCTTACGATTCGGCAGATGAAAGTGGAGCGGATTCTGATGAAGAGTCTCGTGACTCTTGGTTTTCATCTGGTTCTGATCAGCATACACAGCCTACACAATCTTCCGATGGATATCCTAACTTTCGAGCGTTTGCCACACACAGCCAAATGCGTGATGCAGCAGGGCGCACATTTTCTACGATTCAAGATCAAATTTCCTATAATACAGATATTGTTGGAAAAAACACAGTATATTCCTTGTATGAACCTGGACCCGAGCAAGAACCCGATCAAGAAGATGCAAAAGCTCCTAAACTTCCTGCAAAAAATACAGCAGTGGAACTTCCTGCATCCGAACCAGGTACAAATGTTGTTATGATTGATAGTCGATTCCGTGATCGTCAAGCATATCCCCAACCTACAAATTTCTCTCTTCGACTTCCAAGAACCTATATGAATATCACTTCTATCGATGTTGCTGAAATAAAACTATTGACTTCCTTCTATTACTTTCGACCCGATAAGGCAAACACGACTATTACAATTAACGAAAAGGGGCGTACAACCTATACATATGAGGGCACGCTACAATCTACAATTGTAACAAGAACAATTACAACAGGATCGTATGATATTACGTCTCTTATAAAGGAGTTAACTGTACAATTGAATTATACACCTTTATTCTTTGATTTTGCGAATGGAATTAATGATTTTATTGGTTCCTTTCGTTCGACTGGAGATTTTTTCCTGATTTTTAATCAGCCTGGGGATTTTTTCTATAATACTACAACAAATTTGTGGATTCCGAATCCAACAATTACAACCATCTGGTCAAAATTTTGGAAAACTCGGTATGCTGGTCTTTCCTCCTATTCTTATGATCAAGTCTATTTGGCATATTATTATCCAGTATTAAATGAATATGTCCAAGATCCTCAGTATACAAATACTTCTCTAAATTTAGCAGCAGGGATTGGAATTGACCCATCAGTTCTAACAATCGATGATGTAATAGCACGTATCTTATATACATTCCAAGGCATTAATCCACCAGATCCTGTTGTTCTTGCAGTGATTAATGCAAATATACCATTGCTAGATAAATATCGTTTAGAACATACCTTTCGATATTGGCTAATTAATAAGTATGTTGTTGGAATTAATGCACAAAGTCAAAATATCTACATTACAACACCAAGTTTAAATACATCTCTTGTAACACTGCTAAATAATCAACAAGCAAAGTATCTTGCACAAGCAATCACACTATCTGGATTTACTACTGCACAATATACTCAATTAGGCACAACACTGAGTCAAACACTTGCTGTCCTACAAGATATGTACGCCTATGAACAAACACAATTTCTGAAGTATTTTGCAGTTCCTTGGGGTCAATATACACTTCCCTATTATGTGAATCTAACGTATGAAATGCAACTTCGTGATGGAATTGGCGCAATTGGAATTCCATCCAATGATGCGCAAAGTTTGGCAGCAGGAACAAGCAATTATGTAAGTTCGATTCTTGAACCATTACGCCAAAATCCATCCTATTCCTGGCCTAGAATTACAAGCATTAATGAGTCCAACGTATTTATGATAAATCTTTCTACGGTGAATACACCTGCTAGCACATTAAATTTCGTATACCAATATCAATCGAGCAATTTTAATCCACGTCATGCAATTGTTGATTCAAACAACAATAATTATCTCTATTCAGAATATTTAACAAAATCGGCAAATGTTGTATGTCCAATCAAGGCGGCGAATTACACGGTATTCCAATTTATTAGTCCTGTTCGACAAACGCTATATATTGAAACGCTTCCAAGACCGTCCGTCTATCGTCTTCCAGTCTACAACCAAAGTAATTTTGATTCTGAAATAAATAGGTATTTTAACTATAATTATACATTTTCAT
>Ga0209189_1003417_pt1 | contig 10680 bp, 8 predicted proteins | sample C_130820_EF_Meta_FD_187308 | JGI IMG/M metagenome (GOLD analysis project Ga0209189, IMG submission 187308) | Freshwater microbial communities from Lake Croche, Canada to study carbon cycling - C_130820_EF_MetaG (SPAdes) (version 3) | ecosystem: Environmental > Aquatic > Freshwater > Lake | place...
CACCCATTCCCAAAATACGTTGCGACAATCTATCTGGATAAAATATATCAATTGTATCCATCTTTTCGCCGCTGCTTACAAATTTGATAGGCTTTTTAACGGTATATTTGATAGATAAAGCCGCACCACCCCGCGTATCGCCATCCAATTTGGTTAAAACAACACCCGTAAAATCCAACCTTTCATTAAAAGCCTTTGCCGTATTAACAGCATCTTGACCTGTCATACTATCCACAACAAATAAAATCTCTTGCGGATTGAGGGCAGCTTTAATATTTGCAACCTCCGTCATCATCAACTCATCAATTGCCAAACGACCTGCAGTATCTACAATTACTACATTCTTGTTGTTTGCCTTTGCATATTTGATAGCATTTTGGGCTATAAAAACAGGGTTGTTGTTTTCTAGTTCGCTAAAAACATCAACATTTATTTGTGTTCCAAGAATTTTCAATTGTTCAACAGCAGCAGGACGATAAACGTCGCACGCAACCAATAAAGGAGATTTTCCTTTTGTTTTTAGATAGTTCGCCAATTTACCACTAAAAGTAGTTTTACCACTACCTTGCAATCCAGAAATTAAGATGATTGCAGGGTTTCCTGCGATGTTTAAATTGCTTTCAGAACCACCCATTAGTTCGGTAAGCTCATCTTTCACAATCTTAATCATCAATTGGCCTGGACTAACAGCAGAAAGAACTTTTTGTCCTAATGCCTTTTCTTTCACCTTATCGGTAAATTCTTTGGCTATTTTATAATTAACGTCGGCATCCAGTAAAGCCTTTCGAATATCTTTTACCGTATTGGCAATATTGAGTTCATTAATTCTTCCCTCACCCTTGAGTTGTTTGAAAGCCGAAGTCAGTTTATCACTTAAATTTTGAAACATAAGAAGCATTTTACCAAAATAAAAAAAGTGAGCAAATTAATGCTCACTTTAAAACAAAACAAAAGTACAAAACAACGAGCAATATTAGTTACCTAGATAATCTCTTAAATGTTTGCTTCGCGTAGTATTTCTTAATCGGGTTATCGCTTTATCTTTAATTTGGCGAACTCTTTCGCGAGTTAGGCTAAATTTTTCACCAATATCTTCTAAACTCATTGGATTTTCTCTATCCAATCCAAAGAAATAACGGATAACTTCTTGTTGGCGATCGGTGAGTGTATTTAAAGATCTTTCAATTTCCATTTTTAGAGAATCAAAGTATGCTAACTTTTCATCAGCAAAAGCCGCATTAGGGTTAGACATAACATCAACAAGGGTGCTATCTTCACCTTCGCCAAGAGGAGAATCCATACTAACATGTCTGGCGTTCATCCCTAAAGTTGCTGTAACTTCTTCAGTATCAATTTCAAGCATTTCAGCGAGTTCTTCAGCAGAAGGTTCGCGCTCAAATTCTTGTTCCAATTGTTGGTAAGCTTTGTTGATGCGACTGGTTAAACCCACTTTATTGAGCGGTAAACGAACTATACGAGATTGTTCGGCTAGAGATTGCAGAATACTTTGGCGAATCCACCAAACGGCATAAGAAATAAATTTAAACCCACGGGTTTCATCAAATCGTTGAGCAGCTTTTATCAAACCAAAATTACCTTCATTAATTAGATCTGGAAGAGATAAACCTTGGTTTTGGTATTGTTTAGCCACAGAAACTACAAAACGTAGGTTTGCTTTGGTCAATCTATCTAATGCTTTAAGATCACCGAGCTTAATTCTGCGAGCCAATTCTTCCTCTTCTTCAGGTTTTATGAGTTCTACCCTACCAATTTCTTGCAAATACTTTTCAAGACTTTGTGATTCTCGGTTAGTAATTGATTTTGATATTTTAAGCTGTCGCATACTCATAGTTACATTGGTTTTAGATAAATAAATAGATTGGGCTATAATTTCAACCATCTACATTCAATAAACGAGCAAATATTTGCAATATTGCATTAAGGAATGATAGAAAAAATTTTAGAAATGATTTAATAATGTATAAAAGATGATAATTATTTCATAAATTTTGTGCATTATTAAGATATAACACTCTATTTTTATGCCAACAGCATAAGTTTAGTAAAAATAATATTTTGATGCTATGATTTATTTTCTATAATTGCATTAAAGAGAAAAACACTTAGGGATTAATTAAACAAAAATGAGCAAACAATTATTTGAATTAGAGTATACGGTAAGATGTTCTCCATCAATATTATTCAGTTTTTTATCAACCCCGGCAGGTTTGCAAGAGTGGTTTGCGGATAAAGTAGATGAGCGTGATTATGTATTTAGTTTTTCATGGAATGGATCTACAGAAATGGCAAAGATTGTAGATACAGAATTAGACAAATATGTAAGATTTCAATGGTTGCATTTACCACCAACAGAATATTTTGAGTTTCGCATAGAAAAATCTGAAGTTACCAACCAAACCATTTTATTGATAAGAGATTTTGCAGAAAAGCGAGATATCCAAGATCAAAAGAGATTGTGGGACTATCAGGTAAAAGATTTATTTCACCGTTTGGGGAACTAATAAATTTTTAAGATTAATTTATATTACTAAGATTAAGACAATTAATTAATAATATAAATTCTTCTTTTAAGAGAGGGATTGAATTTTCCCAAAGATTTAAGGGGAAGGTTTTTGAAATTTTTAGAAAAGGATGTTCAACTGCGATTTTTTCGAAAGTAGTATAGTCTAGGTTTTTTACATTTAAAGAATTTCCAATTACAGGGTGGTGTTCCCATTCATTTGTTGTGGTGGAAACATAGAAGTTATTCTCTTTAAGTATTTCAAAGTTTTTCAATATTGGTTCAATACATTTTTTTTGGTATTTGCCTTTAAGGTGAAGGGTTATGCTAAAGAAATTGCCCCACCAGAAAAAAGTTCTAATTGCCAATACATCTTCTTTAGAAAACAAACGAGGATAATCTAACATCACATAAGGCAGCCCTTGGTATTGTTCCCCTTTAGAAATTTTAGGGCTGATTGTGCTAAGGGTTGGTTCATTGAGGGTTTCAGTAAGATAAGAGTTGCTCAAATCATCAAATAATGCACAAACCTTGTTAATAATTGCATTCTTTGTAAAAATAATAGAACTATCACTAACTAATTGAAGTTCCTTTGTTGAAAGTGCTAAATTTGCAATATCCATTACGATAAAGTTACATCAAGCAAGTGATAAAGAAATTAGATCAATTAATATTAAAAGCCTTTGCGGGCCCGTTTATAGCCACATTTTTCATTACCCTCTTTGTTTTGGTAATGCAATTTTTTTGGAAATATTTAGACGATTTGGTGGGGAAAGGATTAGATGGTTTTACAATTTTAAAATTAACAGGTTATGTAACTGCAACTATGATGACTTTAGCCCTTCCTTTGGCTGTATTGATTTCATCCATTATGACCTTTGGAAATTTGGGAGAGAGTTTTGAATTGGTTGCAATAAAATCTGCCGGAATTCCACTTTTAAGATTTATGCGTCCATTGTTTGTTGTAACAGGATTGTTGTGTGGATTTTCATTTTTCTTAGCAAACTATGTGATTCCAGTAGCAAATTTAAAATTCACCACATTGTTGTATGATATTAGGGTTGCGAAACCAGCATTTGATATCAAAGAAGGAATATTTTACGATAAATTACCCAATTACGCTATAAAAATTGGAAAAAAAGACCCCAATGGGGTTGGTATCTATGATATAATTATTTATGAAAATGATTATCGTTTGCAAGACAATATCATTATTGCTGAAAAGGGGAAAATGAGCATCAGCAAAGACAAAAAATTCTTAGAATTTTATTTAGAAAATGGAATAAGATACCAAGAAAGAGGAACTTACAACACCACTCAAACTGATTATATAAGATTAGGGTTTAAAGATTACAAGAAAGTATTTGACCTAAGCAGTTTTGAAGTTTTCAAAACGCCAGATAGTGCGTTTAAAAAAAATTGGGGCATGTTGAATGTCAAGCAATTAAGTGAATCATCAGATTCACTCAACAGAATGGTAGAAAAAGAAATACCCAAAAGAATGCAAAGAGAAGCATTGAGTTATATGTCTTTTTCACCACATTTTGATACGGGTTGGATATCAAAAAAAGTAGTACTGTCTAAAAAGATAAAAAAATACAGACAATTGATTCCAGATTCTTTAATCATGTTAACTTACAGTAGAGCGATAGATAAAATTAGTTTAATCAAAAATTCCATAGACATCATAAATGGAGAATATGAGTCGAGAAAGCGGGAATTGAGATTGCATCAAATTGAATGGCATAGGAAGTTTGCATTATCCTTTGCTTGTTTGGTATTGTTTTTGATAGGTGCACCATTGGGTTCAATTATAAGAAAAGGAGGAATTGGAATGCCGTTGGTGATTTCCGTTGTATTCTTTTTAATTTTCCATTTGTTGAATATGTTTGGAGAGAAATTTGTAAGAAACGACACGGTTACTCCATTCATAGGCATGTGGTTATCTACTTTAGTTTTAATACCCGTAGGGATATTTTTTACTTATAAGGCGATGAGAGATTCACAGCTATTTAATGCTGAAATGTATATTCGGGCATTTGGAAGAATTAAAAATCTATTTATCAAAAAAGCTTAACTTAATAAACAACCAATAATAACAATTATGCAACGCAGAAAATTTATAACTAATCTTTCAAAAGCAGGAATTGCCGTGGCTGCTGGTCCAGCTATTGCTGCAAATTTACCCTTTGATGCTGCTACAAAAGCTTCATTACATTTTCAAACAGGATTTGATCAAACGCCACTTTCATACAATTACAATGCATTGGAGCCAATGATAGATGCTCAAACAATGGAAATTCATTATTCGAAACATGCGGCGGCATATTCTACAAATTTAAAAGATGCGGTTAAAGCGGAGAATGTAGATCCAAAATTATCTTTAGAAGAAATACTTGCCAACATTTCATCCTATTCTGTAAAAATGCGTAACAATGGAGGAGGGCATTATAACCACGAGCTTTTCTGGAAATCTATGAAACCAAAAGGGGAAGGAATGCCTTCAGGAAAACTTTTGGAAGCTATTGAAAAAGAATTTGGGAGCTTTGCAAGTTTCAAAACATTGTTTAGTGATGCAGCAAAAAATCGTTTTGGAAGTGGTTGGGCTTGGTTAATTATCAATGATAAGAAAAAATTAAATGTAATTTCTACACCAAATCAAGATAATCCACTAATGAATGTCTCAGATATTAAAGGATTTCCAATTTTGTGTTTAGACGTTTGGGAACATGCATATTATCTAAAATATCAAAATAAAAGAGTTGATTATATCGAAAATTGGTGGAAAATTATCAATTGGGAATATATTCAAAATAGATATGAAAAATATTAATATGTAAAATGCTAGTTTTTAGACAGATACTAAATGTTTAGCCAAAAAAAACATAAAAAATAAATTTAACAAATATTTGGTAATTTAAAAACTGCCCCTATATTTGTTGTACGATTGTTTGCCATTATTAACCTTTGTTGATTTTACTGTTTATGCAGTTATCATCGACAAAGGTTTTTTTATGCTAAAAAATAAGCATCAAACTTTCAATTATTGTCTTGTGTTTCTAATCAAAGGCGTAAATTTATATTTCATAAAGATAGAGTCTGAAATATTGGTTAAGTTTAATTTGAATGTTGAAAAAATAAAAAAATGAATAGTTGGAAAGTTTACCAAGAAACGCATAAAGAAAGATTCTTATCTGAGTTGTTAGATTTGTTGAAAATTCCATCAGTTAGTGCAAGAAAAGAGCACAACCAAGATATGGTAATATGTGCGGAAATGGTAAAATTGAGGTTACAAGAAGCAGGTGCAGATTGGGTTGAGATAATTCCAACAGAAGGTCATCCTATTGTTTATGGAGAAAAAATTATAGACCCTACAAAACCAACGGTTTTGGTTTATGGTCATTATGATGTTCAGCCGGCAGATCCATTAGAGCTTTGGCATAGTGCTCCCTTTAATCCGGAAATACGTGATGGTAAAATTTTTGCACGGGGTGCTTGCGATGATAAAGGTCAATTCTATATGCATATTAAGGCATTAGAAACTATGGTTCAAACAAAAACCTTAACTACAAACATCAAATTTTGCATTGAAGGAGAAGAAGAAATTGGTTCTCCCAATTTGGCAAAATTTGTAGAAAAACATAAGGAGCAGTTAAAAGCAGATGTAATTTTGATTAGCGACACTTCAATGATCAGCATGGATACGCCATCTATAGACATTGGTGTTAGAGGATTAAGTTATATAGAAGTGGAGGTTACAGGTGCAGACAGAGATTTGCATAGTGGGGTATATGGCGGTGCAGTTGCAAATCCTTTAACCATTTTGTCAAAAATGATTGCCTCTTGCCATGATCAAAACAATCATATTACTATTCCGGGGTTTTATGATGATGTTGAAGAAGTATCATTGGAAGACAGAAAAAAGATGGCTGCTTTACCATTTGATGTAGAATCGTATAAAAAAGACTTAACAATTGATGAAGTTTGGGGTGAAAAAGGATATACTACATCAGAAAGAACGGGCATCAGACCAACTTTAGAAGTTAACGGGATGTGGGGTGGATATATAGGCGAAGGCTCTAAAACAGTTTTGCCATCAAAAGCTTATGCTAAAATTTCAGCAAGATTGGTACCGAATCAATCATCTGCTATAATTACAGAGAAACTGATTAAATACTTTACGGAGATTGCACCTCCAGGAGTTAAAGTAGTTGCTAAAGAGCATCATGGTGGAGAACCGTATGTTACACCAATAGACTCTAAAGGCTACAAAGCGGCAGCGGCAGCCATTCATGATACATTCGGAAAAGATCCAGTTCCGGTTAGAGGTGGCGGATCAATACCAATTTGTTCGCTTTTTGAAAAAGAATTGGGTGTAAAAATAATTTTTATGGGGTTTGGCTTAGACAGTGATAACCTACATTCTCCCAACGAAAAATACGATTTGCAAAATTTTTATAAAGGGATAGAGACTATACCTTATTTTCATAAGCATTTTGCGGGGTAGGGGTTAGTAGTTAGTTGTTAGTAGTTAGTTGTTAGGGAAAGTAATTATTTGCTAAGATTTAGGAGTTTTTTAATGCGTTAAAAAATCCATCAAAAAATAAAAACTAATATATTTTTTTGATTCCTGAATCCTAATTCATAATTCATATTGTGCTCCTTCCCAGCCAATTATTGCTACTTTTCGGGTTAATCCCCACATATAACCGCCCAGTGCTCCTGAGGTTTGAATTACTCTGTGGCAAGGTATCAAAAATGAAACCGGATTTTGTCCAATGGCTGTACCAACAGCCCGATAGGCTTTGGGGTTGTCAATTTGTTGAGCTATTTTACCATAAGTAGACAAACAGCCTTCAGGGATGGTCAATAACATTTGCCAAACATTTAACTGAAACGGTGTTCCTTTTATATGCAGTTGAATAGCTGTGGGATTAGATTTATCTCTTTTAAAAAAGGACAATGCCTGTTGATGAAAGCTATCATCTTGCTCTATGAATTTAGCTTTCTGAAATTGCTCTTTTACCATTTCTAAAACCTGTTCTCGATTGTCTGCAAAGTGCATTCCACATATTCCACGATAGGTAGATGCTACCAAAACAGTTCCAAATACTGTGGGGGCAAACTGGTATTTGATAGTCAAATCTGCTCCACCATTTTTATATTCACCTGGCGTCATTCCTTCAATTTTTACAAACAAATCGTGTAATCTTCCGGAGCTTGACAAACCTACTTTCAAGGTTGCATCAGCTATAATCATATTTGATTGATTCAATAACTTTTTGGCATAATCAATATTCAAAAATTGTACAAATTGCTTAGGACTAACTCCCGCCCAATCGGTAAACATTCTTTGAAAATGAAATGGGCTTAAATGAACACTTGCAGCAATGTCATCTAAACTAGGTTGTTGCTTGTAATTTTGGCTTATAAAATCAATAGCTTGGGCAATTTTATCGTAATTCAGTTGGTCTTGTGTGCTCATATTGTAAAAATCAGCATAAAGATAATTAAGTGTATAAGTATTTCCCACCCGAAAATTGCGGAAAATAACGAAAAAATTATCGTTTTAAAACTTAAAGAAACTAGTGATTATAATTATCTGAATAACTGAAATATCCTTTAACTTCAATTTCTCTTTTATCGAAAAAAATAAAAATTGTTTACAAGTGAAAAAATACACTTTGTTTTTATGCTTTATTTATATAGTTGTTTCATCTTTTGGGCAAACTAGTAAGACTTTTTCAGACCCTGAGGGTTGGACAAATATGACAACTGGAACTATGCCATTGGTGATTAGTGTTCCACATGGTGGACTAATTAATCTAGATTCTGTAATGGATCGTAGTTGTGAGGGGGCTGTCACGGTAACAGACAGTTATACACGCGAGTTGGCAAACGAAATAGCCAATATGATGCAAAAATACCATGGCATGAAGCCATACATCATTGTTTGTAACCTTGTTAGAAAAGATATTGATCAAAATAGGGAGTTGGAAGAAGCCACCTGCGGACATGCTATTATGAATAAACCTTGGCAAACGTTTCACGATTACATTGATACATCCATTGCAATGGCAACCCGAGAATTTGGTGGTTGCGTTTATATTGATTTACATGGGCATGGTCATCCTACACAACGTTTAGAAATTGGCTACTTGTTAAAAGAAAAAGAATTGGAAGGAATAGTTAAAGAGAAGGTAAATGAAAAGCCCTTAGCAGAAAAATCATCTATAACACATTTATTGTCAAACAGAAAAGACAATCTAAAATTGAAAGATTTTTTAATAGGTGAGATGTCTTTTGGCACTATGATGGCGAATGAAGGCATTCCTTCAGTACCAAGTAAACAAGATCCGTTTCCTTTTGAAGGAGAGAAATATTTCAATGGGGGATACAATACACGTCAATATACCACCCAAAATTATCCAAATGTTACAGGATGGCAAATCGAATCCAATATGAAAGGGGTAAGAGATGCGGCGGGCAGACCTGTATTTGCACAAGCATTTTGTAAAGTGATAGTAAAATTTATTAAAGAATCTACTCCTTATAGGATGCCGGTTGTTGTTTCAAATTAATACAGATGCAAAAAAAAGTTTTAATGTTGTTGTGGTTGTTGACCATTGCAGCAATTTCTAATGCACAATATGCTGTTGGAAATACTTATTACGGTTACAACAATACTGTTCAATATGTTTATGGAAATTTGCCCATAATTATTACAGCACCACATGGAGGCACTTCAAGTGCTGGACTACCTGACCGTACATGTGCCGGCATAACCACCACTACAGATTCTAATACGGATTTGTTGGCTATCGCTTTAAAAAAGGCATTGTCAAATTTATTAGGCAAAACGCCTCATACGGTAATATGTAATGTATTGCGTAGCAAAATTGATGTGAATCGAACCCTAAGTGAGGCCACTTGCGATAATACAACAGCCGCACTAACATGGAACGATTACCACAATTTTATAGGCGCTGCAAAAACAAGGATTCTGCAAACGTATGGAAAAGGCATCTTAATTGATATTCACGGACATGGACATGCCGTGCAAAAGATGGAATTGGGTTATAACTTAAGTGCTACTGAATTATCAGGCACCGATACCTATATCAATGGAAGTTCAAAAGTTGCCGGTAGTACAATTAGAAATTTAGTAGGAACAAATCTTAATGGCTCATCCCATGCCGCATTGGTTAGGGGCGCTTTTGCGTTAGGTACATATCTTGAAAATGCTGGATATCCTTCTGTTCCTAGTTCAGCTAATTTAAATCCTGGTTCTGATGATTATTTTAGCGGTGGATATACTGTTGAAAAGTGGGGAAGTAAAGATGGGGATGCTTTAGATGCTATTCAAATAGAGTGTAATTATGATGGTGTAAGAAACAGTACATCTAATATCAATCGATTTGCAGATTCATTGGCACATGCCATAAAAAATTATGTAGAGAAGCATTATTTCGCTTCGCTTTCTGAGCAAATTGCTTCTGTAGCCTCTGGTAATTGGAGCAATCCAGCAACATGGAGCAATAATTCTATTCCATCAGCATTGGATAATGTTTTGATTGCACCCGGAAATATTGTTACTGTGGATAATGCAAATGCCGTTTGTAATTCCATAAGTTTTGGAGACGTGAATGCAAAATTAAATTTAAGTACTGTCACTTCAGTTTTGAGTATAAGTGGAAATTTTTCATTGGCAGGCACCGCACACAATGCATTTTCGGGCTGGGCTGCAGGTGCGTGCATAAAATTTAATGGGGCAGGATTACAGACGATTACTGGTTTTGCAAACAGTGGGTTTTCCACTTCTTTTGATTCTATTTTGGTAGATAAACCCGTTGGCGATAAGTTGGTAACCAGCGGAGCGGGTATGGTACTTGGAGTAGGAAAAGGTTTAGAAGTGCAAAGCGGAACTTTTGAACTTAGCAGCACCGATGATATAGAGGGAAGATTGTACAATGGTACAGCAAATTCGCCAGTGATTGTAGTTCGACAAAACGGAACATTCAATATGGCGGGAAGTACTTCGCATATAAGACGAGCATCAAACACTGGAGATAATACGATGAAAATTGGCAAACTTACCGTATTTGGTTTAGCTTATCTCGCTGCCGGCGATACTAAAAAAGCCAGTTTTGACGGAATCG
>Ga0209189_1003419_pt1 | contig 10677 bp, 8 predicted proteins | sample C_130820_EF_Meta_FD_187308 | JGI IMG/M metagenome (GOLD analysis project Ga0209189, IMG submission 187308) | Freshwater microbial communities from Lake Croche, Canada to study carbon cycling - C_130820_EF_MetaG (SPAdes) (version 3) | ecosystem: Environmental > Aquatic > Freshwater > Lake | place...
GCGCGAGATAGCTGGCGGCGAAAATATGCGGCTGCCACCAATCCATGGTGTGGGAGACCAGTTGCGGCCCCAAGACACCGGCAAAGACACCGCCCGCCATCACCCAGCTAATGGCTTTGGGGCGGAAGGCAGGGGTTGCCGTATCGGCTGCGGCAAAGCGGAAGGACTGCGCCACGCTGCCGTAAAGGCCAGCAAAAAAGGTTGCCACGCAATAAAGCAAGAAGCTGTCATGGATCACGGCGGTTGCGGCAATCAGGCCCATCAAGACGCCACAAAAGGCCCCCAGACCGAAAGTCAGGCGACGTCCGTAGCGCCGTGCCAGAAAACCAATCGGCAAAGTTCCGCAGGCCATGCCGACCACAAAAATCGAGACCGGCGCTGTTGCCAGACCGGGATCGGGCGCCAAACGCGCCCCCGTAATCGCACCCGTGGCAAACACAACCGAGGCATTGGCACCGGCCAAGGCGGTGGCTGCGGCCAGAAACAAAGCATTGCGGCGCGCCAAACGGTCATCATCCTGTGGCCTGATCTGTGTTGCCTGCCCGCTCATGCTCTGCGCCCCCTGAAAATCACGAGGGTGTTTATGCTGTGATTGCTGTGACAAAAACAAGCGCTGATCAGGCCAAGCCGGTTAAAAATGCTGATAGGACCCATGCGTAAATGACATGGCTTCGCCCCGCCGCATTATTTTGAGCGGTGAAGACGGGGCATCGCGCAAGCGATCAACCGAACCGATTACCGTCAGAGCAAGGCCACAGGATTGGGCGGCCTGTTGCAAGGCCTCCTGATGGTGGGGCGGAAAGGTCAGCAAAATCTCGTAATCATCACCGCCGGTCAGGGCTGTTTGAAGCAAAGACGGCTCCTGCAAAATCGCCTGTTTGGCCGCAGGCGAAAACGGCACGGTCTCCACATCGATGGTGCCCGTTTGCGAGGAGGCGCGCAGGAGCTTTGCCAAATCCCCGATCAGACCATCCGACACATCCATCGCCGCATGGGCATAGCGGCGGAGCGACGGCGCAAAGGCCAAACGGGGTTGCGGATGCAAATAGCGATCACGCAGAAAACTGCGCGCATGGGCAGGCATAGACTTTATCCACGCTGCATCGGGATCGCTTTTCAACAAAAGCCCCAAAGCACTGTCCCCGATGGTTCCGGTTACCGCAATCAGATCACCGGTTTGGGCGGTTGTGCGCTTGACCATCTGGCCATCAGGCACCAGACCAAAGGCTGTCAGACTGAACGTCAGAGGGCCCGAGGTTGCCGTGGTGTCGCCGCCGATCAAGGGGCATTCGAACGCACGCGCCATCACCCCCAAGGCCTCGATAAAGGCGCGCAAATCCTGTTGCGGCCACTGTTTGGGCAAAGTCATGCTGAGCAAAAAGCCGAACGGCGTACTGCCTTTGGCTGCCAAATCGGAGAGATTGACCCCCAGCACTTTGCGGGCGATGGAGGCTGGCGGATCATCGGCAAAAAAATGCACGCCTGCCACCAACGCATCCACCGTGGTGACAAGCTGGAAACCCGCAGGGACAGTGATCAGGGCTGCATCATCGCGCAAGCCCAATCCCGCAGGGCCTGCCAGCGGCGCAAGCCACAAGGCGATCATGTCATCTTCAGACAGCGGCTTGGCCGATTGCGTTTTGGGGGAGCCTGATGGTTTTGCCATAATGGATGCGCGACCCCTTCAACCCCTTGCAGAAAATCAGGCGCGTTTGGCGCCCAATTCGTCCAGCCGGTTTTCACGGGCAATGTGATCAAGCACCGCATTGACCATGCCGGGCTCGTCCTCGCCATAAAAAGCACGGGTGACATCGACATATTCGGAAATGCTGACGCGGGGCGGAATATCCTTGCGCAACAGCAATTCAAAGACACCGGCCCGCATGATGGCACGCAAGACCAATTCGATCCGCACCAAAGGCCAGCCCTTTGATAAAGCCTGATCAATGGTCCGGTCGATCAAGACCTGATCCTTGATGACCCCTTCGACGATCTGGCCAAAAAACTTGGTTTCGGCCTCTTTCATTTCAAGATCATCATCGATTTCGCGGCCGATCCAGAAGGACCGAAATTCCTCCAAAACCTCATGCACGCCTTTTTGCGTGATATCCATTTCATACAGCGCCTGCACTGCAGACATCCGTGCCACTGAACGCAATTCCGAGCGAGAGCTCATTCAGTGCACCCCCGCACTTTCCGCGATCAGACGCAGATGCAAAACAGCCAATGCCGCACGCATGGCACCGCCGCCTTTATCCATTTCCGTCTTGCGGGCGCGGGCTTGCGCCTGTGCCTCGTTTTCAACGGTTAGGATGCCGTTGCCCAGCGGCAGGCCGTGGCGCACCGAAATATCCATCAAAGCGCGGGCGCTTTCACCCGCCACAATATCATAATGGCCGGTCTCACCGCGGATCACACAGCCCAAAGCAACCGCTGCATCATAGGGGCGTCCGCGGCGCTGCGCATCGGCCATCATGATGACCAAAGCGGTCGGAATTTCCAAAGCCCCGTCAACGGTCACCACATCGACCTCGGCCTGTGCTGCTGTGGCGGCTGCCTTGGCGCCTTCCAGCAAAGCATCGGCAATTTCGGTATAATAGCGGGCTTCCACAATCAAAACGCGCGCACCGGGTAGAATGCGGGCCTCCGGCGGAACTGAACTGGGCATTACCATACAAGAACATCCTTGATTGTCAGGCTGCGGCCTCTCAAGGCAACAGCATCGCATGCCCTGTCACTAGTCCGCAACGCGCGTGAAGGCAAGCAGAAGCGAAACATGGGGCTTATTTTAGGGCGTAAGGCCCCATGGGTGCGGCCCAGAACAGGCCATGATTTCAATTTTGGGGAACTTCGCTGAGGCGGGCGGCGTAACGGGCCATCAGATCGATCTCGATATTGAGCATATCGCCCTCTTGGCGGTCGCCCCATGTCGTGACCTGCAACGTATGGGGGATCAGCAAGACCGAAAAGACACGTCCGGCCACGCTATTGACCGTCAGCGAGGTGCCATCAAGGGTCACCGAGCCTTTTTCCACAATGAAGCGGGCCACCGCCTCCGGCGCTTCGATATTAAAGCGCGCCGATGCCGCCCATGGGCCGGTTTGGCCTGTCACAGCCGACTTGCGCAGGATTTTGGCGCAGCCGTCGACATGGCCGGTGACCAAATGCCCGCCCAATTCATCGCCGATCTTCAAAGAGCGTTCCAGATTGAGCCGGTCCCCGACCTTCCATTGCCCCAGCGTGGTCCGTTGCAGCGTTTCATGGGCCGCATCGACCTCAAACCAGCACCCGCCCGCAGGCAAAGCCTGCCGCGCCACCACGGTCAAACACGGGCCCGCACAGGCGATGGAGGCCCCCAGCGCAATGCCCTCGGCTTCATAAGGGGCATGAATGCGCAAGCGGCGCAGATCGGGCTCTGGCGCGCTGATCGCCTCAATGGTGCCGACCGCTGTGACAATGCCAGTAAACATCAATCCACCCTCGCGAAATGCTCGATCACATCCTCACCATAACGGGCATGAGGCAAAGCTTCAAATTGCGTCTTGTCCGTGATCAGCTGTTGCAAATGGGGGCCGACCGCGCGCAGCCCTTGTCTGCCCAGCGGCGCTTGATGGGTGATCAAAGTCACCTCATCCACCAAACCCGCACGCGCCAGAGCATCCGCCACATGCGGCCCGCCCTCGCTCATCACACGCGTGATGCCGCGCTGCCCCAAAGCCTGCAGCGCTTGCTCCAAATCCAAATGCATCGCGTCATCAGAATAGGTTTGCGGCACCGTGATGACTTCAACATCATGGGCAACCAGAGCGGCAACCCGCGCAGGATCGGCCCCCTCGCCCACAATCACCCAGACTGGCACGAGACGCGCGGTTTTTACAAGCATGCTGGTGAGAGGCAACCGTGCCTGCGTATCCAAAACCACACGGATCGGCGAGCGGGCTTGCAATCCGGACAAACGACAGGTCAGCTGCGGATCATCGGCGAGCACGGTGCCGATCCCCACCATGATCCCATCGGCTTCGGCCCGCTCGATATGCACCCGCGCCGACCCGATGGGGCCGGTGATTTGCAAGCGCGTGCCCACATCCCCCGCCGCATAACCATCTTGCGTGCGCGCCAGTTTCAACATCACGGCCGGACGATGGCGCGTGACACGCCGGATATGGCCGATATGCGACAAAAAGGCCGCGCGCGCCTCAACACCCACGACCACCTCGAGACCGGCCTGCCGCAACAATGCATGGCCGCGACCGGCGACACGCGGATCGGGATCTTCGAGCGCCGAGACCACACGCGACAGCCCGGCCTTGACCAAGGCTTCCGCACAAGGCGGGGTTTTTCCATGATGGGAGCAAGGCTCCAAGGTGACGCTCATCACAGCGCCCCGCGCCGCCGGACCAGCCAGCCGCAAGGCCTCTGTTTCCGCATGCGGACGACCGCCCGCTGCCGTGACAGCGCGAGCAATGACGCGCGGCCCCTGTGCGGTTGGCTGCCAGACCACAGCCCCCACCGCCGGATTGGGCCAAGACCGGCCCAAACCCCGCCGCGCCATCGCCAAAGCCAGACGCATCATGGCGACATCATCCGCGGACGAAAGAGGAGGAAGGCTCATGCGCGTGCACTCACAGGCTGCATGCTCACGAACGGGGTGGTTTGGCCACCGCATCCGTCTCCGTCTCCGTCTCATCGCCGGTGAGTTCCCCGATGAGATCTTCAAAATCACGCGCCTCACGGAAATTTTTATAAACCGAGGCAAAGCGCACATAGGCCACGTCATCAAGGCTTTTCAAGCCGTCCATGACCAATTCACCGACTGTCGAGGAGGCCACTTCCCCCTCGCCCATGCTTTCAAGCTGGCGGACAATGCCATTCACCATGCGGTCAATGCGCTCCATATCCACCGGACGTTTACGCAAGGCCACTTCGACCGAGCGCTGCAACTTGTCACGATCAAACGGGATCCTGCGCCCTGAGCGTTTGACAACCGTCAATTCACGCAATTGCACCCGCTCGAAAGTGGTAAAGCGGCCACCGCAATCGGGGCACACGCGCCGCCGCCGGATGGCCGAATGGTCATCACTGGGCCGCGAATCCTTGACCTGACTTTCGAGAGAACCGCAATATGGACAGCGCAAGCCTTGCTCTCCTTACAATGAGCTGTAAATCGGAAAACGATTGGTAAGCGCATGCACGCCCTGCCGCGCATGGGCCTCGACCTCGGCATTGCCCGCCTCGCCATTGCGAGCGAGACCATCCAGCACATCGGCGATGAGATTTCCGACGGTTGCAAATTCGGCCGTCCCGAAACCGCGTGAGGTGGCCGCGGGCGAGCCCAAACGAATGCCGGAGGTGATGGTGGGCTTTTCGGTATCAAACGGCACGCCGTTTTTGTTGCAGGTGATGTCAGAGCGTGACAAAGCCGCCTCGGCCAATTTGCCGTTGAGCTTTTTGGAGCGCAAGTCAACCAGCATCAGATGATTGTCGGTGCCGCCCGTGACCAGATCATAGCCGCGCGCTTGCAGCGCGTCCGCCATGGCCTTGGCATTATCGACCACCGCTTGGGCATAGTCTTTGAATTCGGGCATCAAGGCCTCGCCAAAGGCCACGGCCTTGGCCGCAATAACATGCATCAACGGCCCACCCTGCAAACCGGGGAACACCGCCGAATTGATCTTTTTGGCAATGGCCTCGTCATTGGTCAAAATCAGACCGCCGCGCGGACCGCGCAGGGTTTTATGGGTGGTCGAGGTCACGACATGGGCATGGGGAAAGGGCGAAGGATGCGCGCCACCGGCCACAAGACCGGCAAAATGCGCGATATCCACCAGAAAAAACGCGCCGACTTTATCGGCAATGGCCCGGAAACCGGCAAAATCCCAATGGCGGGCATAGCCTGACCCACCGGCAATGATGAGTTTGGGCTTGTGCTCGAGCGCCAGAGCCTCGACCTGCGCCATATCGATGCGATGAGTGGTTTTATCAACGCCATAGCTGACCACATTGAACCATTTGCCCGACATGTTGGGCGCAGCGCCATGGGTCAAATGACCGCCCGCGGCGAGATCCAGCCCCATAAAGGTATCACCCGGCTGCAAAAGCGCCAAAAACACCGCCTGATTGGCCTGCGAGCCGGAATTGGGCTGCACATTGGCATAAGAACACCCGAACAATTCACAGGCGCGCTTGATGGCCAGATCTTCCGCCACATCGACAAACTGGCACCCGCCATAATAGCGACGCCCCGGATAGCCTTCGGCATATTTATTGGTCATGATCGAGCCTTGCGCCTCGAGAACCGCGCGGGACACGATATTTTCCGAGGCGATCAGCTCGATATCCTGCCGCTGGCGACCCAGCTCCTGCCCCACCGCTTTGGCAATTTCAGGATCACGATCAGCCAAGGAGGCGGCAAAAAAGGAATTACTGACGGAATAAGAGCGGGTGGCAGTCATCGATCATCCTTAAAAACAAAAGGTCGTCTGGCTCTAAAAACCACAACGCTAGCAGCCAAAAGGGGAGGAAAGCCGAAAGAAGACCTCAGATTCGGCCTGTTCCTGAGTCCCGTCTCTACCACTTGTGCACTGCACCGCCAAGCGGGCAAGGGCCGAAAACCGCAGCCTGCCCCACGAAACCCCCGTCATTTTTCGAGAAAAAACACCGATCTGGCCGCTTTCATCAAAAATTCACAGAGCATGTCTGGACAGGGTCCGGATCAGCCTCTATAGAACCCCCACCAAGCGGCGGAGCGCAAGACGCCTGCCACAAGAATGCCCAGGTAGCTCAGTTGGTAGAGCATGCGACTGAAAATCGCAGTGTCGGCGGTTCGATCCCGTCCCTGGGCACCACTTGAACCCCTCACATGCTTTGATCAGGGTTGGGCCAAATCTTTATTGAACGGGTGCGGCAAGGCTCGACTCAGGAAGCGTGAGCGTAAAGCGTACCTTGCCATGGACCGGTTGATAATGCACCGTGCCGCCCAACATGCGGGTAAATTGATCCACCAAATAGAGACCAAGACCTGACCCTGTCACGCGGTGGGCATTTTGACTGCGGTAATATTTTGAAAAAAGTTGATCGGCATCAGGCCAGTCATCATAAGCGGGCTTGTTTTCAATCACGATTTGAACGGTGTTTTGCCCCTCATTTTTAAGCGTTGAAGCCGACACCGTCACCTCTGTGTATGAGGGGCTGTATTTGCAGGCATTATCGATCAGATTGGACAAGACAACGGACAGAATTTGCTGGTCGCTGTGGACGGGCGCAACCTCTTGGATTTCAAGTCGAATCCGTGGGGATTGCACATGGCGGCGACATATTTTTTTCAGCAAGTCATCCAGATGGACATCGGCAATTTCCAATCTCACACTGCGCTCGTGAATTCGTTCTGCATGCAGGCAGCGCTCTACAATATGATCGATATCTTCAACCGCATTGACTATTTGATCATGGGGAGTGGGTGGTAAATTCTGGGCTGCGACAACCATCCTGATGCCTGACAGAGGTGTTTTAAGTTCATGCGACAACATGGCCATAAACTTGGATTGCTCGATGCGGTTTTGCCGCTCTTCTTCGGCCAGACGCTGGGTCAGTTCCAGCTGACTTTGCAGCCCGACCTGACGCACGACCAAGGAGCGCGACCGAAAACCCAACACCGCCGCCATGGCAATGGAGGATAACAACCCATGATAAATCAATGAATTAAGGGACAAATTAGCCGCAGGTGTCACGCCCAACAAAGGCAAGACGGCAGGCAAAAGCAAAATGCACACCAGCGAGTAGCAAAGGACCACGACATATTTCGGCACATCCCCCGTCCGCCCGCCATCTTGCAGGACAGAGCGCGGCAAAGTCAGTGCCGTGAAGAAGGACACCAGAATGGCGCAGGTGATCGCCACCATATTGATTTTGATGCCCAGCGCATAAAATCCGAAACTGTAACAAACAAAGGTGAAGCCGATCACCAGCAATAGTAATTTTTGCAAAGCCTGACCGATTTTCGACGAATTGAACTCCCGCAAGAAAATATAATCAAAATAGAGAGACGTGCTGACGACAAAAAAGGACGTGAAGTTACGAAAATCAGCAATCGGTATGGCGCCCGGCAAAGCGTCGAAAAACAGGCGGTAAAAGCCCCGATCAAAAAACGCCCATAACAATGTTGCCAATTGCTTGATGGCAAAAACGGCAACAACTCAATCAAAGCGAACGCGCATGATCAGCAAGGACAATAACAGCGTCAGCAAAATAATCCCGAAATAAGCCCCGTATAAAAGATTTTGCGCGTGATCGGCGCGTGTCAGGGCCGGTATTTTCATGAGCTCAAACAAAATGATGTTCGAGCTGTTGCTTTTCAAACGGAGCCAGATACTGCGCGGTTGATCCAGTTGTTTAAAAACAAAATTGAAATTGGGTGATTTATACTCATCATCAGCCCCTGAATAACGCGCGCCGGTGATCCGGCGTTTGTTTTGCGGGCCTTGCGGATCATAAAGTTCAATCTCATCCAAAAATGACGGAGAAATCCGTAAAACAAACAAATCCTGCTGAAAGCCCGCCATGGTTCCGGTATCACGGGCAGGATCGAGATCAAGACGGATCCAAAATGTCGAGGACGAATATCCTTTGTTCAAAATCCCCTGATAGGGCGTGTATGTCCTTTCTCTGACCGCTGCAAAATCCAATTGATTGGTGGGGTCCTCATAAAAGGCTTGCCCGACAATGGCCGATTGCGCCTGGGCCGTGACACTTGCGCAGATAAAAATAAACACGGCAAGCAAGTGGCAGAAGGCACCACAAGAGACATGCCTCAACACATGATACATCATGTTTGCCAACAAAACGCCTATAGATTTTTTCACGCCCGACATACTCACAAAAAACCGACCCATTTGATTTGACAACACAGAAAACGGCTCACCCCTTGGGCCCGCTAGAACCCTCCCGAAACAGAGAGCCAATAACGATCAAGATGTTTGGTGCCATCCTGATCGCGACCGGTTGCGGCATTCGGATTGGGATTGCTGCCCATCCGATGCGCCCAAGCAAATTTATAGGTTGAATTATAGGGCCCCTGCCAGAGCGCGCTCAGACCATACCCCCGATAGAGCAAATTATTATTCTGAAGCGCGCCGTTATAGTGATTGTCTTTGTTTTGCTCGACCGCACCCATGTCATAAAATGCGGTGAGCAAGAAATCATAGGGCAGTTTGTAACGCAGTTCGGCACTGCCTGAGACGCCTGAACTGCCCCCTCCCTCACTCGACGGATAAGCGCGCACACCCGATGCGCCGCCCAAGAAAAACTTTTCTGATGAATCGAGATTTTTGAACGCATATTGCCCGCTGATACTGACAAAGGCTGACAGCTCGTCTGTCAGTGTTTGCGTGCGCGAGACATTGCCCTTGAGTTTCACAAATTGGTTTTGGGCCTGCGTGGTCGCAGCATCGCCCGCTTTGGTGGGGGAACCGCTGAGATCAAGAACACCCGCAACCGCTGTGAGGCTGAAACTATTGGTGCCTCCGTTCAATAGATCGTCATAGAGATTGCCATTCAAGCCTGTGCTGACAGCATCAGAACGATAACGGCTGGACATCACCCGATTGGCCGTATTGCTCAATTCACGCCCGTCATAATTGGCGGTCATGGAAATGTTGAAAGATCGCGTGCGGATCAGCGGATAAGACAAATCAATCCCATAGGTTTGCGAGCTACCTGCAAAATTCCCTGCCTTCAATTCCGCGGCCACCAATTGGTAATTCATGACACTGCCGGAAAAGCCCAGACGGAAACCGTTTTCCGAAATCGGTAACGAAACTGCAAAGCGGCCATAATCACTGCCCTGCGTATGCAAGGCAGTGAATGCGAATTGATCACCGACACCCAATGCATTGTTCAAGCTAGCATCGGCATTGAGGCGCAATGACCCTGTTGAACGGGCACCATGATTATCAAAGCTGGCATTGCCCGTCAGCAGGGATTTACGCTCAGACAAAGCCACAAAGCGGCTTTCGCCTGCAAATTCGCCGCTGTCCAATCCTCCCGAAATCGAGGTACCCGGCAAATCATTGAGCAGCAAAAGCGCGCGATCGAGTTTGTAGACATCCACCAATTCACCCGGTTTGATAGCCGCCTCAAAACGGTTGATGATGAAATCCTCGCTCAACCGGCCTGTTGAATTCGGATCGAGTTTGGCACCCGAAAACCGTGCCTCTAGGACTTTTAGCCTAACAATGCCGCGCACGACAATCTGGTGCGGAATGGAGACGGTGGCGATGTAACCACGCTGCCGGTAGAAGAGCGCAATTTCGGCGGCCAAATTCTGTAAATCGGCAAAATAAACGGCCCGATTGAGGTAAGATGCAGATATTTTTTCCAATTCCGATGATTTGATCACCAAATTGCCCTCAAACAAGATGCGACTGAGCTGGAACGTTTCTCCACTGCCTTTCAAAAGATCGATTTTGGGGGGAGAAGCCGCTGCACCGACAACCGGCATTTTGGGAGGTGGCAGACTGCGCTCGATCTGATTAAGCAGCGAACCGGCATCCGGAACCGTGGCAGATGGGGCCTGCGCATAAGTCTTTGCTATCCATAGAAAAAATGCAATAAAAATAGTACACAGAGACACGCACATCTCTGTCCAGAAACGTCGATTTTTACGCCGTTCAAAGATACAAA
>Ga0209189_1003421_pt1 | contig 10672 bp, 5 predicted proteins | sample C_130820_EF_Meta_FD_187308 | JGI IMG/M metagenome (GOLD analysis project Ga0209189, IMG submission 187308) | Freshwater microbial communities from Lake Croche, Canada to study carbon cycling - C_130820_EF_MetaG (SPAdes) (version 3) | ecosystem: Environmental > Aquatic > Freshwater > Lake | place...
AAATAATGAATCCAATATATAAAAAATATATCCTATTTTTTATAAATTCGATGTAATATAAAATATTATCAATATTATAGTATATGAATCAGATTAAAATGGAAGATGAGGCTATTTTAAGAAAGAATAAACATAGATTTGTTTTATTCCCCATTCAATACCACGAATTATATGAAATTACAAAAAGAGCGGAATCCTCATTTTGGACATCCAATGAGATTGATTTATCAAAAGACATTCGAGATTGGGATAGTTTAGATGAGAATGAAAAATATTTTATAAAGAATATAATTGGATTTTTTGCAGGAAGTGATGGAATTATTATGGAGAATTTAGCAGCAAGATTTATGAATGAGGTTCAAATACCAGAGGCAAGAGCATTTTATTCATATCAAATATTTAATGAGTCTATTCATAGTGAGACATATAGTTTATTGATTGATACATATATAAAAGACAAGGATGAGAAGTTAAGAATATTTAATTCGATTGATAATATACCAAGTATTGCAAAGAAGGCAAGTTGGGCATATAAGTGGATAGAAGATGAAAAAAATAATTTTGCAACTCGATTAATCGCATTTTCAATCGTAGAGGGTGTATTTTTTTCAGGTAGTTTTTGTGCAATTTATTGGTTTAAAAAGAGGGGATTGCTACCAGGATTGACATTCAGCAATGAATTAATTAGTAAAGATGAGGGTATGCATTGTGAGTTTGCAACATTATTATATAGACATATTGAGAATAAAGTATCGACTGCAATAGTTCATCAGATTTTTAGAGAGGCGGTCGAGATTGAGAAAGAGTTTATTACAGAATCAATACCATGTGCAATGATTGGAATGAATAGTAATTTAATGAAAGAGTATATTGAGTTTGTATCTGATAGATTATTAATTCAATTGGGTTATCCGAAAATATGGAATACCCAGAATCCATTTGATTTTATGGAACTTATATCTCTTCGTCCAAAATCAAACTTTTTTGAGATTCGAGTGGGTGAATATATGAAATCCACAATATCTCAGGAAAATACTACATTGGAATTATCGAATGATTTTTAAATTATTATGAATATACATGGAAATTATGAATATACATGAAAATTATGAATATACATGAAAATAATATTTAATATCTGTTGTAATGCGTCTAATATTATAAATGAATATAAATAGGAATTATAATTTTATATGAAAAATTCAATAATATACATATATAAAATATAATATATACGTATAATTTTAGATAACTTATATATTTAATAATAATATATATGGATGTTCATTTATTAGATTGGAAAAAATATATTTCTTATTATAAAGATTTAAGTCATTTAAAAAGAGAAGAAGCGATTCAACATTGGATAAATCATGGAAAAATAGACAATCGACAATTTTTTAATATTCGAAATAATATAGATTACTTAGATTGGAAAATATATAAATATTTTTATGAAGATTTAAATATGTTTTCAAGAAATGATATTATAAAACATTGGATAAATCATGGAAATGATGAGAATCGAATATTTTTTAATATAGAAGATAAATTACAATATATTGATTGGGATGAATATAGAAATACATATGCAGATTTAAGACACTTAACCGATAAAGATTGTATATTTCATTGGACAATTTATGGTAAAAAGGAGGGTAGAATTGTATCTTTAAAAGAGGATAATACATATGAACTTATTTCAAATAATAGTATATATAATTATATAGATTTATCAGTAAGTGATACATATAATAAAAATAAGAATATAATAATAAGTTTAACATCAATACCATCACGTTTTATTTGTAATGATTTTGTAAATGTAATTGATAATTTATATTTACAAATTTGTAAACCCAAGTATATTATTATTATATTATGTAATGAATATAATAGGAAGATTGATTATGAGGAGATAAAAGTAAAACAACGGATAGAATTATTAAAAAATAAATATGATAATGTATTGATTCATTATTCAAAGGATTATGGTCCAATTACAAAGATATTAGGACTAATTGATTTAGAATCTAAAATAGAAGAGAATGATATTATCATTACAGTGGATGATGACTGGTTATTTCATAAAACAATGACATATTATTATTTATTAATACATCAATTATATCAACCTCAATGTGTATTTATTGATCAGAGAAATATATTAGAATGGACGAATTATAGTTTTGTGGATAAAAAAAGTATATTTCAGGATAAATATCAGGGGTCTGTATTTGGTTGGTTATCTTTTTCTATGGAATATAAACAATTACCATTATTAAAATCATTTTATGAAACAGTTATAAAACAAGATATAAATATTTTAAAACATGATGATTTAATTATTACATTATTTTATAAAACATATAAATTATATGCATGCGAGATATCAATAATATTTAATATTCCAAAGGAAACAGAAATGGATAAGATTATGGCATTAAGAGATGAGGGTGATACATATTGGTTTCGAAGGAATTTAGAGAATACATTTTATAAATTATATGATATTCCATTTACAAATAATGAGAAGGGGGAGGTATCTATAAATAATGTTGAGATTACGGAACAAATTGTACCAATCAAAGATAATATTATAGAGAGAACACTATTGTATAATATTGAAAATATTCGAATTGAACCGGAAAATAATGATTTTCATAACATTCATATTGATTATAAATATTTTACTTCAAAAAATATTTTAATTACAGTATCCTTTTTTAGAAATATAAAAGAAGACGAGAAAGAGTTACCTGTTCAATTTTATATTCATGATAGTATTTATAATATTATTTTACCCCTATCAAATATATATTCAACAAAATTTACATTTATTATTGAAATAAATAATATAGTATCTAAAATGGAACATAGAGATTATTCTTTTACTATATTTCAAAACTATAATAAAAATAAGATATCATTGTATAAATTATATTCAATATGTTCTATATTAACTTATATTCCAGATATAAAATACGAATTTTATAATGATAAACGAAAAAAGGATTATATAAAAAGTATATATAAACCATTATGTAATATATATAATAAATTAGTACCTCATTCCTACCGTTCCGATTTATTTCGTGCATTATATATTTATTACAATGGAGGAATATATTTTGATTGTAAGAATATATTATATCAAAATATAGATTCTTATTTAAAAGATAAAGAATCTTATACAAAGGATATAAATGGTGTTGGTGTATATAATGCATTTATATATTGTTCATATACTAAAAATATAAATTTTCGAGATTATTTAATTCATATGTTTTTAAATATTATATATGAGAATTATACAAGTTCAAGTCTGGCAGTAACAGGGCCGCAATTGTTAGGAGATTATATTCATTCCAATATTAAATTTGAAAATGTAAATACTACAACTGATTGGATGTTAAGTTATCTTATCAATGAGAATAAAGATATATATATTAAAAATTCATACAATGGATATTATAATGAAGGTAAATATATAGAAACAATGCATTATGATTTTTTATATCGTAATAAGAATATATTTAACCCTACAATTGTACCCTACTCAAATATAAATTTAATTTCTGAGATTATATGGATTAATTTAGATAGATGTACGGATAGAAAAGTATATATGGAGAATATATTATCATCTATACCTGTATCAAATAATAGGATTCGTGCAGTAGATGGAAATGATATACATATGATTTCAGTATCTATACCATTAGAAAGATACATTACAAATTATGAAATTGCATGTATATATTCTCATTTAAGAGCGATCCAATCTTTAAAAGACAAAGAAGGGGAATATTTTATGATATGTGAGGATGATATATCCTTTGAAAATATTTATTTATTTGATGTGGATTTAAAAACAATTATTCAAAATGCACCTAAATTTGATATTCTATTACTTCATCATATATATGAAGTCTCCCTAACAGATACATATGTCAATTGGAATGATTATTTAAATATTTATGGTTCACCTATTGCATCCGCATCCTGTTATATTATATCACGTAATGGATTAAATAAAATAAGTTCATATTATTTAGAAAAAGATAATATATTTCATTTTTATAATACAGAGAAAAAATTGAGTGTTACAGATGAATATCTTTATAAAAATACGAATACATGGGTATACAAATACAATTATATTACAACACGAGACATAGAATCGACTATTCATAATGAACATGTTAACTTTCATAAAACAAATAATAATAATATATTACGTAATTTACTTATTGATAAACTAGAATAAACGAGGACAAATGAGGATAAACGAGGACAAATGAGGACAAACGAGGACAAACGAGGACAAATGAGGACAAATGAGGACAAACGAGGACAAACGAGGACAAACGAGGACAAACGAGGACAAACGAGGACAAACGAGGAAAAACGAGGAAATTTTTATAATTACATTTATAGGATTAAAAATATAAATATGTGAATAATGAAATGAATTATCATATTTTCATTATTATTTTTAAATTTTTATCCATTTTATATATATGAGTCATTTTCCATATAATTTATTTTTAACATCAAATAATCTATCTTTAGAACAATCAAATAAAAATGAATCGAAAGAATCAATACTTGAAGCTTATAGAGTTGAAATAGATAGATATTTGAAAGAGAATCGAATTTCATTATTTGAAATGGAAAAAAATCATGTATTAAATAGACTAAATACAATATTTTTAACAATGTTTCGAAATTCTGAATTTTTAGAATTTTCGAAAGAGTTAGTATTTTTAAAATACAATCTGCTAGATAATATAAGTCGAATTGAAAGTTATTCTACATTTTCAAAAGACATAAAACCTTCTTCATTTCTTAGTTACCAACCGAATTATTCATTTTTAAATCCGTTTGATATGTATTCTGATGTATATCAGAACCAGAGTCAAAACAAGAGTCAGAACGAGAGTCAGAATAGGAATCAAACCAAAAACAATATAGGTTTAAATTCATCCAATATAACATCTCAAACTCCTTCAACATTTCCATATTTTAATTTATATAATACTGTAAATCCAACACTTCCTACATTAGGAGATGTAATATCTATAAGCGAATTTGTAAAATGTATAGTCATGATGAAAGAGAGTTTGATTGTTCCAAGTATTCCGATTCGTAAAACAAATATTGCAAAATATATTGTTCATTTATTATTTCATGGAAAAGCGGATATTCGAAATGAAATTTCTATATCATCTTCTGAATTAGATATATCAAATAATAAAATAAAAAGAATTATTGAATCAAAAATAAATAATATTCAATTTTCATTAGAAGATTGTATGATGCAAGTAAAAAGTGAAAAAGAGAATACAAGGGATCGTGTATCCAAAAGAGTAGATAGTCAATATTTAATTCCATTTCAATATTCTTCACCCACTCAATCCTTTGTTCCATTTAAAACAAAAACGGATATAGATATGAAAACAAAAAGTGTAAGTGATGTATTGAAACATAATACAAATTTATTAAGTATAATTATCAAAAATGTATATACAGAACATAATAAGAAATACTTATATGAGACGAATGTTATGACAGTTCTTTCATGTTTTGTATTTGTTATTATTCAAATGATATCTATTATTTATAAACAATATATATATGAGATACAAAAAATAATTGAAAATATATCTACTTCAAAAGAATTTACATTATTAGAATTAAATATAAATGATGTTTTTAATTATATTGGAGAAATTGAAAAATCGGTTTATAAATATAAGCTCGTTTTATTAAATAATTTCTATGAACTTTTTCTTCCATCATCGATTGATAAAAGTGAATATTCAAATTATGGTATGAAAAAGAATGATTTTGGTTGTTATGAACCGGAGGTAAGTTTTAATGTGGATAATCTTGTATTATATGACATGTATCCTTTTCAGGATTTACTTCATTATCAAAAATCATTATACTTTTTAAGTTCTGTTAAAAACAAATATGATATATATGACCAAAAAGTATATGGAGAAAATAAAAAAGAGGTGCTTGAAATCGGAGGATTTCTACATAGTATACCTTTAACAATACAAGAGTTAGAAAATTATAATATTATATTACAAAATAAAAAGATAAAATACAAATTTTATATATTTTTATTAGATTATCTTGAAAAATCATTTAAATCTAAAATTCCACTTGAATCTTTTTCAGATATAAAAGATATCCATACTCTTTTAATGAAAAATAATTTAAAATTTAGTGAAAAGAGTACTTTATATGATTTTTTATATGAGAAATATACTTTTAATATAAAACAATCCATATTTCATTTGAATCGATTAATGCAATTACATAAAGAGAGTAAATCGTTAAAAAGCAAAGAGATCTTATCCATATCAAGTAATTTATATTATTTAAAAAGTGAAGGTATTATTTCTATTTGTAAAAAATATGTTAAAGATAATTCAACACTAAATAAATTAATATCATCTTTTGAAATAGTAAAAATAAAATATGAAGAATTATTGAAGTATCAAAAAGAGAAAATAGAAAAAGAGATAAACATTCAACATAGTAAGAGTATATCATTTAATGATATGAAAAATGCGAAAGTAATCAATAAAACATATTGGAAAGATTTTCAAAAGAAAATTAAATTTTCATTATATATACCATTTGAATATGAAAATAGTATACAATTTTTATCTATATTTTCATTATTATTTGATAATACATTTTCATATGAAGATATTGATAGTTTTCGTCAGAAGGGTAAAAAACTATTATGTACATATCAAATAAAAAATATTAAATTTAGAATTTTAAAAAATAAATCAGTAAAGAATCTTCATGATATGAAATCAATATCTATATTACGATTTTTTATATATAGATTAATGACAAATAAGGAATTTTATGAAGAGAACACCAAAGTATATTCATTATCTAAAAAACATATGGATGAATTAAGTCCTCAATTTGTATCTCTTATTCAAATATCAAAATTATTTTATCAAGAAAATATACCGACGAATTAAGTTATCCCTTCTCAACTTGGTCCTTTTATTCAAGTATCTGAATTATTTTAATTTACGTAATTGAAGTAATATTTTATTTCTTTTTACTAATAAATCTCGAATACTTTTATTTATTTCCATCTTTTTTAAATCATAGGTTCGTATATTATGTTCATTTAATTCTAGACTCTTCTTTTCTAAAACTTTTATCTTATTATCAATATTTATAATTTTTTTTCGAATGTCTATATTTTTAATATAAGAGTATTGATTATTTATTCTATTGTTCGTCTTTTCTATTTTAGAATTTGTTTCTGTTGTTTCTTTTGTTTTATTATTCGGAGAATGAACTGTTCCTCTATTTTTTTCAAATAACACATAAAATTGTTCTTTAAAAAGAGTAAGAAAAGTTTGATAAATATTTTTCTTTAAAGAATATAAAGAAAATAGTAGTAAAATATATTTTTCTTTTATTTTTTTATGCATTTCTAAAATCTCTTTTTCATTATTAATGGAAATCGACTCTATTAATTTGAGGGATTGAAAAATATCAAATCTTAAATGAGTTAACAGTTCATTCTGATTATCCAAAGTATATACTCTTTTTTTATGTTCAGATGATAATAAATCAGAAAAAGATATCATATGAGAAGAATTGTTTGAAAAAGGATGATTAAATTTAATGTGAAGTGGTATTATTCTTTGAATTTGTGTTGTTTTATCTTGTTCATCTGTTGTTTTCGTTATTTTTTCAATAATCATTTTAAAATATTTTTTAGTATATACTACAAATGATTTCATTAAAATAGAATATAATGTATCTTTAAAAAAAAATATTGAATTCATTGCTTGGATAATTTTTTTCTTTTCATTCTTTATTTTATTTAGTTTGCTATTTTTTTTATTGTTTTGTCTGTTGTTTTTTCTGTTGCCTCTTCGGTCGTCTCTTCGGTCGTCTCTTCGGTCGTCTCTTCGGTCGTCTCTTCGGTCGTCTCTTCGGTCGTCTCTTCGGTCGTCTCTTCGATATCCATTTCTTGTTTGTTCGTTCCCACCACCTTTTTTTTTATTTTTACTATTTTTTTGGGGAGGAGGATCTTTTTCTAATTCTGACAAATTTTTAATATTTGTAATAAAATTTGAATAATCTAAGTTTATAATTTTAGAAGAAGGTAAAAACAATTCTGTTATAAATTGAATAAAGAAAAACCAATATTTTAATAAAATAGAAGAAGAATCATAATTTATAGAATTACCATTGAGTAGTTCAAAAGGATTTGATTCATAAAATATTTCTGGGAGGGATGTAGATATGTTTGGTATATGACTAAGATTTGTATTATTTTTAGAATTAAGTAATGAAAATATATATCTCATGAATGTTTCACCAAGTTCATATCTTGCATTTTTTAATTCTTCAAAGCACAGTATAGAATGTTCTTGGATAACTTTTTCTTTTATTCTTTCTTTTTTTTCAAGAGAAAAATTTGATTCAAATATGCTTTCTAAATAAATAATATTTAACTTTTTCATAGATTTTGTACAATCCTCTATTTTTTGGTTTTTATTTTTAATTAAATCAGTAATAATATTTTTGTATGTTTTAACAATTGTATTTAAAGTATATTTTTTTTGAATCAACTGAATATATTCTCTTATTATAATTTCAATCCAATTGTTAATATCACTGTCTTCTATTTTTAATTCATTTTTATATATTTCATTATCCATTGGGATGATATCATAAAAACACAATTCCATAAAACGTTTCATATCTCGTTTGTTTTGATTCTCATAATTATAACTCATGCATTTTATAATGTAATTTAATAAAGAAGATGATTCTTCTATTAATGTTGTATTAATATTCATATATAATATAAATATAATTTTATATTTTACAATATTTTATATCTTATATATATATATATAAATGGAAAATTTAAGTAATAGTAATATGTATAGAAAAAGGTTTAACGGTAGAAAAAGATGGTATGAGAATAATAGTGAGAATAATAATAGTAATAGTGAGAATAATAATAGTAATAATAATAAACCATTATCCCCTAAAGCATCCAATGAAGAGATTGCAAAATTAAAGAAAAAAATAAAAAATGTAGAAAAAAACGTAAGTATAGTAATAAATAAAAATAAGAGAAAAGCTGAGTCTAATGCTATGATGACTGAAAAAAAATTATTTATGAAAACATACCTTGATGAGTTTGGAAATGAACTTGGGAAAGATAAAAATGGTCATAAAATTTTTAAAATTATATCAGAAGATAAGTTAGATACTCAAACAACATATTATTATTGTAGTGGTAATGAAGAAAAATATTTTTATTGTACAGAAGATGGACATATTTTTAAATTTTATAATGCAAGTAATAGAACATTTTATTATATTCAAATAAGTCCAGATATAGTAAAATTTTATCAAAATAATAAACATCTAACAAATTTAGTATTCGTTGGACCAGCTCAATACACAGCGATAGAAAAGAAAGATAATAATTATCTATTTATTGAAGGACTTTTAGAATCAGATATTATAACACATGAAGAAAAAGAATATTTAAAAGAATATATTGAAATATTATATTTACCAATAGTTGTTAAATTAAAAAAAGGTGAGTTTGAATATTACTTGGATATTCTATATTTAGATTCGAGTAAAAAGATAAATTTAGAAAAAATTATGATAACAATGATAAAAACCATAAATGATTTAATAAAGAATGTATGTCAACATTTAAAAAATACTGGTAATATACCTTTTAAAAATTTTAAAAATATAGTAGATGAAATATTATCAAAATTAAATAATTCAAAAATATGTTTTTACAAATATATTATTCGTTTTGATATTTCAGAAGATAATATGAAGTTGCTAAATAAATCTGAAAATCAATATATTCAAAATAGTACAATGAAAATGAGTAATACAAATAGAAATAATCTTACAAAAAATCTTAAATTTATGAAGTTTGATATTTTTGAACAAATAAATTTATTTCATATGTTCTCATTAATAATGGATGAATATAGTATTAATAAATATATCATATATCAGTGTTGTTATAATATTATAGTCATAAATGAACATATTGGATTTTATTATATATTTTATAATATATTAAAAAGTATAAATCCATCGTATCATGAATTAATAAATTCAAATTCAGACTATAAAAAAACATTCCACAAAGAAAATGGTGATAGATTAAATAAATCTTTAGAGGGAATTATAGAAACAATAAAAAAATATATAGCATATGTAAATGAAAAAAAATTAACAGAAGAAAATACAAATTACATTTTATATAATATGATGTATATATATTTTATAAATTCTACAAGTTATAACAATAACAATTCTAGAGGTTATAACAATAATAATTCTAGAGGTTATAACAATGACAATGATTTATTATTTTTTATGTTATTCATCAATTACTACATAAATTTCTTTATAACTATTATAGGACCTATTAATAAATTATCCTATTTAAGACAAATTATAAATATGGAATCTGATTTATTTTTGCGTAGTATAAAGAATAATACAAATAATACAAATAACAAAATAGTAGAATCTTTAATAAAACAAGGTCCTTATTCTCCATTAAATATAAGTACTCTATACAAAAAAGAATCTGGAATAATTATTACATTAT
>Ga0209189_1003422_pt1 | contig 10671 bp, 12 predicted proteins | sample C_130820_EF_Meta_FD_187308 | JGI IMG/M metagenome (GOLD analysis project Ga0209189, IMG submission 187308) | Freshwater microbial communities from Lake Croche, Canada to study carbon cycling - C_130820_EF_MetaG (SPAdes) (version 3) | ecosystem: Environmental > Aquatic > Freshwater > Lake...
CTCTGGTGCAATTATTGCTTCAAGTGGAATTGACTTTGAAGGTGCAACTAATGATACATTTGAGACTACGCTTACAGTAGTTGATCCAACAGCAGATCGAACAATTACTCTTCCTAATGCAACTGGCACAGTAACCCTTGATGGCGTTGCATCAACTCTTACATCTAAGACTATTACATCTGGAACCTTAGGTTCTGATCTAGCTGCTGGAACATACAAGATCACAGGTCTTGGAACCCCATCTGCTAATACAGATGCAGCAACTAAGTCTTATGTAGATACAGCAGTAGCCAATGTGGTTGCCTCTGCTCCGGCAGCACTTGACACTCTCAATGAGTTAGCAACAGCCCTTGGCAACGATGCATCATTCTCAACTACCGTGGCTACATCCATTGGAACTAAGGTTGCCAAAGCTGGCGATTCTATGACTGGTGCCTTGTCAATGGGTACTAATAAAATTACATCCCTTGGAACACCTACTGCATCCACAGATGCTGTCAATAAAACTTATGTAGATACTCTCTTTGGATCTACTACTTCTGCTGCTACTTCAGCCACCTCTGCTGCTGCCTCAGCATCGAGTGCTTCTACATCTGCAAGTTCTGCTGCTACCTCTGCTACAAGTGCTGCTAACTCAGCAGCATCAGCCGTTACTTCAGCTACTTCTGCTGCTACTTCAGCAACATCTTCTGCATCTAGTTACTCATCAGTAATTGGATTAACTGGTGCAGGTCTTGTCCGTGATATGGGATCTATTGCAGATGCAGATACAACTTCAACTACTTATATAAATGTTGCAACCATTTCTGCTGCTGCTGCTACTAGTGCCACTAACGCAGCAACCTCAGCCACGAGTGCAGCCACTAGTGCTACAAGTGCGGCAACTAGTGCTTCATCAGCAGCAAGTGCTTCTACCTCGGCTGCATCAGCAGCCACTAGTGCAACTAGTGCTTCTACTTCTGCTACATCAGCAGCTACAAGTGCAACAAGTTCTGCTACTTCAGCTACTAATGCATCTACTAGTGCAACTAGTGCAGCTACAAGTGCGACTTCAGCATCCACTAGTGCAACAGCATCTGCAACTTCTGCTACAAATGCGGCTACAAGTGCTACTAATGCAGCAACTAGTGCTACATCTGCTGCAACTTCCGCAAGTAGTGCAGCTACTTCTGCGACTTCTGCGGCAACATCAGCAAGCGGAGCATCAACCTCAGCAACTTCTGCTTCTACAAGTGCATCTTCTGCTGCTACATCGGCAACCTCAGCAGCAGCATCTGCTACATCTGCTGCTAGTGCAATACAGGCAACACTTGTAGATGCTAAAGGTGATTTGATTGTTGGATCTGCTGATAATACAGTAGCAAGACTTGCTATTGGAACAGATGGTTATCTTCTTACAGCATCAACTGTTGCAACTTATGGAGTTACTTGGGCAGCAGCCCCGGTAAGTCTTCCAAGTCAAACAAGTAATTCTGGAAAGTATTTAACTACTGATGGAACAACAGCATCATGGGCAGCAATTACTACAGATCCACTACCAAGCGTCTTCTTACTGATGGGAGCATAAGATGCCTAGTTCATTTGCAATACAACTTCGTAGAGGAACAACTGTACAACACTCTACATTTACAGGTTTGGAAGGTGAAGTAACAGTCGACACCACCAAAGACACCCTTGTAATTCACGATGGTGTTACTGCTGGAGGGTATCCTTTAGCTAAAATAACAGATGTCACTTCGGCATCTTTAGATCCGTTTCTACTCATGGGAGCATAAACATGGCATATAAAATACTTGGTCAGCTTGCCGCTGCCGCAACAACTGAAGAAGGCTTATACGCTGTACCTGCTTCTTCTTCAACAGTAGTATCTTCAATCGTAGTCGCTAACCGTGGTGCAACAGCAGCCACATATCGTTTGGCTGTAAAACCAACAGCAGCAACAACATTGGCTACAAATCATTACCTTGCATACGATGTAACTGTTGCAGCTAATGATTCAGTAGCATTGACACTTGGTATTACATTGGCAGCAACTAATGCAATTCGTACATACGCATCAAACGCAAACCTTACATTCACAGCATTTGGTACAGAAAACTAATCAACGCGAAAGGTAATAACTTAAATGGCTATTAGCAGACTTAGAAGTTCAAGTATTTCTAGCAACTTAAGAAAGACAAACACCTTTAGCCCTGTATGTGCTACAGGTGGAACAGTCACAAGTGCTGATGGCTATATTTACCATGCCTTTACATCTAGCGGAAACTTTGTACTAGATAAAGACATTGCTGCCGACATATTAGTTATTGGTGGTGGAGGCGGTGGTGGTGGTTCAGGTTCTGGATTAACCAATGGTCGTGGTGGTGGAGGCGGTGCAGGTGGTGTAGTTACAGCATCTGCAAAACTTAAAGCAGGATCTACTTATGTAGTTACTGTTGGAGCAGCAGGATTAGCTGGAACAAAAACTGGTCAAGGTTCTGGAACTGAATTATTCTTTGGTGGTAATGGTGGTAAATCATCATTCTCTGGAGATAATTGCCAAACTATCTTTGCCGATGGCGGAGGTGGTGGTGGATCTGGACAAGGTGATTACACACAAAATGTTAATACTGCTCGTGGAAGAAACGGTGCTAATGGCGGTGGTGGTGCAACTTACTACGGAGGTTTTTCTGGAGGAAGTGGTTTAGCATCACAATCTGGAAACTCTGGTGGTGCAGGAACTGAAGCTGCATCTGCATATGGTGCTGGTGGCGGTGGCGGTGCTGGTGGAGCTGGACAAACTGGTACATCAACATACGGTGGTTATGGCGGAGTAGGAACTTCTACATATTCAAGTTGGGGTCTTGCTACGACTACTGGTCAAAATGTTTCTGGAACTGTTTACTATGCAGGTGGTGGTGGTGGTGCTAGTTATGCATCTAACCCGGGTGCTGGCGGTTATGGTGGCGGCGGATCTGCAAATGGTGGAAATGCTACTGCCAATACAGGCGGAGGCGGAGGCGGTCATATTGATGGTAGTGTCGGTGGAACTGGTGCAACAGGTATTGTGATAGTGAGGTATTTAGCATAATGTCAACTCGTAAATTTTCTACTTCTTCAATTAAAAGAGAAACTAAATCTTCAAAAATTTGGGATCAACAAACAACACTTTTGCCAACTATTGAAATTCTTGTAGTAGCTGGCGGTGGATCAGGATCCAACGCTGGCTCTGGTGGTGGAGCAGGTGGCGTTTTATACCAGACATATACAGTTGCATCTGCAACTTCTTATACTGTAAAAGTTGGTGCTGGTGGTGCTGTTGGAAACGATTCATCTGGCGGTTCTATTGGATTTGTTGGAGCTGTTTCATATTTCCACAACTTAACTCAAGCTGTTGGTGGTGGTCCTGGAGCAAGAGCTGCTGGAAGTAATAGATCTTCAGAACTTAATGGAGGATCAGGTGGGGCTGCTGGCCCGGGACCTTCCAACGGCCCTTATGTAGGAAACGGAACTGCTGGTCAAGGTTTCGAAGGTGGACTATCTCAAACGAGTAGCAACTACGGCTCTGGTGGAGGTGGTGGTGCTGGTCAATCAGGAAGAAATGTTTCATCTCGTACAGGTACAAGCCCAACTGGTGGTGTTGGTGGAATGGGAACTGCTGAGTATTCAACTTGGGGTTCTGTAACAAGTGCAGGTGAAAATGTTTCTGGAACTTATTACTTTGCAGGTGGTGGTGGTGGTTGTGGTGGTTTTACATCTGGTGCTGGTGGTGCTGGTGGAAGCGGTGGAGGATCTGCTGGAACAGCAGCAGTAACAGGTGGCAATGCAACAAGTGCAGGTGCTGCTACAGCTAATACAGGTGGTGGTGGCGGAGGCGGAGGCGTAGCTTCTGGTTCTGATGGTAATGGTGGAGCAGGTGGTTCAGGTATTGTAATTATTAGGTATCCTGATGTATTTTCAAATGCCGCAACCGTTACTGGTGCAGCTAACTCAAATGCTCCATACATATCTGGTGGATTCAAATACTATAAATGGAATGGTGATGGGAGTATTACTTTCTAATGGCACACTTCGCAAAATTAAACGATAACAATATTGTTGAAGATATTCATGTTGTTGAAAATTATGTCATTGAAGTTAATGGAGTTGAATCAGAACAAGCTGGTATTGATTTCTTAAAACAACTTCATGGTGATTTTAATTGGAAACAAACATCTTACAATGGAACATTCAGAAAAAACTTTGCATCAATAGGATCACACTATGATCCAACTCGTGATGCTTTTATTAAATCAAAGCCATTTCTTTCTTGGATACTGAATGAAGACACTTGCATATGGGAAGCACCTACTCCGAAGCCAGAAGGTTTTCATAACTGGGATGAAGAATCTCAATCTTGGATTGTTCCTTTAGAAGAAGAACATATTCAAGAATATATGTCTTAAAATTATTTCATTCTATAACAAGGAGTCCAAGTGGTATTAAAGGCATCTAAGTCTCCAGACATTACGGAGACAGTCATTGTCGACCTTACCGGTCGAAGCTCTCAATACTACGATCCAAACACTTACGCCTTTGATGTAGCTATTGGTGGCTTGCCATTTCTTATGAATGTCAATGACACTACGCCATATCGCAGATCTACTGCACGATGGAAGTATGAGCGTATTGACCAAGCCCGTGAACCGGGCGAGCAGACACTTGACTCTGGTCTATGGGTTAGATCTCAGACATCTTTTCACCTTGGTGAAGGTGTTCAGTATCAAGAAGCTCTCTCTGGAAATGTGGATCAACTACGCTTTAGATACTTTACTGGAACAGGCATTGACCCATGGACTCCGGGTCAGATTGGTCTTCTGAAGGATACAACTAAGTTATATCCAGCAGCCACTTCTTCTACCGGCAAAGTTATTGCTCTTCCAGCTACCATCTCTGGTACAGATTATGTATTACATATTGATTGTGCAGCAGCAAGCGGTGCATCGATACGAGTTGCTAAGGTGACAGCAGCAGGAACTGCAACAACTCTTATCCTTGGATCTGCTTTATCTACACAGATTCTTGCAGCAGAGACAGATGGAACTACACTTTATCTTGCTACTGCAACAAACATTTATGATTACGATTTGACGGCAGCAAGCCCTTCTCTTCATAATCATTATTCAATAAATACAGCTAATGCTACAAATGTTTCTCTTAAGTATGTGAAGAACAGAGTAATGGCTGGTGTCAGTTATGTAACTGGAACTACACCTATTGCTGCTGTATATGAACTGCCGTTTCCTAATAAGGGAACTGGAGCAGCAGCAACAAACCTTTCTGCAATCACAGCAGTAGCTAATACCAGTACCGTTCCTATTGGATGGATTTGGTCTAGCATTGCTGAAGGTCGTGGAGCAATCTACATTGCTGGATATGCTGGAGATAAGTCAGCAATTTTTAAGATCACCCCGGATACAACTGGTGCTTTGGGTGCTGCTGTATCTGTAGCAGACATCCCTCGTGGTGAAACAGTACAAGCAATCTTTGGATACCTTGGAACATTCCTTGCCATTGGAACTAGCCGTGGTGTTCGTATAGCTGCTATTGCAGATGATGCAACCATCGTCTATGGCCCATTGATTTTTAATACAACCAACCCAGTAACATCTTTTGCTGCTCGAGATTCTTATATCTGGGCTGGCGTTAAGGCTGGAATTGGTGGTGCCTCTGGCACCTATCGCATCTATCTTGGTGCATTACTAGATGATGGATCTTATCCATATGCCACGGATGTTATTGCTTCTGGAACTACTGGAGCAGTTGACTCTATTGCTTTCTTCCCAACTTCTGCACAGTTATTCTTTTCTGTGTATGGAAGTGGAACATGGCTACAACACGCTACACAATTAGTATCTGAAGGAACCATTACAACTGCAACAGTAAACTGGGGAACTCTAGAAAAGAAAGCATGGAAAAGAGTCCGTGTTGAAACCGGAACCCTTGCTGGAAACATTGAGGTATATGCCGATGCCATTGAAGGTCGAACACAGATCACTACATTGACAACATCAAATGCATACAATACGGACTTTGATTTATCTTCTGCTTATCCAACGACACAAGTAAATGGACAGTTAGCCTTTACTTTGTATAGGAATGCAACCACATTATCTACCGGTGCAATCCTAAAAGGATATGCAATCAAAGCCATTCCAAGTCCAACTCGTTCTCGTCTTATCCAGCTTCCATTGATGTGTTATGACTTTGAGTCAGACCGCCGTAATGCTCGTTACGGAACATTAGGTGGAGCCAAGTATCGTCTCAATGCTCTCGAGTCTATTGAGTCTGCTGGATCTACAGTACTTGTTCAGGACTTTACATCTGGTGAAAACTTCGATGCAGTTATCGAAGAGATTTCATTCTCCAGAATGACACCACCATCTTCTAACAATGAGAACTTTGGTGGCATCATTACCATTACTATGAGAACGGTTGTATAGATGTCAGCATTTGAGTGGGCCGGTTTAACCGTAGCCGTAGCCACAATAGTAGGCAGCTTTGCTGCATCAGTTAGATGGCTTGTAAAGCATTTCCTGTATGAGCTTCGCCCCAATGGGGGGCAGAGTGTCAAGGATCAGGTCAATGCCCTTCAAGTAAAGGTAGACTTAATCTATGACCTCATCATCGCTAAACGAAAGTAGCTACCCTAACTGGTTTGCTATATGTGCAGTAAATTATTTTACTGATCTGTTAGAAGAGTTCAAAGATAAAGAAAACCTGCACTTTCTTCAGATAGGTGCATTTACTGGTGATGCCAGCCTATGGCTGATGAAGAACATACTTACACACAAGTCCTCAGTTCTTACCGATGTTGATACTTGGCAGGGATCTGATGAAGAAGCACACCACTCTATGGATTTTTCAGATGTAGAGAAGTCTTACGACTGGAAGATGATGGATCATCCACGAGCTATCAAGTGCAAGATGGATAGTCACAAGTTTTTAATGCAGTCAGATGATAAAGAGATCTACGATTTTATATACATCGATGGAGATCATACGGCTCAAGCTGTTTACAAAGATGCAATGCTTTCTTGGAAAGCCCTTAAGCCCGGTGGCATCATGGCCTTTGATGATTATGAGTGGGGTGATGAGCTGCCACTTGGACAGCAACCTAAGCCAGCCATCGATCTATTTGTCACACTAATGAAAGACCACCTTGAATTGTTAGGAGCTGGCTCACAAGTATGGATAAGAAAAAGGTTAAAAGCCTACTAGCAGTATTATTTTTAACTTTCGGAACTTCTCTTTGGTTTATCCCATCAGCTTATGCTACCCCTCCAGAGTTAATGGTTAGAAATGTAATTATCATTTGCAGTAACCTTGCCGGTGAAACACACACAGCAACTATCGGTTGGGATGCAGACAATTCTTACTTCAATGGCAAGGGTGATATAGCAAGATTGTTCTGCGAAGGTGGCTTTGGTGGTGAGTGGACTACCTACATTAGCGATAACTACTCAGGCCCCGGAAGATTTTATGATAGTGGTGTAGCACCAATACCTACCCCAACACCAAGTCCAAGTCCATCAGAGACTGCAACTGTGACTGCATCACCTACTCCGATTCCTTCTCCATCAGAAACACAAACAGTAACCCCAGTAGTAAGCCAGTCACCAAGCCCACAACCAAGCCCCACTCCAGAGCAGCCAAGTCCAACACCGACACCATCACCAACACCCACTCCAGTAGTAACACCGATAGTAGAACCTTCACCCATACCATCATCTACACCCACCCCGGTTCCAGAACCTCAACCTGCTCCTCAACCTGTACCAGATCCGGTACCACAGCCAGTAGCGGTCGTTCCTGAACCTCAACCAATCCCACGGCCAGAGCCAGTTCCAGAACCTCAGCCCGTACCAACTCCAGTTCCTGAGCCGTTACCTGAACCACCTGCTCCAGAGCCTCTACCAGAAGCTTCATTACCGGTAGAACCTGCTCCTGTAGAGCCACCGGTGGCTGTTGATCCAGCTCCAGAGGTAGCTCCTGTTCCTGTAGATCCTGCACCTGTGAAAGAACCTCCATTACCTGTTGCTCCTGATCCACAGCCAGAACCACAGCCTCTTCCCGAACCTGCACCTGACCCAGAACCTGCGCCAGAGCCTGACCCAAAACCTTCTCAACCTGAACCCCCTGTTATTGCACCTGAACCACCAATGGTAGCAACAGAAAATTCAACACCGGAAGAACGACAGGCTGTAGCAGAGAACATAATTGCTGAGGCCGTTGCCTCTGGTGAGAATGTAACAGCAGCAGCATTGGCTGAGGCTGGCATTACCTATGCAGATCTACCGCCAGATACTCCCGTTGAAGTCAGGCAAGATGCCAATGGTAACGAAGTTGTTATCACGGCTGAAGTAGCTGCTGCACTTATAGTTTTAGAAAATCCAGCAGAGTTGATCTCTGCAATCTTTAGTGATCCCGGACAAGTCTTGCTTGCCATATCAAACATTGGTGCTGATATGAGTAAGGAAGAAAGAACTGAATCAGAGAAAATTATTGTTGCTTCAGTTATCGCTGGACAAGCAGCAGTAACAGCCGCCGGGATGGCGGCTCAATCAACTACTACCAGAACCCCCTCTGGTGGTGGATCTACCGGTGGTGGCGGAGCCGCATCGGGTAGAGAGAGTAAAGGCGTAAGAAGGAGAAAACCTTGAAGAACTTTTTCAAAGATATGTTGGATCAGCTTTGGACACTACTCGGCATGGGTATTGCATGGGTAGTATTAGATGGAAGTGCAAAGCGTATTGTAGGCATAGCCATATGGGGAACCCTCCTTGTCTGGTCTATAACCTACCCAATTAGAAACCCAAAGGATAGCGATGAGTAATGTAATTGACATAGCCAAATCTCAACTTGGTTATCAAGAGACTGGCAATAACGATACAAAGTATGGCAAATGGTATGGAATGAACAACCAACCATGGTGTGCAATGTTTGTTTCGTGGTGCTTCTCAGAGGCTGGACTAGCTGAAAAGGTAGCAGCTTCTACTAAGAAAGGTTTTGCTGGTTGTGATGCAGGACTTAAATGGTTTGTTAAAAATGGAAAGACCGTGCCAGTTGGTAAGGCACAAGCAGGGGATATAGTTTTCTTTCAATTCGATGATGATGCACAACCCGATCATGTTGGGATCTGTGCTAGTAACGATGGAAAGAAAACCCTTATGGTCTACGAAGGAAATACCTCCGGGGATACTAAGGGAAGTCAGTCAAATGGAGATGGCGTTTACCTAAAGAAACGGGCATACTCCCTAATCATGGGTGTTGCTCGCCCTTAAGAGGAGAAGATATGAACTTTAAGAAATCACCAGCCGCTTGGGCTGGAATAATTCAGGCAGCGATGGCACTTGTTGCTATCTATGTACCAAGCTTGCCACAGGGGGCTGTCTTAGCCTTCATTGCGGCAGCAACAGGTCTTTCATTCCAGTCTCAAAAGATTGAGAATCAGAAGACAGAAGCAGCTCTTTGGACAGATCCAGAGGATGCTGACGAATAACATTTCGTTACAAACTAGACGGGGCCCTTTCGGGGGCCCCTCTTTTTTGTTGCCTAAAAACTACACCGGCAGGAGAGCAAGAAGAAATGCCCCCCTACCCCCCATAAAAAACTTATGGTGGTTAGGTGCTACACCGTGTAGTGTCGCCTTGAAGTTTCTGCCCCACCTCTTACGAGGTAGGAGAACATTAGCACAGACACGCCGATTGACTTGAAATGCCCAAGGAGATGTCAGTAGGGTGTGTCACACTTTATCCATGACTAACAATCAAAGGATTAGATAATGTTGCTTAAAGATTTTTACATAGATCAGTTCACAAAGAAGATCAAAGCTATTGAACCGCAGCCAACAAGTGAATACAATCAGGGATTAGTAGATGGCTTAGAGTTTGCAATTAAAATTATGCAAGATGAAAGGTCACCAGTTGCCACACAGTAATAAAGAAACACTCACCATTGGATGGTGTGACAACGGAATGGTGGATGGCAAGTTTGCTGAAGGACTTGCATATACTCAGTTAATGGCACCATCTGTTGGTGTTCCTATCAATTCTTTGATGCGAGTCAAAGGTAATCAGCTTGTTCGACAACGCCAAGATCTATTTGATAAGTGGGCTGATGAAGCTAAGACCGATTGGTTATTGTGCATTGATTCAGATGTAGTTCTCACTAAAGAACTTCTAAAAACTTTATGGGATACAGCAGATAAGATTGCTAGGCCAGTAGTTTCTGGTGTGTATTTTATTTGGAAAGATCTTGTTGGTACCTTGCCGGTACCAATCCCTGCTCTATTCTGGGAAGGCACACATAAGTACCAGATCAAATCAGTATTGCCATTGCCAGAGAACCAAGTCATTGAGGTAGATTCTGCTGGGCTTGGGTTAGTCTTGATGCATAAGTCAATTATTCCTGCACTTAGGGCTAAGTTTGGGGATGATTGTTTATACACAGAAGAGTATGCCGGTAAAGAAAACTTTGTAGGAGAAGATATAATCTTCTTCCGCAAGATAAAAGAAGTTGGCTTCAAGATCCACGCACATACTGGTGCAGTAGCTGCACACATGAAGACATTCCCATTTGATTTATCTTATTACGCAATGTTCTGGACTCTATACAACAAGGCACAAACAGAAGAGGAGAGTAAAACTAGTG
>Ga0209189_1003424_pt1 | contig 10667 bp, 13 predicted proteins | sample C_130820_EF_Meta_FD_187308 | JGI IMG/M metagenome (GOLD analysis project Ga0209189, IMG submission 187308) | Freshwater microbial communities from Lake Croche, Canada to study carbon cycling - C_130820_EF_MetaG (SPAdes) (version 3) | ecosystem: Environmental > Aquatic > Freshwater > Lake...
TTCATAAGTTGTTCTAGCAAGTGATCCTATTGCCCATGTATCTTCAAGAAAGTTATAAACAACTCTTGCATCTACTTGATTTGAAGTAGCTGTTGGATAAAACCAACCTACTTCATTATATAAAGAATTATGATATGCATAAACTAAATCACTTGCACCATAATTAATTCCAGGGTTTTCACTACCTTCTCCATCTGTTGTAAAAACATAGTCTTGTACTAAACTAGGAACTTGTTTAACTGTTCCATCAAATGCAAAGAATCCTCCGCCATATCCCATCCACCACACAGCGCCTTGAACATAAGCCATAGCATGTTGACCAATACATCCACAATTTGTACCAACCTGTCTAACAGAAAATACAAACGGAGGTCCTACAAATTGAATAGTATAAGCTGCAGCATCTGTTAAAACTAAGATATAATCTTTACCTTGTATAGCTCCAATAATAGTATTTCCGGTATCTAATCTAAAAGTACCTGCACTATTTGTAACAGTTGGATTCCAATCATTATAATCTTCAGTGTTTGACCATCTAATATACATTGGATCAAATGTTGAAGTATTTCCAATTGTTGTTTCTGTTCCAAATGAAAATACGTGTCTATCTCTATCTGATACTAATGTTAAAATAGAAGATGTAGGACAACCTGCCATAACTGTTGCTCTTGTTTCAAGAGGAGTTGAAGCTCCTGGATTCCATGTAAATGTTTTTCCATTTTTAATAGTTGCAATCAAAATTTGTCCAAAATTATCTAACGACCAACTTCCAGCAGAAAGAACAACGGTTGTTACATCTCTTTCAGTTCCCCAAGTTGAATAACTCCATGTTCCAGCACCCCAACCATAAGCACCTGTTTGATTAGCAGGACCAACAATATAATAAGGTGTCATTGTTGCAGAACCAGATGTTGTGCTATTTCCAGTTGCTGCAGTTGCCATTTTGATAGTAAAAGTATTAGTCGTTACACTAAGAACTTCAAATGTATTTGTTGTAAAATCTGAAGCTGAATAACCAGAGCCCACCGGAGGTGTCACAGAAGTAAATACAATATATTCACCAAGTGATAATCCATGCCCTGCTTTTGTTACAGTCACTGTTGTAGAAGTATTTATAGTTGTAAAAGTACAACTTGTTTGTTGTCTTGAAGTATCTAAAGGAGTTATATCGTAAAATTTTCCATCAAAATAAATAACTAAAACTTTAGAAGTTCCTAAAGCTGCATATTTTTTACCATCTAAAGCATTCCAAGTTAATTGTGCTCTAACTGGGCCTGCTAAATAATAAGAAGTTAATTCTTGCCATCCACCTATTTTTTCAGGCTGTCCATAACGAAAACGAACATTATTACAATCTATCCATTGCCCTTCGGCTCCGGTAGGTGTTGTTTGTTTATTAATACCTGGTTTTAATTGTATCTTTTGTAAAGGCATAAAGTGGCATTATACCCATCTTTTTGTTAAATACTATGAAAAATTATTATTGTTAAAGAATGGGCAAGATCCTTTTCCTTGCTTATTGTCTTGCTTATTCTCCTGCTTACTTTTACCTAGCTTATAGCCCATAAAGAAAGCAAAAGCTATAAACAATAAAACAAGCAGCGTGTGCCAGATATAAAACATAAAATTATATATATATATATAGTATTAATATCTTTCAGTCAATCTACTCTCCTTCAACTTGTGAAGTATAAATAGATAAAATATTCATTCATTTATTAATTGATGTTTAAATGTTAGAACCATTCTTAAATGAGGACAATTTTTATCTAAAGACCTTGGCCCATGATATATAAATCCGTCAAATAATATTCCTCTACCTGGTTTTGGTAAAACAGCATGATCAATGTCTTCCCTTTTTTCATTTAAAAAAAGAGTTTCTCCGCCGTATTCAATGTCCCATTTATTATTTAAATAAAACATTACGGTAAATATTTCATTAAAATCATTTGCTTGATCATCTATATGATATTCTCCCGAAATTCCATATGTACTTGCACTTGCGTAAGCTCTTTTTAATTTAAAAATTTTATCTAATCCGTATTTTTTTATAAGAATATTGTTTAATTCTAAAAATTTTTTTTCAACATTATCATTAAAATTTAATGCATAATCCCATTTTTTAGACATCTCTGTTTTATTTTTTCCACTAAATGTCCAAGGCAGTGATAAAAAATATTTGTTTACATTTTCTGCACTATTTTCATCATATAAATTATCTTCTATTTTAAAAAAAGGACCGTGTTCAAAAGTATTTGCTAAATTTAGTATTATTAATTCATTATTTTTTGATTCTATAATTGATTCTCTATTAATGTTTGTGTATTGAAATATTAAATTTTCAGCATGTTCTCCTATTAAGGATTTTATATCTTCTCTAGACACATCTAAATTAGCATTAAAATATTTATTTCCATAAATATTATGGAACATTCCAGCATAACAAAGATCTTCCGATTGTTTCCATTTTTTTAAAATATTATATGTATTAATTAAATGATTATAAAAATTAGATTTTGAATGATTTATTTTATTGCAGTTTTTATTTAAAAGAAAATTAATACAATTATTATATTTATTCATTTTCATTTCTATAACATTTTACATTACCAGATAATATAAATCTAGATTTATCTTTGTTTATTTCAACTCCATGTGGTAAATAACTTGGAAAAAATATAAATAAACCTTTTTCTGGTTTATAACGTATTGGGTTTTCTGATAAAAAATATGGATATAAAGGGGGGTAAAAAATAATATTACCAGAATCTTCAGTACAATCTAAATATAAAACAAAAGAATATAAGTCGGGTTCTAATCCATGGGTGTGTAAATCATGATATTGATTTTCACTGTATTTTTGAACCCACCATTTTAAAACACTAAATTTACTATAATTTAACTCTTTTAAAATTTTAAAAAAATTAATAGACAGTATTTTAAAAATTTCAATTTCTTTAATTCTATCTTTTTCATTTAAATTAAAAAAATTATTACTGTTCATTTTATAATGTGTTAAATCAACAGAGTTTAATATCTCTAATAATTTTTTATCTAAATTTATTTTAGAAGATAAAATTTTATGTTTAAAAATTTCTATTTTTATTTCATTCATTTAATTAATATTTATACAATAATTTATATAAAAGTACTAGTATATTAAAAATTAAATGTTATATTACATAAATGTTTATAGAAGACAGAAATTTATTAAATAAAGAAGAACAAGAATACATAGAAAACATAATTTTAGGAAATGATTTTAACTATCATTTTAATGACGGACAAGTAAAAAACGGACATAGATTTTATTTTTCTCATACTTTAGTATGTAGACATACTCAAAATATAATGTCTCCCCATGCAGATTTTTTTATTAATATTTTAAAAAAATTTTGTAATAAACATAATTTAACTTTAACAAAAATATTTAGAGCAAATATAAATTTAACTACCTACATAGATGATTTTTTATATAAACCAGAAATACATTTAGATCACGAATTTAAACACAATCAACTTATAATATATTTAAATGATTCTAATGGAAATACGCTTATTTTTGATGAAAAAGGAAAAAATGTTGTTTTATCTATAAAACCAGAAAAATATAAAAGTGTTTGTTTTGATTCAGTACCACACACTGCTCTTTCTCCTTTTTCAAAAAGAAGAGTTATATTTGTAACTACTTTTATTTAGCTTCTGTTTTTACAGAAGAATCAGTTTGTAAATTTTTAAGTTTATCGTCAAATTTTAAATTCCATTGCATAACCATATGACCAAGATGATTACTAAAATGTTTAAAAGTTTCATTATCAAAATGAAGCTTTCCTTTTCTTATAAGCAATAACCTTTCTTTAAATGAAAACTCAAGATCGCATGAACCATCTTCTTTTTGAATAAATTTCATATTATTTTTCTTTATTTTCCAAAAATTTACATTTATTTGCATTAAATGCAATAGTTATTTTTAAATTATTATTCATAGTCTTAATTTCCATTCTGACCTATATAATATCTTTTATCAAATTTAAAATCTATGTAGGGTCCATTTTGATCTACATAATGCATAAAAACTTGTGCATGCCAATCTCCTTGAAATTCTTCTCTCCAGTGTTCTAATTCACAACCTAAATAGATAACCGCATCACCTTCTTCAAGTTCAATTAAATTTCCGTCCATAAAAATTGGCCATTTTGTTTTATCCGAACCTATCATTACAGTAACACTTATTTCACAAGAAGGTCTATCTTTATGTTTAGTTAGTTCTGCCAAATAAGTATACATTCTCCAAAATGCATAAGTTGGAAATAATTTTAAATTTGTTTCTTTTTCTATTAGTTCTATTTTATTTATCATTAAAGATTCCATCAAAGGATCTGCATAAAAATAAGTATCTCCATTATTATTTTGTACAAAATCAAAATTATCTTTATTATTTCTATGTCGTATTAAACAGTATTCTTTTAATAAATTTATTTCATTTTTATTTAAAAAATTTTTTATTAATTTATATTTAAAATCTTTTTTTAAAGTGCCCATGCTACTACAGAATATCTCCTTCCTTTAGTCACTGGTTTAACAGTATGCGGATATAAAAAATTACTTGGCCAAATGATCATTCTATTTGGTTTAACGTCTACTTCCCATTCTTCAGAACCATCGGGATTTCTAAAACAAAGATTACCACCTTCATAATCATTATTAAGTAATAATATGCAACTTATTGTTCTTGGTATTTCAGCCGCATGATCTGTATGCCAAGTATAAAAACCAGTGTTTTCATATTTTAATATAGATATGTCATTAATTGCTTTAATTCTAAAATCAATAATATTTAAATCTATATGATATTTCATTATTTGATTTTTAAATGTATTTCCAAGTAAAGAACACCAATGAACATTGGATAAACTATCACTTAGTATGCTATTTAAAGCATATACAAAAGTTCTTCTTGTATTAAAATCTATATTATTTTCTGTTTGATTGTCTGTAATAACACCTGCTTTTTCAAAATCAACTTTATTAGCAAATCTTATTAAATTTGAAATAACTTTTATTGGAAGAACTTCATCATATATTTTTATAAATTTTTTTATTTCCATGATTTTTTACTCCAAAATTTGTTTTTATAAACATTAAATACGTTTAATCCGTATGAAATTTTATCTAATTCTATTTGTTGTTGTGTTTTATTTTTTATTTTCATTTTCCAATTTTCTCTTTTAAAAGGAATTATTTGTACATAAGGGGTTCCTTTTTTTATTATTGTCTCTAAACTTGGATATTTATCTCCGTTTAAAACTATTGGAAAATTAATTTCTACCTTAAAAGTATCTGTATCTACTATACCTGGAAGTATTGAAAATCTATCATCTGAATTATTTAATGGTGGCACAAATAAACAAGAATATCCTTTTGGAGTTTTTATAGTCCAAGGGTTATATATTTTATAAAGCGGTAAATTTTTATTTTTTTCAACTAAAGGACTTTCTCCTAATTGACTTATAACATGAACATCAACTCCAGCATTTAAATTTAAAGATCTTTTCCAGACATCTTGATTTATTATTTGCAAAGCAAAAGATTGAAAAGAATCTAAATTATTATCACTGTTAAGAACATTATGTCTAACATGAAAATCTTGTGGTATTTTTAATATATAACCCGCTGTTAAAGAATCTAAAAATGGCATACATCCTTTTACAGTTGTATTTCCCATTTTATGTTCTAATTTTTTATACCATTCTGGTATATTTAATTTTGCAGGTATTGGATAATCTTGTTCCAATGAAACATAATCTGAATGTGCACTAAATTCTATAATATTTTCAAACATTGCTATATCTTTAATTCTTTCTTTATTAAACCTTTTTAAGGTAATTGTAAAGGATTAAAATATGGCTGTGAGTTATCTTTAAAATACTGCTGAACAGATTTATTTATAGGATATGTTAATGTATTAGATATATTTTTTAATTGATTTAATTGCTGTAAATAATCTTTCCATCTTTGGTATAAAGGATGTGAAGAATTAGAATTTAAAAAATGATCAATAGAACTAGTAAAATTAAAAATATATTGTTTTAAAAAATTTTCGTCTTCAATTTTTGGAATTGGGTCAATATTTATAAAAGTAATTATATCACCATTATATTTAATGGGAAATTTTAACTCAGTTTTAATAGAATCAAAATCAGTCTGTGTGTCTTCTATTACTTTATATAGTTCAGGTAAAATATTTAATTTATTATAATCCGATTGATTTTCAGCAACTCTATAAATTGTTCCTTCTATATTATCTGAGTTTTTTTGAAAAACGTAATAAGCCATAATTATGTTCCTGTATTTTCAAATACAATTAATCCACCCGTTCCACCAGCATTACCAGCATAACCACCAGTATCCCCATTAGAAACACCACCTGTACCTGCTTGAGCAGCATTTGGTGCACCTATCAAAAAACCTCTCATTGGAAAGGCATATGTTACTGCTGGAGATGCTGTTCCATCTGCTCCATTAGGAGTTTTTCCTCCGTTACCAGCAGCTGAACCACCTCCTCCACCATTCATAGTAAATACGTTTGTAATACTTGTAGCTCCACCTGCTCCACCAGATGCATAAGTTGCACCAGGATTTCCAGGTCCACCAGCTGCATAAGCTTTAGAATAAGGTTGTGTGATAGGAAGGTTGTAAAATCCATATACACCGTTTCCACCATCTCCAGCTATATTACCATAATTTGTACCTCTTCCGCCTCCTCCTCCACCTCCACCAGACCATGCATACACCGCTAATCTATTTGCAGTTGGACTAGCTGTAAGAGTTCCTGAACCAGGACCGTTTGCAGCAAGAATAGTTACTCCCATTCCACCTCCACCACTTGTTCCAGATGATGCTGCTGTAATTCTACCTTGAGCGTCAACTGTGATTGATGCTGTTGTATATGATCCTGCTGTAACTGATGTATTTGCTAATTGAGTTGGTCCAACAGCTGCTGATGCAATTTTTACAGATGTAACCGCACCTGTATCTAAGGCAGCAGTTGTAACAGCATTTGCTGAAATGTTATAAGACACTACTGCTGCTGTATTTAATAAACTTGTTGTAATAGCATTAGTTGCAATTTTAGCTGTGGTTACAGCAGCATTTGCTATTTGATTTGATCCAACTGTTCCAGATAAATTAGTATGATCTATTTGATAAACATTTGTACCATCTGAATATGCAAAACAATAATTTCCTTGAGTTAAAGTAATACCTGTTCCTGAAACTGTTTTAAATGTAGTTGTAAAAGAACCTGTCGTGTTATTATATAATAAATAAAATTTTGCTATCCCATCTGGAATAGTTATTGTTTGGTTTCCAGTTATTGTTCCTGTAAAAATAAGTGTCATGTTTCTTGCATTAGAAAGAGCAGCATTAGACATAACCAATGCAGTAGTTTGTGAACCACCTGCAATAGATATAGATTGAACACCGGTAACAGATTGTTGAATTACATTCCAGTTTGTATTTGTTTTATCGCCCCAGGTTCCAGAGTTTTCCCCTGTTACCATCAATTCTATTTTGAGGTCTGTAGAATATGAAGATGCCATAGTTATTTCCTTATTTTATTAATTTTATTAAATTTAAGCCGCTGTGTCAACATTTATCCAAGTAACTTGATTACCTGTACTAATTCCTGACCAATTAGCAGCAGTTCCAGTATCAATAAATTGCCAATTTTGTACATTAATATTATTTAAAGATATAGTCAAGGCAAGCCCTGTAATAGGTACTGATACACTAAGACCAGCTACTACACTGTTTAAAGTAGCTGTTAATTGTTTCCCTGTAACATCTACTTGTTGACCTATAGCAATACTTACATTTCCTTTAGAAACAGTTAATAACTGCCCTGTAACAGATACATTAGCATTTGCTATTGGAGTTACACTATTTAAAGCAGCTGTTAATTCTATACCACTAACGTTTGCATCAGGATTAGCGTCTGCTATCCCTTCAGTAATTGTTAATAATTTACCAGTAACAGAAACTTGTTGACCTATGGCAACTGTAGCAGTTCCTAAAGCAGCTGTTAATAATTTACCTGTAACAGGTACAACACCTGTTCCTGTAACTATTACATTTCCTTCAGAAACAGTTAATAAGGATTCTTGAGATGCAACAAGACTTGAACTTCCATTAACAGATATATTGTCTAATCCTTCAGCAATAGTTAATTTTGTTCCTGTAACAGAAACATTTCCTTCCCCTGTAACATTTACATTTCCTTTAGCTATTGTTAATGCTTGCCCTGTAACAAGAACATCTTGTTTGGTTAAAGTAGTTACGTTTCCTTCAGTTACTGTTAATAAATTTTGCCCTGTTACAGAAGCATTAATACTAATGGAAGGAGTTACACTTGCTTGAGTTATTGTTAATTGTTGACCAGTTAAAGAAACTGTTACGTTTGTAACATCTGCTCCCCAAGGTAAACTTCCCCATGTAAGTCTTCCCCAACCAACGTTTATTTCTGCGTTTATACTTACACTACCTAATGTAGTGGTTAATTGATTTCCTGTAAGAATAACATCAGGATTTGGATCTGCATATCCTTCTGTAACTGTTAATTGATTACCTGTTACAGATACAATTGCTGTTCCTATTACAGTTACAATTCCTAATGGAAATGTTTGACTAAGAGGAACTGTTCCTAAAGTTGCAACAAACATTTGAGCAACTGAGCCTGTATTTGTTTGAATTCCCCAAAGATAAATACTATTACCATTTACAGAAGCATTACTACTAGTAGATTGTGCAATACCTATATCATTAATATTATATTGTACTGTAGGAGATTCAGAAGTATAAGTTATAGAACATCTATACCAACCATTTCCTTCATTTGAAATTGATGCGGTTAATCCTGTTTGTACTGTCCCAACTGTTCCAGTTGATAAATTAAACCAAGCGTAAGGATATGGAGAACCAACTTGTATTGCTCTAATAGCTAAAAAATTAGAATTTCCAGCTTTTGCATAAACAGAAGTTGTAAATTGAGTACCAGGAGTTAAAGTAACATTGTATCTTAAATAAGAATCTTGAGGAGTTGTAGCACCTGAAGTTGTTATTAAAGTTGCTGTATTTGTTCCGTCAGGCGCAGTTGTTGCGTTTAATGTTTTTGTACAAACATTAGCACTATAACCAGTAGATAAATCAGTAGAATAGGTATTATAATTTGTTACGGTTCTAGAAGTAGTTAAAGATTGACCTGTTAAAGAAATTTGTTGACTTATACCAGCTGTAGCTGTTCCTTGAGTTACAGTTAATAAATTACCTGTAATAGGAACGCTTGCATCGTTTTGCAAACCAAACGAACCTGCTCCCCAAGTAAGCTCACCCCAAGTATTGGCCATAATAGGTAACTCCTATTTAGCCTGATATTCTTAAAAGAGCCGCTGATGTTGTGTTAGCTGGAAACTGAATTGTAAATGTTCCTGAAGTTGCAGTTTTATCACTTGTGAAATCTAATACACATACTGCTGCATTTGTGTTTGATGTATTATAAATCAAAGCACCTCTTGCAGTTAAAGTAACCCCTGTAAAAGATATGTCATTAAAGTTTGTAAAAGCAACACCAGAAGATACCAACGGTGTTACGTTAACTAAAGTTCCACCACCTGTTGTATACTGACCAGTATTTGCTACTTCATTAGTTGAAGTATAAACAGTTGTTGAAGAATCTAAAGTTGCCGATGATGTATACAATGCAAGTTTAAAAACACTTCCTGTAGTCAATGTAAAATTATGTGACCCAAAAAGGATTTGTTGTTTAAACGAGTTTGCAACTGCTTGTGTTATAGCCATAGTTTACTCCTGTTATCCTTGTTTTTGAATTCGAGGTGAACCTTCTAAGTATTCATCTCGTCTTCTTCTTCCCATTTGCTCAATTGAGAATCCTTGTAGTGCAGAAGTATATTTCTGTTCGTACAACTGAATTAAATCAGCAGGACCTTTCAAAAAGCCATAAGCCTCAACTAGGCATGCATATAATAAACCAGTTGGGAATTCCTGACTTAAATATGTAGTTGTAGTAGTAGCCGATAATCCAGCAGGTTTCAAGATATAATTTAACTGCATTGTATAATTTTGATCAGGAATAGGGGCTAAAACTATGTTTTGTTCATCCCAATAACTGAAATATTTAGGTAATCCTTGTTCTTGATCTGGATTATATTCATTAATAAAGCTTGTTTCTCTATATTCTACAACAGTTGCGTTACCACTAGAATCTATAATTTGACACTCTCTAATGATTAAAGTTTGATTAGTTAATAAAGGAGTACTTACATATGCTTGACCTGCAATAATAGAAGCTGTTGCATATTTTCTATTATTATCGGAATCTACATCCCTTTGAATTCTCCATTCAGCATCACTAATAAATCCATCAACAATACTTTGTGTAAATACATTTGAATCTACCTCTGTATAGTTTCTAATCTTAGCTGTTAATTCTGCGTATGTCATATTAAGCCTGTAAAGTTACTGGTCCTGAAGAACATTGTTCGCCACCACCGGAAACATCTCCTTTAGTAGCTGTATCAGAACTTTTAAAATAATAATAGTTTAATGTATTACTAACAATACCTAATGAATTTATTTTTCCAACTGTAATT
>Ga0209189_1003429_pt1 | contig 10659 bp, 4 predicted proteins | sample C_130820_EF_Meta_FD_187308 | JGI IMG/M metagenome (GOLD analysis project Ga0209189, IMG submission 187308) | Freshwater microbial communities from Lake Croche, Canada to study carbon cycling - C_130820_EF_MetaG (SPAdes) (version 3) | ecosystem: Environmental > Aquatic > Freshwater > Lake | place...
GCTTTTTTTTCTTGCCTTTATACCAGGCATTGCTGCTGTTGCATTTACAAGATTTCTGCCTTTGCAACCAGAGATCCCTGGTAAACCAAAATCTGTTAATTTATTTGAAAGTTTCTCTTATTGGAAGAAAGCTGGAAAAAACTATAAAGTGCTTTGCCGCATACTTTTATTGTTTGCATTAATTAACAGCTCTGATTTGTTGTTGCTCCTGAAAATTAAAGAATCCGGTCAATCCGACACTATAGTAATTGGAATTTACATCTTTTATAACCTGATTTATGCATTAGCATCTTGGCCAGCTGGTTGGCTTGCAGATAAATTGGGTATGCGAAAACTTATGTTTTTTGGCTTAATGATGTTCTCTTTGGTTTATATGGGCTTTGCATATAACCATTCCATAGTGGGATTTTTAATACTTTTTATGATTTATGGTATTTATGCCGCTTGCAATGAAGGAATTTCTAAAGCTTGGATATCTTCTTTAGTGCCCAAAGATGAAACAGCAACCGCAATAGGCACTTTATCGGGTTTCCAAAGTATTGCAACTTTGTTGGCTAGTAGTATTGCAGGTTTTTTGTGGTTTAATTTCGGTGCGACAATCGCTTTTGGGATGTCTGGAGCAATTGCAATAATAGTTGCCTTGTTGTTATTGTTTTTTAAAGAGGATAAACAAGTCTATTGAAAACATTATTTTACAAAAGAATTTCCAATTTCGTAAATTTGTATTTCTATGCTCGATTTTATTATCCGTTTTGCTGTCCGCAACAAACTAATTATTGGTATTTTTACATTGGGATGGATGATATGGGGAGTAGTTCAGGTAACCCAACTTCCGTTCGACGCACTTCCAGATATTACAAGCAACCAAGTTCAAGTCATTACCATTTCACCTACTTTGGCTTCTCCAGAAGTTGAACGACTTATTACATTTCCAATTGAACAAACTTGTTTTAATATAAGTGGTATTAAAGAGGTAAGGTCAATTTCTCGTTTCGGTTTGTCTGTAGTAACCTTGGTTTTTAATGATAAAACGGATGTGTATTGGGCTAGGCAACAAGTTACTGAGCGAATGACCAAAGTTAAAGATCAAATTCCTCGTGAAGCCGGTTTGCCAGAATTGGCTCCAGTAACTACTGGTTTGGGAGAAATTTATCAATATGTACTTCGAGCGGCACCTGGCTATGAAGGAAAATATTCTTCTGAGGATTTGAGAACGATGCAAGATTGGATTGTTCGCAGGCAGTTGGTTGGAACACCCGGAGTAGCTGATGTGAGCAGTTTCGGAGGAAATCTAAAACAATATGAAGTTGCCATCAAGCCTGATCGTTTAAAAGCAATGGGCATAAGTGTACAAGATATTTTTCAATCTATTGAACAAAATAACCAAAATTCTGGTGGTGCCTACATTGAAAAAGGACCATCTATGTTGTTTATCCGAACAGAAGGATTAGCAGGAACAATTGAAGATATCGGTAATATTTGTATAAAAAAAACCGCTAACGATATACCAATATATGTACATGACGTAGCTACGGTTCAAATTGGTCATGCAATTCGTTATGGTGCTATGACCTTTTCCGACAAAGGTGAGGTTGCTGGTGCTGTTGTATTAATGTTAAAAGGTGAAAACGCTTCTCGGGTGGTAAAAGTGGTTAAAGAGCGTATTGAAAAAATTAGAGCCACTTTGCCGGAAGGTGTAATATTGGAGACTTTTTATGATCGAACCAAAATGGTAGATCGTGCCATAGAAACCGTAAAAAAGAATTTATTAGAAGGTGCCCTAATTGTTGTTTTTGTGTTGGTTTTCTTCTTGAGCAATTTCAGGGCAAGTTTGGTGGTAGCATCTGTAATTCCTCTTTCAATGCTTTTTGCCGTAGGTATGATGAATCTTTTTGGAGTATCAGGGAATTTAATGAGTTTAGGAGCTCTTGATTTTGGATTAATCGTAGATGGTGCCGTCATAATTGTTGAAGCACTTATGCATCAATTGTACCACCAGAAATTGTATAAAGACAATATCTCACAAGTTGAAATGGATGAGGCTGTTGTTTCCTCATCATCTAGAATGATGAATGCAGCAGTATTTGGACAAGTAATTATATTAATTGTATATCTACCAATTCTTACCCTTACAGGCATTGAGGGCAAGATGTTTAGGCCAATGGCTCAAACTGTTTCTTTTGCCTTAATTGGTGCTTTTATTTTGTCGCTTACTTATGTTCCAATGATTACTTCGTTGGTTTTGAGTAAGAAAATTAAAATAAAGGAGAGTTGGTCTGATAAGATTTTACACAACTTGCAAGATTTTTATGGACGAATCTTAGCAAAAGTGTTGTATTTCCCAAGAGTAATTGTTGGAATTGCAATACTATTGTTGTGTTTAAGCATTTGGGTTGCAACTGGCTTAGGTGGTGAGTTTATTCCAAAATTGGAGGAAGGTGATTTTGCAGTAGATGCACGCTTATTGACTGGAACTTCTCTTACTACTTCAGTTTCTACTGCTCTTCAATCTGCTGCAATATTGAAAAGGTTCCCTGAAGTAGAAAAAGTAGTTTCAAGAATTGGTTCAAGTGAAATTCCAACAGATCCAATGCCCGTTGAAATGTCCGACATTATGATTTCCCTTAAGCCAAAAGAAGAATGGAAAACGGCCACAACTTATGATGCCCTAGCAGATACAATGAGCAAGGCGTTAAAAAATATTCCAGGATTAACTGCTGGTTTTCAATATCCTGTGCAAATGCGCTTTAATGAATTGATTTCTGGAGCAAGGCAAGATGTGGTTTGTAAAGTATTTGGTGAAAATCTGGATACACTTGCAAAATATGCCTCTAAATTAGGAGAGATTATCAACGATATTCCTGGAGCAGCGGATTTATATGTGGAAACACTTACCGGCCAGCCTCAAATTGTAGTGCGATACAACCGGCAATTATTGTCTATGTATCAATTGAATATCAATGATGTAAATAGGGTAATCCGAACGGCTTTTGCTGGCGAAGCAACTGGAGTTGTATATGAAAATGAACGGAAATATGACATTGTAGTTAGATTAGCAGATCAATCTCGTAAAGACATTAACGATGTTAAACAATTGCAATTGACTGCCCCTAATGGACTACAGGTTCCATTGGCTCAAGTAGCTGAAGTTACTATTGAAGAAGGTCCAAGTCAAATCCAGCGGGAAGATGCTAAGAGAAGAATTATTGTAGGTTTCAATACGCGGGGTAGGGATGTGGAAACCATTGTTGCTGAATTGCAAAAAAAAGTTGGTAATTCCGTTAAACTGCCACCGGGTTATTACATTTATTATGGTGGTCAATTTGAAAATTTAGTAGAAGCAAAACAAAGATTGAGTATTGCATTGCCTGCTGCTTTAGCTTTAATTTTCTTGATGTTGTATTTTGCATTTGGCTCTTTAACTTATGGGTTATTGATTTTTTCTGCTATACCATTATCTGCAATTGGCGGAATTTTATCCCTTTGGTTTAGAGCAATGCCCTTTAGTATTTCAGCGGGAGTAGGGTTTATTGCATTGTTTGGTGTTGCAGTTTTAAACGGAATTGTATTAATCACAGAGTTTAATCGTTTGAAAAAAGAAGGTATTGAAGATATGAAAACAATAATTCTTGAAGGTACAAGGTTGAGACTTCGTCCAGTTTTGATGACTGCAGCAGTGGCTTCTCTTGGATTTTTACCAATGGCTTTGTCGCAAGGTGCAGGAGCAGAAGTGCAAAGACCATTGGCTACGGTTGTTATTGGTGGGTTGATTACTGCAACATTACTTACACTTCTTGTTTTACCAGTTCTTTATTATTGGGTTGAAAATCGTAAACCTAAAATGCCAAAAATATTGCCTATTATAGTTCTTATGGTGTTTTTTTCTCTAACATCTTTTGCGCAACCACAAGGTCAAAATCTTTCATTGGATTCGATGATTGCCATTGCACTTAAACACAACCTGAGTTTGCAATCTGCAAAAAAATCAACTGAATATTGGAAAGTTTTGCAACAAACTAAATATACTTTACCCAAAACACAGTTTGGAATAGAATATGGGAATATCAACAGTTTCAATAATGACAATAGATTGTATATTAACCAAGATATTCCATTGCCTGCAACTTACAAAAGCCAAAATGCTCTTTATGATGCACAAGGTAAAGTAAGTGAATCCTTGGTTGTCTTGAATGCATTAGATTTGAAAAGAGCGGTTCGCACCAATTATTACTTAATGGAAAATGCCATACTTCACTGGACTTTATCAGTAAAAATGGATACTATTTATAAAAAGTTGGCAGAAGCTGCAGAACTAAGATACAAAACTGGCGAAATTACAATGGTTGAAAAAACTTCGGCAATTAGCCAGCTTGCTCAATTTAAAGTGCAGCAAGAGCAATTTATTTATGATCTCAACATGTACCAAGCCCAAAACAAATTATTATTGGGAACAAATGATGTTTTGATTCCGACTTTTAATGAAATAAAATTCTCTTCTGAACAGGCATTAGTTTCAAATAAAGTGCTTCATCCACAAACAGTATATTGGGAAAAACAACAATTGGTTTATAAAGCCATGTCTAATTTTGAGAAAGCTGCTCTTTTGCCAGATTTCACAATTGGATACAACAATCTTTCAATTATTGGATGGCAAACTCCAGATGGAATAAAGCAAAAATTTTACAACAACGGCAACCGATTTCATACTTATCATATTGGAATTAGTATTCCAATATGGAGAAATGCAATAAAACAAAAGATTAAATCAGAAAATATAAACGAACAAATTGCTGCGATAAACAGCCTTCAAGCAAGCGAAACAATTAGTAAAGCGTTTGAAAGTAAAGTGTTTCAGTATAAAAAAAATCTTGTTGCGGTACAATATTATCAAACAGATGGGTTGAATCAATCAAATTTAATTGAAACGCAAGCATTAGCTGGGTATAAAGCAGGGAATATGAGTTATTCAGAATTAGTAGCTTTAATGGCTCAGGCATTACAAATCCAGCTTAATTATTTGGATGCAAAGCATCAACTTAATCTGGCAATGGTAGAAATAGAATATTTAAAAGGAAATTAATTATGATAAATTATAGATATGTTTTGTTGTTAACAGCAACAATTTGGTTTTCGTGCAAATCAGATAAAGATGTAAAACAAGCAGAAACAGTAATTCCTGCAAAAGAAAATACCATTGTATTAACAGCCGCACAAATGACTCAGGCAAGTATTGATACAGGTAGAATGGTTTACAAACTAATTGATGAAGTTATTCCTGTTAATGGGGTTGTAGATGTTCCTCCTCAAAATATGGTTTCTATAAGTTTTCCTTTAGGCGGATATATTAAAACCAGCACTGTATTACCTGGGGAAAAAATACAAAAAGGCCAAGTTTTAGCAATTATTGAAGATCAGGCTTTGGTACAGTTGCAGGAAGATTATCTAATAAGCAAATCAAAACTACAATATCTAGAAAAAGAGTATGCTCGACAAGAAGAGTTGCACAAAGCCAATGTAAATGCAGAAAGAATTTGGCAACAAACACAGAATGAATTTCAATCCCAAAAAATTTTAGTAAAAGCCGGAGCAGAAAAGCTTAAACTTGCTGGTTTAAATCCTGATAACCTTAGCGAGCAAAATATTTCAAGAAGTGTTGCTTTAAGAGCACCAATCAATGGTTTTGTTGCTAAGGTAAATATGAATATCGGGAAATATGTTGGTCCAACTGATGTTTTATATGAGCTAATAAATCCATCAGATTTGCATGCAGCTCTAACAGTTTTTCAAAAAGATTTAGGAAAAGTTGCAATTGGACAAGATGTTAATATCAGTTTTGTTGAACAGCCTGAAAGTATATATAAGGGTAAAATAATTCTTGTAAATCAACAAGTTGATGAAAATCGTGGTGCTTTGTTACACTGTCATTTTATCAGCTATCCCAAGCAATTAAAACCTGGAATGTTTTTAAATGCTTCAATCATTGTTAAACAACAACCGCATTGGTTGGTTCCTGAACAAGCCGTTTGCAGTTATGGGGGAAAACAATATGTATTTGTTCAGGAATCTGGGAACAACTATAAGATGGAAGAAATTACTACAGGATTCAAAAACAATGAAATGATCTCACTTTTAAGTGGTTTTGAAAAACTTCAAAATAAAGCAATCATTACTGGCAATTCATTTTCAGCACTTGGTGCATTGAAAAATGCTGTGAATTAATTATTTATAATCCTCTCTAACTGGGCTAAATACATCAATAACTTTACAAGCTTCGTGTGCTATTGCTGAATGTGGGGTATTGGATGGAATTACATAATAGGATCCTTGCGTCAATAACATCTTTTCTCCTCCAATTTCCATTTCTAAAGAGCCTTCTAGTATATATGTGATTTGCTCATTGTGATGGTGATGCAAAGGTAAAATGCTGCCTGCTTCAATTTCTACTATACCAAAACTTGCTTTTTCACCATGAACATATTTTCCTGTGATACCTTGTATTAAATGTTTTGTTGGAAGTGAAGATAGTAATGACATAATAATGGTTAATGGTTAATTGTTAATGGTTAATGGTTAATGGTTAATGGTTAACACGAAAATAAGGTAATGTAAATTATGGTTTAATGTTGAATATTATTTAGCCTTAATTTCAATGTATGAAAAAATAAAAAGGTTTTATTGAATTGCCCCCAGCTTTAGCTGGGGGTAAAAGGTATTATTCAATAGATTTTAGCCACATAGCTTGAGTTCTATCTTCTTTTGAAAATTATTAGATAAAAAGAGAGGTAAGTATAAATCTAACGAAATATACTTACCTCTCTTTAATTAACAATTAACAATTAAAAATTAAAAATTAAAAATTAACCATTAACCATTAACAATTAACCATTAAAATATGTATCGTATGCCAAACTGTGCTTGCCATACATCTATTAAACTTGTACCGCGACGGTAAGTAGCATAATTTATGTTGTTGTTTACAGTATTCATACGGAAAACTGGTTTGCCTGTTGTTGGATCAAAACCTCTTGCAGCAAGTGGAGCAGAAGTATTAACAACATACCCTACACCCCATTTGTGGTTGATAAAGTTTCCGATGTTGAAGATATCAGCACGGAATTGGATAGTGTGACGCTTACCTGCAACTTTTTGGAAAACTTCTAATTGAGCACTTAGGTCAAAACGTGTTACCATTGGCAACAACAATCCATTTCTTTGTGCATAAGTACCACGATTTTTGCTCAAATAGCTATCTTGATTGATATAGTTTTCAAAAGCATTTTTTTGATCATCTACAGAAAAGTTAACAGGTGCTCCGTTTACAGTTATAGAATATGCTTGGAAATTCATCTCGTCAGTATTCTTTGGAATATACAATAGATCGTTTCCTGAAATATTGTCGCCATTCATATCACCAGAGTAAGTATATGAAACTCTACCTTGGTTTTGTGATTGACCATACAATGAAAACTGGAATGCTGCTGTTTTAGCTATTTCTTTGCGATAATTGATGTTTCCAATTAAACGAGAATGCATATCGTTATCACTATATGTCAAAGCTGGGTGATTGTTGCCATTTACTGAACGATTTCCTGTCCAGCTGCTAGCTGCAATAGAACCTGCACTGATATAATCTTTAACGCTAGAATAAGTGTAAGCAGTCATAAATCCAAATCCTTCAGCTTTAATTGGTTTTTCCAATTTTACTGTAGTTAAGAATGAACCGCCATAAGGTCCACTTTTCATAACTGTAGCATCACTTATTTTAGAATTGATGCGGATTGCACTACTTAATGCAGCTCCAGTTAACAATTGACCTGTTGCAGTATTGAAAGATGGGAATCTAGGACGACTATCAGGACCAGCAAATTTATCTGTAGCTTCTCTTAAGTTTGCATTGTAGTAATAAACGTTCGATAAACTTTGAGTAAACAACATTTCTACTGATCCAATAATACCGCCAAACAAATTTTGATCAATTGCAAAGTTTGATCTCAACACTTGAGGAAACTTAAATGATTCTTCAGTTGCTGCAATATTATATGAAGGAGCTGGCTGACCGGGGTTAGCGATTACAGGGATGTTGCGAGCTACATTTGAACTGAAAGGATACACTTTGGTGTTGTCTGAACTGATTGAACCACTCTGAACACCATTGTTTCCAATTTGGTTGCTAATCCATACAAACGCTGGGCGACCAGAAAACAGACCTACGCCTCCACGAATTTGTGTTTGCTTGTTACCTTTTACATCATAATTGAAACCCCAACGTGGGTTAATCAATACTTTAGCTGTAGGTAATTTTGAAGTACTTAATTTGGTAGGGTTGTTGTTTTCATCAACGAAACTTAATCCATCAACTTCATTGTTTGTGAAACCACTACCGTTGAAGAAAGGAAGGTCGAAACGAACACCATAAGTCATTGTGAAATTATCTCTTACAGCCCAATCGTCTTGAATGTAAACGCCTGCATTATTTGCATTTGTAACAGCATTCCACAATGAGCCACCAGCAAGGTTGCTGTAAGATAAATTGTATCTTCTAACACCAACTGGATTAGAAGCCATATTGTTATTGGCTAAGAAAGCATTGGCTGAAGCATAAAAACTATCTAAGTTGTTAAAGATATACTGTCCATTGATAGTTGGTGTAAACTGGTTGAAAAACTTGAATTTTTCAAAGTTGAAACCTGTAGAAATGGTGTGTTTTCCTTTATAAATGGTAAGGTTATCTGCAATTTGGAAAGTATTGGTATTCAGTACGTTATTTGGTGTGAAAGGCTCAGAACCAAAAGTGATGTAGTTAATATCTCCACCATTAAGAATATCAATAGTAGGGAAGGGACTAGATTTTTCTGCACGATAATCGCGGTTTGCGGTATAACCTGCAGTAAATTCATTACTTGCTGTTTTCCCAATGCGGCTATTCAATTGAAGAATTGCTGAATATACATCGTTGTTGATTTCATAGTTTGAATTCTGGAAAGTCATAGAATTGAGGTTATCTCTTCTGCCACCCAAAGCTCCTGAACTACTAACTGGTACATCACGCTTAGATTTCAAAACATTACCACGAATACTTAATTTATGATTGTCGTTTATGTTCCAATCTAATTTTACTAATGCTTTATCACTCTTAGTAACTAAAGAATAATCTTGGTAACCACCTGTATTGTAATTGAATTTAGTAGCCAAGAATGTAGAAAGATTATCTAGGTCTGTCTTTAAAACTCGTGTAACATTGGCTCCTGTGGTGGTTCCATCGTTAGCGATATAAGTAGTTCCAGGGTCTTTTCTACGCTCTGCTTCATAACTTCCGAAGAAGAACAATTTATTTTTGATGATAGCACCACCAAAACTAGCACCAAACTGCTTTACATCAAAAGCATTTGTTACTACATCTTGCTTACCATCTAAACCAGCTTTTGTTCCAACCAATTTCTCGTTACGCGTGTTAGAAAAAGCAGTACCATGGAAAGTGTTGGTACCAGATTTGGTTACAGCATTGATTGAAGCACCTGTAAATCCAGCTTCTTTAAGGTTGTAAGGAGATACGTTAACTTGAATTTCTTCAATCGCATCCAATGAAATTGGGGTAGAATTGGTTTGACTACCTGGCAAAGATGCAAGTCCAAACGAGTTGTTGAAAATTGATCCATCAACAGTGAAGTTGATAAAACGATTGTCTTGTCCTGCAAATGATGTACCATTTGCTTGAGGCGTAAGTTTAGTGAAATCTGTAATACTACGGTTTAAAGTAGGCAAACTAGCCAAAACCCTTCTGTTAAGGTTTGTTCCAGTTCCTTTTCTTTCTTTTGAAATCAATGTTTTTACTTTTCCAGTTACAGATACTTCTTTTAATTTAGTCTTTGCATCTAGCATTGAAAAATCAATACGGGTTGGATCGCCTAAAGTTAAAATAATTTCACTAACTGATTCAGTACCATAGCCTACATAGCTGGCTTTGATGGTATATGGTCCGCCTACTCTCAAAGATGGTAATGTAAAACGACCATCGGCAAGCGATTGAGTTTTGTATTTACTTCCAGAAGGTTCGTGGATAGCCTCAATTGAAGCTCCTACTAAACCATTGCCAGATGCATCTTTAACAAATCCTACTATGCTTGAAGTAGTTACCTGAGCAAAAATCGTTACTTGTATGAACAACAAAGCAACTAGTTGCAGAATTTTTTTTCTCATAAAAAAAATGTTGGTTTTGACTTGCAAATATGGCAAATATTTGTATTATAAATGTCGATTGTGTTAACATTTTCTTTATTTTTTTATTAATAATTTTTAGAGATTTATTTTAAGATATTAATCACCGATAATTTTTGTTGTAATTTCGCAACTCAATTATAAAAATGGATACTATTGAGGCTGCTATTGAAGCAATTAGACAAGGGAAGATGGTGATTGTAGTAGACGACGAAGATCGTGAAAACGAAGGTGATTTTATAACTTCTGCTAGAAATGCAACTCCAGAAGTTGTAAACTTCATGAGTAAATATGGACGTGGTTTGATTTGTGTGCCATTATTAGAAGATCGTGCAGATGAATTGCAACTAGAATTAATGGTTAACAACAATACTGCTTTGCATGAAACTGCATTTACAGTATCAATAGATTTGCTTGGACATGGTTGCACCACGGGCATCTCCG
>Ga0209189_1003433_pt1 | contig 10652 bp, 7 predicted proteins | sample C_130820_EF_Meta_FD_187308 | JGI IMG/M metagenome (GOLD analysis project Ga0209189, IMG submission 187308) | Freshwater microbial communities from Lake Croche, Canada to study carbon cycling - C_130820_EF_MetaG (SPAdes) (version 3) | ecosystem: Environmental > Aquatic > Freshwater > Lake | place...
CGACGGGGCATGGGCAGCCCCGACCCCCGCGTGACGTGGATCCCACCTCCGGCAACCGCCGTGCCGAACGGGATTGTCCTCCGGGACTTTTTCCAAGCATGAAAACCTCCGGTTTTCACGGGAGCTGCGCTCCCGCGATCGCATCCCTGCGATCGAGCAGGCTGTTTGTCCACAGCCTGCTAAAGGCCGCCGGATCGGGATCGGGCCACGCCTCCCGCGGCTCGCAGTTGCGGTCCCCGCTACCGCCCTGACCGAGCGGCCTCTGCTCCGGCCTCTCCGCCGACAATCCCCGCCGCCGCGAGCACCCGCTGCGTGCGGGCCTTCGCCGCCTCCCGCGTCAGGTGCAGCGGCGTGTCGAAGAAGTGGTCGTCGGGCTCGGCCACGCTCCCCGCATCGCCGATCACCTGCCCCGGAAACGCCCGCTCGAGCTCCGCCACCACCCGCTCCACGCGCCCCCCAAACCCGCGCACCACCTCCTCATGCAGCGCCGGCAGCACGATCCTCACCTCCGCCCCCTTCTCCTCGCATGATCGCACCACCCACGTGAGCAGCCGCAGCGACGCCCGCAACCGATTCTCATCGATCGGCGCGACATCCGTCTCCAGCTTGAGCGGCCGCGTCGGCTGCTCCCCGACGTGCGCGACCATATCCCCATGCTCCTCGAACGACGCCCGGGCAAACAACTTGCCTGCCGGCTTCGTCCCGAACCGCAGCCACGGCACCACCGCCCTGGCGACGTGCCCCGCGAACTGAAACGGCCCGTGATCGAGCAGCGTCTTCACCGGCTCATACCTGAGATCCGCAAACCCTGCCGGCCTTGCACAGAGATACGCCCACATCTCCTCCGACAGCGCCGGCTCACGCCAGTAGAAGTGAAACTCGGGTGACAGCCAGACCACGTCCCCCGGACCCGCCGCCGACTCCGCCTCCGCCAGGATGAAGGGCAGCCCCAGCGCGGCGTGCAGGCCGAGATTCGTCACCGCCCGCCCCGTCGCCGCCTCGATCGCCGCCGAATCGAATCCAAATGCCGCCGTCGAGCCCCCCGCGATGAAGAGCCGCCGCGCCCCCCGCTGCGCGTCGAGCCGCGCATGCTTGTCGATCGTCGCGGCCAGGTAATCCCGCTGCTCGCGGCGATACGCCAGCGGCACGAGCGCCGCACAGATGCCGCACTGCAGCGCGAGGAACAAAGCCGCACGGGCCGCGAACACGACGACCGGGGAGCGAAGCATGCAGCAGATCCTCGACGCGGGGCCGCTCGCCGCCGACGGCACGGCCCCGACGCTCAAAATTGGAAGTAGATGAACGGCGACGTCGCCGACGGAATCGAATACATGATCGCCCAGAAGATGCCGGTATACACGAGCCAGCGGACGGGCCGCGGCACCGCGGCGAGCACGCCGAGCGGATGATCGCGGTGCCGCGTGCACCACTCGATCCCCACGAGCGCGAGCACGATCAGGATCATGCGCGTCTCGCCGAACCGGCCGTTGCCCGTGAACAGGCTCTGCGTGCCCAGGCCCGGATCCGTGATGATCCGCGTGAGGATCGACCAGGCGTCGGCCGGCGTGCGGGCCCGGAAAAACACCCAGGTCACGCAGATCGCCGCGAACGTCGCCGCCGTGCCGGCCAGGCCGCGGACCGCCAGCGACCAGCCGGCCTGGCCGCCGCTCCCGCCGTCGCTCCGCTTCCGCGGCCAGAGGATGAAGGGCATCACGAGCAGTCCGTTGAGCAGGCCCCAGATCAGGTAGTTGTAGCCCGCCCCGTGCCACAGCCCGCTGATGACGAACGTCACGAGCACGTTGCGGGCCGTCTCCCCGCGCGATCCCCGGCTGCCCCCCAACGGAATGAAGAGATAGTCGCGAAACCACTGCGACAGCGAGATGTGCCAACGCCGCCAGAAGTCGGCGGGATCGGACGCGAAATAGGGGTGGTTGAAGTTGCGCATCAGGTCGATGCCGAACAGCCGGCCCGTGCCCACCGCGATGTCGGAATACCCCGAGAAGTCGCAGTAGATCTGGAACGCGAAAAACACCGTCGCCAGCGCCAGCCGCGCCCCGCCGAAGGCGGCCGGATCGGCGTAGGCCGGCTCGACGAGCGCCGCCAGGTTGTCGGCCACCACCATTTTCTTGCACATGCCCCAGAGGATCTGCCGGCAGCCGTCCGCCGCCGCCGCCGCGTCGAACCGCCGGTCGCGCTGGATCTCGCCGAGCAGATGCCCCGCCCGCTCGATCGGCCCCGCCACCATCTGCGGGAAAAACACGACGAACGCCAGATAGTCGCGGAACGAGCGGCAGGCCGGGATCGAGCCGCGGTAGACGTCGATCACGTAGCCGAGGCTCTGGAAGAGATAGAAGCTGATCCCCAGCGGCAGGATCACGTCGAGGTGGATCGGCCGGGCCGTCACGCCCACCGCTGCCAGCGCATCCACGACCGCCTGGTTGAAAAACCCGAAGTATTTGAAGAAGGAGAGCAGGCCGATCCCGTAGCCGATCGACGCCAGCAGCGCCAGCCGTCGCACGAGCGGGCTCTTCGATTCGCCGATCAGCCGGCCGTTGATCCAGTCGATCAGCGGCGAGAGGAGCAGGAGCGAGCAGAAACGCCAGTCCCACCAGCCGTAGAAGAAGAAGCCGGCCGCCACGATCAGCCAGTTCTGGGCCCGCCGGTCGCGGAGGGCCCAGTAGGCCGAAAACACCACCGCGAGGAAGACGAAGTAGGTGGCGGTGCAGAAGTTCATGACACGCGACCGGCTGGGGATGGCCCTTTTCTAGCCATGTCCGCCCGCATTCGCCACCACCCCCCGCGGACCTCGCGGATCGCGTCAGGCCGGCGCGCCGCCCGCCGCGAGCCCCCGCAGCGCGTCGCGAAACCGCTCCTGTGAGAGTTCCGCCCGCGCCCATGCCGCGCCCGCGTCGCCCGCGGCCTCGAGCCGCCGGGCATCCGCCCCCGCCCACGCGCCGATCGCCTCCACGGCCGCCGTGAAGGAGTCGTCGGGAAGCAGCCACCCGCAGGCCAGGCCGCCCGGCCCGGGCATTCCCGACCCAAACGGCATCTCGTGGGCGAGATCGTGCCCCGGCGCGAGGATCACCGGCAGCCCCGCCGCCACGGCCTCCGCCGCCGCATAGCCGAAGTTTTCCTGAAACGAGAGCGACACGAAGCCGTCGGCCGCGGCGAGCGCCTCCGCCACCGCATCGCCGTCGAGCCGCCCCACCACGTGCACGCGGCCCGATCGCCCCGCCGCCGCCGCCACGTCGGCCGCCGTCAGATCGCCATCCATCCCGGCCACGACGAGGTGAGCTCGCGATGCGGCCCCGGCCGCGCTCGTCGCCGCCATGAACGCCTTCACCGTCTCGAGCGGCCGCTTCACGGTGTGCAGCCGGCCGAGGAAGAGGAGCACCCGCGCGTCGGCCGGAATCCCCCACCGCTCGCGAAAGCGATGCCGGGCTTCGTCGCGATCCCCCCACGCGGGCGCCGCCACCGGCCACCGCACCACGCAGGCCCGCTCCGCCGGCACCCATGCCGCCCCCTTCTCGAGCGCCCGCCGCGACGAGAAGACGATCCGCTCCGCGCCGTCCAAAAACCGCCGCCCCACGAGCCCGAGCCAGATCCGCTTCGCCGTGCCCCGCTGCGACATGCCCCAGGGATCGAGGCAGCCGTGCGGAATCGACCAGTAGCGGGCCCCGTGCCGCCGCGCCCACGCCGCCGCCCACGGCGCATGCGCCCGATAGAGCGAATGCACGACCACGAGCTCGCTGCCGGCGAGCGCCCGCTCCGCCGCCCGGGCCGCCGCCGCCGACACGCGGTGCACGCCGCGCACGAGCGGCCCTGGGCCGCCGGCAATCCGCACGACCCGGCCGCCGGCCTCGCCGCCCGCGGACAGCCCCGCGGCGGCCTCCGCCGCGTCGTTGCCGAACGACACGATCGGCGCATCGAGCGCGATGGAAAAATCCTCGACCGCCCGGTGCATCCCCGCATGCACCGGATCGTGGGCGAGGGCGACGTTGCAGATTCGCATCGCGGGCATGGCCCCTCGCCGCGGCGGCAGTGCCGCGAAAAAACCGTTCGCGGGATTCCTCCCGCGGAAACGCTCACCCGGAATCGCCGCCCCGGCCCCGCGGCCGCGGCCTCACGCCCGCCGCACGGGCGCCGGGTCGGGCCGCTCCTCCGGCAGGAAGAGCCGGCCGACGAGCCCCGCCGCCGCCCCGCCCGCGAGCGGCCCCGCCGCATACATCCAGAGCGTGGAGACGTCGAGCGCCGCCACGGCCGAGGCCAGCGCCCGCGCGGGATTCATCGCCCCTCCCGTGAAGGCCATGCCGGCCAGCGCCCCTGCCGCCACCGTCAGGCCAACGGGCAGGCCCGCCGGCAGCCCCACGCCCGCCGTCAGCCGGCCGCCGTACACGGCCCCCAGAAACGCCGCGGCCCAGAGAAACGCGAGCAGTCCCTCCACCACCGTCGTCCGCACGGGGTCGATGTTCGTGAAGCTTCCCGCGGGCATCCCCATCGCCGTGCCCGCGCCGGCGAGCAGCCACATCGCGACGAGCCCCGCGATCGCCGCGCCGATGACCTGGCCGGCGATGCAGGCGACGGCCCGCACGAGCGTGCCGCGGCCGGTGGCGAACACGGCGAGCGTCACCGCCGGATTGGCGTGCACCGGGCCCGGTCCGCCGCAGGCCTGCATCGCGCCGGTCACCGCCAGCCCGTAGGCGAGCGCCGCCACGATCCGGCCGGCGTCTCCCGTGGCCGTGCCCGCCGCCGCGAGGATCGCCACCGCGCACACGCAGAGCGTGGCCACCAGCTCGGCGGCGAAACGAACGAGGTGATCCATGCACACTCCGGTTGAGAACGGTGGGAAGGGGAACGATCGTCGCCCGGCAGCCCCCCGCGTGCGGCCGCGGCGGTCGCGTCGCCGTCGGCGCCTGGAAAATCACTCCCGCTCCCGTTTTCTGTCAAGCAGTCGGCCAGTCGCCGAGCGATTCCACGAACGCCGCCGACCCGTCACGCAGCCAGCCGTCGAGCTGCGCGATGTCCTTGAGCTGCTGGCCCCGCAGCCGCGGCACCACCACGAACCGCGAGTCCACCTCCACGACCGCCGTCATGTCGCCCCAGAGCTTCTCGAACTGCGCCACCGGGAAGACGTCCTCCTGGCCGTGTCCCCACCGCTTCTTCACGTCCTTGAGCGTCACGTAGGTCGGCATCCGCGCCGCCAGCTGCCGGATGCCCGCCGCCACCTTCGCCTCGTCGTGGAGATCGCCGCGGGCGAGGCCGAAGGCCGCCAGCAGCCGGTCGACGTCGATCCAGGTGGAGAGCGAGTTGTAGAACCGCAGCTTGAACTCGTCCTCTTCCCGCGGCAGCGCGAGCCCCTCCACGATCCGCGGCCGGCCGTCCACCCGCGCGAGCCCGCCCCCCCGGTCCTCGATCCTCCGCGGGATCATCTCGAAGGTGAGGCAGGCACCGCTCGTCACGTGCCGGCCGAGCAGCACCGGATCGAGGTCGGCGCCGACGGTGTCGATGTTGTGGAGGAAAAGCCAGCGGAGCTGCGGCCGCTCGCGCAGCAGGCCCGCGAGCACGCCGTTGCGCAGCATGTTGGCGAACTCGAACCAATGCCCCACCGGATGGAGGCACTGCTGCGGGATGTTGTCGGTGTAGTCGCTCCCCTCGCCGGCCTGCTCCGCCCACGAGACGAGCGCCGCGCGGAGGCTGTCGCGCACCTTCTGCTTCTGCTCGTCGAGCGTCTGGTGCGACAGCTCCTCCCAGGCGAACCGCAGGTCGCGGGCCATCGGCACGAGCCGCAGCCCCACCGACCGGCCCGGCGAGAGCACCATCCGCACGCCCGCGGCGTCGGGCGCGGCCAGTTCGATCTGCCGGTGCGTGAGGTGGCTCGTGGTGATCACGTGGGGGATCGGCACGCCCGCCAGCCGCCCCGCCCGCCGCGACTTCGCCAGATGCACGTCGAGAAACGTGCGATGCCGCCCGGCCAGGCGGCAGAAGGGATGCAGCGCCTTCACCACGCCCGCCCCCTGCGTCCAGCGGCTGCCCACGCCGGCCGCCAGCGTGACCACCGCCACCTCGCCCCGGGCGAGCGCCTCGCGGCCCGCCTGGGCCAGCCGCGCGTCGGCCGCCAGCTCGTCGGCGAAGGCCACGTCGGCGTCGCGCACGTCCTCCACGAGCGTCGCCGCCGGCAGCCGGTTCTGCGCGAGCCCGATCCGCCCCGCCTGCAGGTCGTCGCGGATCTGCTCGTGCTGCACGTCGTCGAAGCCCAGCTCGTCGAGCAGCCGGCGCAGGTCGGCCGCCGAGCCCGTGCCGCCGCCCCCGCGGGGGAAGAGCCGGTCGAAGAGCGTGTCCACCATGCCCGCCAATTCCGGCCGCGTGCGGCAGGCCGCCCCGAAGGCGTCGAGCTCGGCCCGTCGCGACTGCGGCAGCGACCGCCTGTCGGCCTTGAGAAGCTCGGGCACGGTGAGGGCGTAGTAGCCGGCCGGCATCAGCGCGTCGGCCCCCGAGAGCAGGTCGCACCACGTGCCCCGGGCGTTGACGGCGAAGTCGTAGACGACCGGCTCCATCGCGAAGGGGAGCGAGTGCTCGAGGTCGCGCTTCGTCTCGGCCATGATCTCGCCGAGCGCCGCCTGGGCCGCGGGCTTCACGTGGGGCGCCACGATGAAGCCCATGCCGCCCCCCGACATGCCGCCGAGCATCCAGAAGCCCCAGAAGTCGTCGCCGAACCGCGCCCGCACCTTCCCGATGATCGTCTCGGTGAAGAGGTTCGTGGCCCAGGGGATGATCGTCTGGATCGGCCCGGCGAAGTTGCGGGTGGTGGCCGCGCCGATCCGCCGCACGTCGCCGGCCCCCACCGCGGCGATGATCTCGTCGAGCACGCCCGCCGCCTCCTGCCGGGCCCGCCACTCCGGGCCGCTGCGGAGGAGGTATTTCTCGGTGACCATCTCGAGGATCGGGCCGACGTTCTGCGCCATGCCGCCGTGCACGAGCACGAGCGAATCCTCGAGCGCGCTGCCCACCGGCACCGGCTCGTGCACCGGCAGCAGCCGCCCGCGGCTCGTGCCGAACTCGGGATCGAGCTCCGTGGCCGCCACGCCGCGGATCAGCTTCGCGGCCGGCCACACGCCCCCCGAATCCTGCCAGCCGCCGCCGCTGCCGCCGAGCCACTCGCCGAGGATCGCCCGCGCCGCCACCAGCCGTCGCTCCTGCTCGGTGAGCTGCCCGGTGAGCGAGGCCGCCTGCCCCGTGGCCCGCATGCAGGCCGCGATCAGGCCCGCGAGCAGGTTCGTCGACACCGCCAGCCGCGAGCCCTTCGGGATGTTGTTGACGCTCGAGACGATCTCGAGGCCGAGGCCCGGCCCCACCACCCGCGCGAGCAGGTCGGCCAGGCTCTCCCCCGAGCCCTCGATCCCCGGCGGCACGATCCCCGCGGCGATCACCGCCGCCTTGAGCAGTCCGAGGTAGTCGCGGGCGAAGTCGAACACCTCCCCCAACTCCGCGATCTCGGCCGTCGCCCCCAGGTCGACGCTCGTGAGCCGCAGCACCGGTGCGTCGATCACCCGCAGGTAGGCCTCCACCGGCGGCTTGGGCGCCGCGTCGCGGCCGTTGACGCCGAGGTCGATCGACACGTTGAGCACCCGCGCCCCTTCGGGATAGTCCATCCCGAGGAAGAAGATGTCGCTCCAGCAGGAGTGGGAAAGATCCATCCGCACCGGCGTCGATTCCCGCAGCAGCGGAAAGCCGCCGTCGGCGCCGCGGGCGAGCAGTTCCGGGCGGATCCGCAGCGGATGGTCGGCCGGATGGCCCACGCGGAACATCCACTGGTTGCCCCGCAGCGACCGCACGCTGCGCCGCACCTGGTTGGCGAGCGTCTGCAGGCCGAGGTCGCGGTAGGCGGCGGCGAGGGCGCTCGAGAGGCCGTCCGACGGCCCCTGAATCCGCTGGCTTTCGAGAAACGTCTCGATCGCCTCCTCGAAGCGGCGATGCAGCAGGTGCTCGTAGCCCTCGTGCGGGATGAGCGCCGCCGACCGGCCGCGCTCCGCGATCGCCTGCGGCAGGAAGAAGCGGTGGATGCTCGACAGGAAGAAGAGCGCCCGTACCCGGTGGTAGAGGCTCTGGCTCTCGTGCCGGAAGGCCTCGAGCGCGTCGGCCTCGGCGAGCAGCGTGGCCGCGTCGGCCCCGGCGCAGACGCCCTCGATCGGCAGGTCGCGGATCGCGGGATCGGCGGCCGTGATGATCGCGACGAGCCTGCCCCCCGCCGCCTCGGCGGCATCCGTCGCGCCGCGTTCCGCACGGCTGCCGGCCGGCGTGTCGGAGGGCGTGTCGAACTCGTTCATGCTGCCGCTCACGACACCCGGGGCGGGCGGGCCAGCAGCTCGACGAGCTGCGCGAGAATCTCGGAGCGGTCCTTGCCCGAGAGCCCGAGCGCCAGCTGCGCCACGAGCAGGCCGTAGGCCTCGCCGAGGTTGTAGCGGTGGCCCGCCACCTCGTAGGCGAGGTAGCGCTCGCGGCCGGCGAGCGCGGCGAGCGCCGTCGAGAGCTGGCGGTCGCCCGCCGGGCCGAGCTCGTCGAGCAGGCCGAAGATCGTCGGCGCGAGCGCGTGCATGCCGAAGAAGCAGAGATAGTGCCCGGCCCGCAGGCCCGGCACGATCAGCTCCTGCTCGGCCAGCGTGGGCGTGGGCTTCTCCACGACCGCATCCACCTCATAGAGGCTCGGACTCTGCGGCACGCGGCGGCCGCCGATCGTGCCATAGAAGGGGAGCATGTGCTCGCGGGTGGGCTGCACCGCCGACACGCTGCACTGCTCGGCCGCGGCGACGGCCACGAGCTGCTCGGCGCAGCGGCGGCCCTGGTCGCTCACGTAGAGATGGTCGCCGACGAAGTGCAGGAACGGCTCATCGGCCACGAACACCCGCGCCGCCTTGACGGCGTTGCCGTAGCCGAGCGGCTCGGGCTGCGGAATCAGCTCGAGCCGCGACGCGGCCCGGCCGGCGGCCGCGCGGAAGGCCCCCTCGTCGCCCGGCCGCACCACGATGCCCACCTGGTCGGCCCCCGCCGCCACCGCCTCCTCGACGATCACCTCGAGCGCGGTCTTGGCCACGCCATCGCGGTCCACGAGCCGCTGCAGCGGCAGTCTCTGCTCGTCGCGGCCAGCGGCGGTGATGACGGCACGGCGGATGTGCATGGGGGCTCCCGGTGCGGGCCGCGAACCGGCCGGCGACGGCGAACGGAGGACGAGCGACGGCGTGTCGTGGCACTATCGCACGATGCGGCCGCGGTTTCCAGCCGCCGCCGTGGCCCGGGGGAAGGCCGCGAACGAGGGCGGCTCACCGGCTTCGAGCCCCAGGCGGCGGCGGGGAGCCGACCCTGCGGGGCCGGCGGCGTCAGCGCGTGCGACGCAGCCAGTCGAGCATCTCGCCGATCCCCTCGCGGATCGACTGCGGGTGCGCGAAGCCGGCGGCCACGAGCCGGTCGCAGGGAAACTCACTCGTCTCGCGGAGCGCCCGCAGCCGGGCCCGCGTGAGCGGAAACTCCCTCCCGGTCACGCGCGAGATCACGTCGCCGACCGGGGCGACCGCGTCGGCGAGCCGGTCGGGAATCCGCCGGGGCGGCAGAGCGTGGCCCAGCTCCGCGATGAGCGTCGCGAGCTGCCCCACGGAAAGCGTCTCGGCATCCGACACGTCGAACACGTCGCAGGCCCCCGCGTGGTCGCCGGCGACGAGCCGGGCGGCCGCGAACTCGATCGCGGCCGCGAGGTTTTCCCGTGACACGACCGACTTGCGGGCCGCGCCGACGCCCACCACCGCCGGCCAGCCGGCGAGGACCTGCCGGGCGAAGGCGGCGAGGTTGGCCTGATTGCCGGGCCCGTAGACGGGCGCCGGCCGGAGGATCGCGGCCGACCGCGCGGGCGCCGCGGCCACCCAGGCCCGCACCTCCGCCTCGGCCTCCGCCTTCGAGCGGCCGTAGGGCGTGTCGGGCTTGGAGCCGCCGGCGGCGGCCGCGGCCTTGATCGAGCTGACGAGCACGAATCGGCCCACGCCCGCGCGGGCCGCCCAGTCGAGCCATTCCCGCGTGCCGAGCACGTTGATGCGCTGAAACTCGGCGACGTCGGCCGCCGTCGGGCGAAACACGTGCTGCTTCACCTCGAGGTGCACGATCACGTCGGGCCGGCCGGCCGCGGCGGAGGGCGGGTCGGGGGGCGCGGAGCCGCCGAGCACGTCGCCCAGCACGTCGGCCCGCCGCGCGGCCCGCCAGCCCGCCGGCATGCCCGGCGGCGGCGTGCGGCCCGTGGCCAGCCCATGGTGGCCGTGCGCCGCCAGACGGTCGACGAGACCGCGGCCGACGAATCCGCTCGCTCCCGTCACCAGTAGGTTCATGGCATCGCCGCGGTCATGTGCTGCATGGCCGGTATTCTATGGTGCCACGGGCCGACGACAGGCCCGCCACGACGCCCCCCCACACGAGCGTGACCGCTCCGCGACCATGACCGACACAAGCGACACGCGGCGACCGGTCGACGTCATCTGGTGCAGCCCGCATCCCAATCACTACAACACGTTCCTCTTCGACCGGCTCGGCCGCCGTCGAGGGCATGCGGCTGTCGCTCGTCTACTTCGACGAGAAGCTGGCGATCTACCCTTGGAAATCGACGTTCGCGTCGACGA
>Ga0209189_1003436_pt1 | contig 10648 bp, 11 predicted proteins | sample C_130820_EF_Meta_FD_187308 | JGI IMG/M metagenome (GOLD analysis project Ga0209189, IMG submission 187308) | Freshwater microbial communities from Lake Croche, Canada to study carbon cycling - C_130820_EF_MetaG (SPAdes) (version 3) | ecosystem: Environmental > Aquatic > Freshwater > Lake...
CTTTGGACCCAGACCTTTGACGGAAGACGGCAACGTGCAGTCCGCTGCCTCTTGGCTGCTCAACCTGCGGGTGGGCTACAAAGTGACTCCGCGCACGCAATGGAGCCTGGATGTCTACAACCTGCTCAACAGCCCAGCCAATGACATCGAATACTGGTACGCCTCGCGAATGCGCGGTGAGGCCCAAGCCACCCTGGACCGCCATATTCACCCCGTAGAGCCGCGCATGGCGAGACTGACTGTGACGCACCGTTTTGAATGAGCCAGTGGCTGTCGTTCAGGACCCGATCACGCTTCAAGCGGGGTGAACGACGATCGATGACAGCCTGGACGCTCAGCCAAGACTGTGGGTGCAAAATGCAAAGCCGTAGCCACCTCCATGCTGTAACAATCGGCAGTTCACTATGAGCCTCGAAATCTTTGTTCTTTTGTCAACGCTCGCTTGGGGCGCTTGGTTGCACACATCCAAACTGCAACACCAGCGCAAAGCCTTGCTGGGGCGGCAGCTGCAACCCTACCAAATCGAAAAGCACATGGAGACCTTGACCGAAGGCTATATGCGCGCCTTGGGCGAGGCGAGCCCTGAACGACAAGCCAGCATCTGGGCACTCATGGCCAGTTCAGAGAATGCTTTGAACGCACAATTCAAAGACTTTGTGCTCGACTTTTCCAAGCAAAACGCCGAATCCACCCAAGTCAGCACATGGCCGCTGTGTATCCCTTATGCAGAAAAAATATCGCCACATGCCGTATTCGACATGCGCAAACTGCTCAGCATCCATGCCCACGGCATTGCCAACGCCATCGAAAACACCGCGCATCATTCGCCCAAAGACAAAGCATTTACGTTGATGGCCGAATTACTTTTGATGCAACACACCTGCCATTGGTTTTGTAAATCCAAAACCGTGGCCTCGGCACGCATGATGGCGCGGCACCACACCAGTTACCCTCAACTGATTGCCGCAGTTTCGAAAGAAACACGGCATATGTATCTGAAACGGGTCCTGGCATGATCGACGCTTATGCTTGAGATTCAAGTCCACACGCTCACACGAGGTCCCATTCAAAACCTCACCTTCACCTGGCCTGCAGGGGTGAGCTGGATTTGCGGCGACGAAGGTACAGGCAAAACCACCTTGCTGCGCTTGCTGGCAGGTGATCTGCAGCCCACGGCTGGTAAGGTCATGGCGCCTGAGGGCGGTGTGTTTTGGTTAGACCTGCAAGACGCGGTACACGACGCCATGACGGTGCAAGCGTGCTGGCAAATGCAGGGCACACGCTGGCCTCATTGGAACGAAGCGCTGCTTGAAGACTTGACCGAAGCCCTGGACATGCAAAGGCACTTGGACAAACGTTTGGACATGCTGTCCGCTGGCAGCCGTCGCAAGGTGATGGTGTTGGCGGCCCTGGCTTCGGGCGCAGCGGTCACCTTGTTAGACCAGCCCTTTGCAGCGCTCGACTTGGCATCGACTCGCGTGATCCACGCGTATTTGGCCGAGGCTGCAGAACACCCCAGCCGTGCCTGGATCATTGCTGATTACGAAGCGCCCAAGGATGTGCCGCTGGTTTGCGTGCTGAGTTTAGGTTAAGCCTTGGCCGCGTCCACATTGCGCAAGCGAATGTGCAATTCTCGCAGCTGCTTATCGTCCACAGGGCTTGGCGCTTGGGTGAGTAAGCACTGAGCGCGCTGGGTCTTGGGGAAAGCAATCACGTCGCGTATGGATTCAGCGCCAGTCATGAGGGTGACGATGCGGTCCAAACCGAAAGCCAAGCCGCCGTGGGGCGGGGCGCCGTATTGCAAAGCGTCAAGCAAGAAGCCAAACTTGAGTTGGGCTTCTTCGGGTGTGATCTTCAAAGCGTCAAACACTTTTTGCTGCACATCGGCGCGGTGGATACGCACCGAGCCGCCACCCATTTCCCAGCCGTTCAAGACCATGTCGTAGCCCTTGGAAATGCACTTTTCGGGGGCGGTGACCATCCAGTCTTCATGGCCGTCTTTGGGCGCGGTGAAGGGGTGATGCACAGCGGTGTAGCGCTGGTTCTCGTCATCGTATTCGAACATCGGGAAATCGACCACCCACATCGGCGCCCAACGGTCCTCAAACAGGCCGTTGGCTTTGCCGAACATGCTGTGACCGATCTTGATGCGCAGCGCACCGATGGCGTCATTGACGATTTTTTCTTTGTCAGCACCGAAGAAAATCAGATCACCGTTTTGTGCGCCCGAGCGCTCCAGCACGGCGTTGAGCGCTGTATCGTGGATGTTTTTGACAATTGGCGACTGCAGACCTTCGCGGCCTTTGGACAGGTCGTTGACACGGATGTAGGCGAGGCCCTTGGCACCGTAAATCTTGACAAACTCGGTATACGCGTCAATCTCGCCGCGGCTGATACCACCGCCCTCGACGGAGCCGTTGGGCACGCGCAAGGCCACCACGCGTCCGCCCTTCATGTTGGCAGCGCCTGAGAACACTTTGAAGTCTACATCGCCCATCACGTCAGTCAACTCAGCAAACTGCAGCTTCACACGCAGGTCAGGCTTGTCAGAGCCATAGATGTGCATGGCATCTTGGTAGGTCATGACCGGGAACTCGCCCAAATCCACGCCAATGGTTTTTTGGAACACGCGCTTGATCATGCTTTGGAACATGTCGCGAATTTCTTCCTCGCTCAAGAACGAGGTTTCAATATCAATCTGGGTGAATTCAGGCTGACGGTCCGCGCGCAAGTCTTCGTCGCGGAAGCACTTGGTGATTTGGTAGTAACGGTCATAGCCCGCCACCATCAAGAGCTGCTTGAACAGCTGGGGCGACTGGGGCAATGCAAAGAACTGGCCTTCATGCACACGGCTGGGCACCAGGTAATCGCGCGCGCCTTCGGGTGTGCTCTTGGTGAGCATCGGGGTTTCGATGTCCACAAAGCCGTTTTCGTCGAGATACTTGCGCACCTCCATCGAGACCTTGTAGCGCAGCATCAGGTTGTTTTGCATGTAAGGGCGACGCAGGTCCAACACACGGTGCGTGAGACGGGTCGTCTCGGAGAGGTTTTCTTCGTCGATCTGGAAAGGTGGCGTGACAGAGGCGTTGAGCACGATCAGCTCGTGACACAGGACTTCGATCTTGCCGCTTTTCATGTTGTCGTTGGTCGTGCCATCAGGGCGGGCACGTACCACGCCTTTGATCTGGACGCAAAACTCGTTGCGCACGTCTTCGGCCACTTTGAACATCTCTGGACGATCAGGGTCGCACACCACTTGCACATAACCTTCGCGGTCGCGCAGGTCAATGAAGATGACGCCGCCATGGTCACGGCGGCGGTTCACCCAGCCGCACAGACTCACAGATTGGCCTGTCAAGGCTTCGGTCACCAGGCCGCAGTAGTGGGAACGCATGTTGGACATGTTCTAAGGTCTTTCTTTATTATTGAATTTCTGGCTGCTTGACAGGCAATACATCAGGACCACCAGGCACCATCACGCCCATCGAGATGATGTACTTTAAGGCGTCATCCACACTCATGTCGAGTTCGACAACATTGGCACGGGGCATCATCAAAAAGAAACCAGAGGTCGGGTTGGGTGTGGTGGGCACGTAAACGCTGACAAACTCATCTTTCAAATGGCGTGCCACTTCACCGCCAGGCTGACCGGTCAAAAAAGCAATGGTCCATGAATTGGCGTGCGGATAAGGCACCAGCAAGGCTTTGGAAAAAGCGTTGCCACTGCCAGAAAACAAGGTGTCTGCCACCTGCTTGACGCTGCTGTAAATGGTGTTGACCACCGGAATACGAGTGATTAACTTGCCCCATTGGCGAAGCAACCATTGGCCAAACATATTGGCCACAAACATACCCGTTACCAAAATGACTGCTACGACAAGTGCCACGCCCAAACCGGGCACATTGCGCAAAGTTTCAGCGGAAACATGCATCCCTGGAATGACTGCATCCAAGGCACCCAAGACGGAAAGGAAGATGTGGTCGAGGGTGCCCACCAACCAGGTCAGGACCCAGACCGTCACGCCCATGGGCAACCACACCAACAAGCCAGTGACAAAATAATGGCGCAAGCGCAGGTTCATGACGTTCAATCAGTGGATGAAAGTTAGATCGTCACTGGCGTCAGTGACAGGCGCATGAAGGCGCGCAACTGGCCGATGCAGATACAGATGCTGTGGGGCTGCTGTCCGATGAAGCTGGCGTTGCTGGCGTTGCTGGCGTGGAGGGGGACGGTGGCGAAGCTGCACCTGCCTCTGTGGACACCGCTGGCGTCGGTGCACCGCCCGACCCACCTTTGAAATCGGTCGCGTACCATCCACTGCCTTTCAGTTGAAAGCCTGCCGCAGTCAACTGCTTTTTATAACTCGGCTTGCCGCAAACTGGGCAATCAGACAAAGGCTCATCGGCCATTTTTTGCAATACGTCCTTGGCATGGCCACAGGACTCACATTTGTAAGCGTAGATAGGCATGGAGCGTCAGAGTTAAGGGTACAAAACCCTCGATTATAGGCGGCGAGGAACGTCAGGCGATGTGGGGCGATGCATGGTGCGGTGCCTTTTGATTGCGAATGCCTTGTGGCAAGGTGGAACCCATGACCATTCCCGCGCAACTGGCCAAGACGCCCGCCAATTGAGCAGGGAACGCGTCGCCTGCTGGACTGAGCAATAAACCAAGCCAAGTACACAAACCCAATACAAGTGAAAAAACAGCACCTTGGGTTGTCGCCCGAGGCCAATACAAACCGAACACCAAGGGAACAAAAGCACCCACCAAGGTCACTTGATAGGCACCAGAAACCATTTCATAAATGCTGCTTCCCTGCATGGCGATGGCGTAAGTCAAAACCAAGCCGCTGAACACCAACACCGTCAAGCGCATGGCTTTGAGCTCCTGCCGATCACTGCTGTGCGGATAAAACTGACGCCAGATGTTTTCAGTGAAGGTCACACTGGGGGCCAACAAGGTGGCTGATGCGCATGACTTGATCGCTGACAACAAGGCACCAAAAAACAAAACCTGCATAGCAAAAGGCATGTGCTCCATGACCAAGGTCGGAAGGACTTTCTGGGGATCGTCTTTCATCAGCAACAGGGCCTTGTCCGGCATGATGATCATGGCACTGACGACCAGGAACATGGGAACAAACGCAAAGAGAATATAGAGAACACCCCCCCAAACAGGTCCTCGGGTAGCCGCATGAATGCTGTTGGCCGACATGACGCGCTGAAACACATCTTGCTGCGGAATGGAGCCGAGCATCATGGTGATGGCTGCAGCAAAAAAGAAAACCATGTCTTTGAAGTTGAGCTCTGGCCAAAACCTGAACAGGTCTTGGCTGACCGCCAAGGCCAGTACTTTGTCTGCGCCACCGGCTTGCTGTCCCGCAAAGACTGCGATAGTGGCCAGTCCGACCACCAAAATAATCATCTGCATGAAATCGGTCACAGCCACCGACCACATACCGCCAAACAAGGTATAGGCCAGAATGGAGACCACACCAATGGCCATGCCCATCGGCATACTTATCGCGCCCTCGGACAACAAGTTGAACACCAAACCGAGCGCCGTGACCTGTGCCGAAACCCAACCCAAATAACTCACCATGATGATGACGGAACAGATGACTTCGACGCTTCGTCCATAACGCTCGCGGAAGTAGTCACTGATGGTCAGCAAAGACATTTTGTAGAGTTTGGCTGCAAAAAAGACGCCGACCAAAATCAAACAACTGCCTGCCCCAAACGGGTCTTCGACCACCCCGTTCAAGCCGTTGTTGACAAATTTAGCAGGAATACCCAACACAGTTTCAGCGCCAAACCAGGTGGCAAAGGTGGTGGTCACGATCATGGCCAAGGGCAGTCGGCGACCTGCAATGGCAAAGTCGGCGGCGTTTTTAACGCGCTTTGCAGCCCACAATCCGATAGCGATGGTGATCAGCAAATAAGCAATGACCAAGCTCAACAGCACGAGACTTCTCCTTCAATGGCCGTTCAAATCACACACTAAAAAAAATCAAGATGCCACAGCAGTTGAAATGCCACCGAGGCCATCACAAAACCAACACACAAATACAAAATAGTTTGCAATGTGTTGTTGGTGCGGCGCTGCTCGGCGATCAAATGGGCGAGGTTTTTGCGGTCCTCAAGATCACTGCGCGGCTGCCTCAAAAAGTCGTGCAAAAGTCGCGGTAACTGCGGCAGCAATTTGGCGTACTGCGGTGCTTGATCGCGCAATTCCATCAGCAGTTTTTTGGGTCCCAGCTGATCGATCATCCATTTTTCAAGGAAGGGTTTGGCGGTATTCCACAGGTCCAACTCAGGGTCCAACTGTCGCCCCAAGCCCTCAATATTGAGCAAAGTTTTTTGCAGCAACACCAATTGCGGCTGAATTTCAACTTGAAAACGCCGTGAGGTTTGAAACAAACGCATCAGCACCATGCCTAAAGAAATCTCTTTCAGCGGCCGATCAAAATAAGGCTCACACACGGCTCGTATGGCTGACTCGAGTTCATCCACCCGTGTGTCTGCCGGAACCCAGCCTGACTCAATGTGCAGTTCTGCTACCCGCTTGTAGTCGCGTCGGAAAAATGCGGTGAAATTTTGCGCCAGGTATTCTTTGTCGAATTCCGTGAGTGTGCCCACGATGCCAAAGTCAAGTGAGATATACCGTCCGAAGGTGTCCGGCGCCAAACTTACTTGGATATTGCCAGGATGCATGTCGGCATGGAAAAAACCATCGCGAAACACCTGGGTAAAAAACAGCGTGACGCCGTCACGGGCCAACTGCGGGATGTCGACTCCCGCATCCCGAAGACGCTCAACCTGGTTAATAGGAACACCGAGCATGCGCTCCATGACAATGACTTCGGTATGGCAAAAATCCCAAATCATTTCGGGAATCAGTACCAAATTCAGGCCTTCCATGTTGCGGCGAAGTTGTGCGGCGTTCGACGCCTCGCGCACCAAGTCGAGTTCATCATGCAGGTACTTGTCAAATTCGGCCACCACCTCTTTGGGCTTGAGGCGCTTGCCGTCTGCACTCAAGCCTTCGACCCAACCAGCCATCATGCGCATGAGGGAAAGGTCTTTTTCGATGACGGGCTGCATATCGGGCCGCAAGACTTTGACCGCCACATCCCGCTCGACACCCTGCTTATCTTTTAAAACAGCAAAGTGGACTTGTGCAATCGATGCGCTGGCCACGGGCTGACGGTCAAAAGAAACGAAGATCTCATCCACGTTGCGCTTGAATGCACGCTGAATGGTCGCTACTGCCACTTCGGAGGGAAAGGGCGGCACATTATCTTGCAGCTGGGCCAATTCATCGGCGATGTCTGTGGGCAGCAAATCGCGTCGTGTCGATAGCACCTGCCCGAACTTGACAAAAATCGGGCCTAGACGCTCCAAGGCTTCTCGGATTCTTTGACCTCTTGGTGCCTTCAGGTCACGACCGATAGAAATTATCCGCGCCAGCAAGCGCAGCCAAGGCTTTTGGAAACTGGTCAGTACCAGTTCATCCAAGCCATAGCGTAAAACAATGAACAAAATAAACCCACCGCGCAGGATACGATTCATGCGCTGGCTTTCTTTGGGTCAGCGTCCGCTGAAGCGGCCTTGAAGGGAGCTGTAAACCGTTTCAACGCAGCAATGCAGTTACGCGCCAGTGTGATCAAGGTGTGGGCGGGACCATCGCCGATCCATCGGGCCACATCTTCCTCGGGCTCCCAACGCACATGGTCAATCAGCCAATTGACTTCGGCCGCCAATTGCACATCACCCTCGACCCGAACACCAGGTTTATCCCCTCGCACCAAGGCGGTCGCAATGTCCAATGGCGACTCGTCCGTCACGGTCAAGCGCAAGTCAAAACCATCGGTATGGACACGCTCGAGCAAGCCCGCCGGCGTGGGCGAGAGTTTCATTGAGAATGACTGCCACTGAACCTCGATGCGTTGCCCTTTTTGACGCGCCAATCTGCGCATGGCTTCGGGCTCTTGCATGAGCACATGGTTCAAAAACAAAACCACTCGGTTCAGGGTTTCATCCATGACCCACAGGGGTGGGGAGAATGATGCGCCAAACTGCTGTAGAGCTTGTGCTGCCAAAGAAAAAGGGGACTGAGTTGCCATAGTCCCCGATTATTCACGAAAGCAAAGGGTTTATGAATCCATCAACCCCTTCTATAGGGTGATTACTGAAGGGCTTGAACCCCAGAGACCAACCAACCGCTGCCACCCTGACGGGGTTTCGTCATGTTCCAGACTTCACGGAATGGGCTCGGGTTGGCGTTGGCTTCTTCACGGATCATGCCGTTGAACTCCACGCTGGCCATGTACACGTCCGGCAATTCCTCAATGCCCAGCAACTGGGCGTCCAACATCAAAACTTCGGTTTTATTGGCTTGACCCGAAGCCGTGGCTTCGCGTTCGGCCAATTGAGCACGAATTTCGTTGAGCATGGCATCCGTCATCATCGAGCGCAACATGCTGATGTCAGAACGGTCCCAGGCGTCTTGCAGTGTGGCGAAGTTCCGCTTGGCTGCGCTCAGGAAGCCCTCTGAGTCAAAACCAGCAGGAACACCCCAGTTTTGATGCCCCCCCAAGGCGGAACCGATCATGGAACCTGTCGCCGCAGGCGCGGAACTGTCAAAGCGGGTGTTCTGCGCCTCCCAAGGTCGAGCCGATGCATCATTGCCCACTTTTTCAGGGTCGTAATTTCGCAAGACCTCCGGAGAAGCCGCACTTTGTCCAGCACCTTGGTACGCTAGGCCCTCATTACCAGCAGATGGGCGTGAGCGCATGAGCCAACCGATCAAGGCAACGGCGGCCAAAGCAATCAGGGCAAACATCAAAATATTGCCCATGGCACCACCAAGACCGAGGCTGCTCGCCAACCAAGCCAAGCCTAAACCAGCAGCCAGTCCACCCAGCATGGCCCCCCAAGGGCGCTTGGCAGGTGCTGCAGGTGGCACTGCGGGTTTGGCAACGCCGGCAGGTGCAGCCTGTTGCGAAGCTCCACCCGGATTACTGGCTTCTCGTTGCGTGACATTATTGGACTGCTGCCCTGTTGATTTGCCGCCACCCAAGCGTTTGGCCTCAGCACTTAAGCCAGTGAAGGAAAGGCATAAAACCAAAATAACACTTAAAAATTTATTCACAATGTCTCCAAGAGAATGGCGGCCTGGGCCTCAACGAATAGTTCAGCATTTGATGCCAACGTGTAAGGCTACCACCCCTGCGCTCAGGTTGTGAAAATCCACATGACCAAATCCGCTATTTTTCATAAGGGTTTTCAACTCTGCTTGGCCAGGGTGCATGCGAATGGACTCAGCCAAATAGCGGTAACTGCTGTCATCGCCTGTCACGAACTTACCAAGAGGCGGCAATACATTGAAGCTGTACCAGTCATAGATTTTTTCAAGCGGTTTAGCCACCTTGGAAAACTCGAGCACGAGCAATTTGCCACCGGGTTTGAGTACACGACACATCTCCTGGAGTGCAAGGTCTTTGTGCGTCATGTTGCGCAATCCAAAGGCCACGCTGACGAGATCAAAGTGGCCGTCAGCAAAAGGTAATTTTTCGGCATCACAAACCAGCGTGGGTAACACCACACCCAGGTTGAGCAGACGATCGCGCCCAGTCGATAACATGGCTTCATTGATGTCAGTGTGCACCACCCTGCCAGCGGTCCCTACTTTTTGAGAAAACGCCAAGGCCAAGTCGCCAGTGCCGCCGGCGATGTCCAGCACCTGGTCGCCCTCTTTCAAATTGGCCACTTGAACGGTATAAGCCTTCCAAACGCGGTGCAAACAGCCTGACATCAGATCGTTCATCACATCGTATTTGGATGCAACCGAATCGAACACACCGCGCACATGCTTGGCTTTGTCGGTTTCGTCCACCGTTTTGAATCCGAAATGGGTCGAGCTCATGCGCGGGCTTTCAAAGCAAATATCAATGGGTATGGCCGCAGTGGGCACCGGCTGCAGAGCCCATGGGCGCGTCGCGGTCCACACCCGCGGCGCTCAGTCGTTCGTGGTATTGCTTCCACAGCGCGTCTTGTTCAGAGCCCAGGAAATACAGGTATTCCCAGGTGAACAAGCCGGATTCATGGCCGTCCGAAAACGTGGGTTTGACCGCGTAATTGCCCACCGGCTCCAGGCTCTCAATGCCGACCTGCCGCTTGCCGGTTTGCAGCACCTCTTGGCCGGGGCCATGGCCTTGCACTTCGGCGGACGGCGAATACACGCGCATCAGCTCAAACGGAATGCGAAACAGCGCGCCGTCCGAAAAGCCCACCTCCAGCACACGGGACTGGCTGTGCACCGTGAGGGACTCGGGCGTGGGGGTGTCTGGGGTCAAACCGGCCATGGGGTACTTTCGGTGAGTTCGTCGCGTGAGATCAAACGAGCACGCGCTCGATACCGCCGGCATTGGCAGCGCTCACATACTCGGGCATCCAGTTTTCACCCAGAATGTGCTTGGCCATTTCGACCACGATGTAGTCGGCTTCGAGCAGGCCGTTTTTCATGTCGTCGCCGTAGCGCGACAAGCCTTGCAAGCAGCTGGGGCAGCTGGTCAGAATCTTCACATTCGCTTGCGGGGCCAGCGCGCCACTGGCGCGCAAAGCGGCTTCGCCCTTGAGCAGC
>Ga0209189_1003437_pt1 | contig 10648 bp, 7 predicted proteins | sample C_130820_EF_Meta_FD_187308 | JGI IMG/M metagenome (GOLD analysis project Ga0209189, IMG submission 187308) | Freshwater microbial communities from Lake Croche, Canada to study carbon cycling - C_130820_EF_MetaG (SPAdes) (version 3) | ecosystem: Environmental > Aquatic > Freshwater > Lake | place...
AACAAGCCCTCTGCCGATTTGAATCCCAACTGGTCAGCCAAGTCGTCGAGCTTCATGGCTGTCTTGCCTTCACGCTGCAGCAGTTTTTCCACCGCTTCACGTCCTTTGGCCATGTTTTCATGGGTGATCTGGGCATTGAACCAGGCCCGCACTTTGGCCTTGGCCCTCGCACTGGCCAAGTACCCCAATTCGCCGTTCAACCAGTCCCGTGAAGGGCCACCCTCTTTGATGGCGTTGATCTCAACGGTTTGACCATTTTGTAAAGCCGTATGCAATGGCACCAACACGCCATCAACCCGCGCACCCCGGCACCGATGACCCAAATTGGTGTGCACCGTGTACGCAAAGTCAATCGGTGTCGCGCCTTGAGGCAACTCCACAATGGCCGCCTCGGGCGTCAGCACGTAAATGCGATCCTCAAATAAAGCTTTATCTTGAACGTTTTGGTGGGCATGCCCTGAAATGTCGCGCTCCCACGCCAACAACTGGCGCAACACAGCAATCTTGGCGTCGTACTCGCTGTTCGCGCTGACGCCTGTGTAGCCTTTGGCGCCAGCCTCTTTGTAAGCCCAATGCGCAGCCACTCCGCTTTCAGCATGGTCGTGCATCGCTTGTGTGCGGATCTGAATCTCGATAGCCAAACCTGACGCATCTCGCACCACCGTATGCAGTGACTGGTAGCCGTTGTTTTTAGGCTTGGCAATGTAGTCGTCAAACTCTTCTGGAACCGGCGTGAAACGTTCGTGCACCCAGGACAAGGCCTCGTAACAACTGGACACATCCGGCACCACCACGCGCAATGCGCGAATGTCAAAGACGCGGTCAAATCCAAGCGATTTACCGCGCATTTTGCGCACTATGCTGTATATGTGTTTCGGTCGCCCCTGCACAGTGGCATGGACCCCCTTGGCCACCAACTCCGACTCCAGTTGCAACCGAAGCGCCTGCATATGGCTTTCGCGCTCCGTTCTTTTCTCGTGCAGCAAGGTGGCGATGTGTTTGTAAGTTTCGGGCTCCAGAAATCGAAACGCCAAGTCTTCCATTTCCCACTTGATCTGCCAAATCCCCAACCGATTGGCCAAAGGCGCAAATACGCTCAAAGATTCACTGGCCAAATTGGCGGGCACCGGCAGTTTGCTGGCGGCAAAGTGGCGCAGCGTCTGCAGGCGTGAAGCCAAGCGCAACATGACCACACGCAAGTCCCGGCTGAAGGCCAGCAGCATTTTGCGCACGTTCTCGGTCTGCGACTTCGGGTCGGCATGGCGCTGAGCCCCTTGACTGGCAGCCCGCGACAGGCGCTGCACATGCACCAATTTGGTGGTTTCTACGGCCAAGTTGGCAAAGTTTGCGCCAAAGGCTTTGGCAATCACCTCCAAGGGCTTGTTGAGATGCTCACAGGTGTAGACCAAATAACTGGCTGCTTGCATGGATTCGGAGCCACCGATGGCCTGCAAAATGCCGGCCACCGCATCGGCGTGCGCCAAGACGTTTTCACCCGTACCCAAAGTTTCATTGGCAAGCAAGGGCTCAGCAAAAGCGCGGGCACGCGCCAGATCACCAGATTGCGAGGGCAATTCCTGCGCCGTCACCGAAAGCACCGTGGGCACCACATCGCCTCGCATCACTGCGGTATGGGGCTGTTTGGGAAATTCAGATACTTTCATTCACTTCACGCAAAATTGGGCGTGTCATCGGGTTGGATTTCGCTTAATCACTTAGCAAAAAATCGGCCACCACCTGAATTTGATCTGCGCTGGTCAATGTGGGCGCATGGCCAACGCCCGCAAACTCCACCACCTTCGCACAAGGACCCCGCATTTGCATGGCCTTGGCCGTCTCAGGGGTTAGCAGATCGGACTGAGCCCCGCGCAGCAACAAGGTCGATGCGGTGATCTGCTCATACAAGTGCCACAGCATTTGCTCGGCAACCACGGTGGACTCCTGTGTCACCGCGCGAATCGACTCACCAATGGCGGGGTCATAGTTCAGCGTCAAGCTGCCGTCGGCTTGGCGCTTGAGCATGGGCGCAGACAAGGCCAGCCAAACCTCCCGAGAATGTGGCCCGAAACTTTGCGACACAGCCCACAAAGCCTCTGCCGCTTCCTCAAGGCTCTCAAAGCGACCGGTCTTGCCCACATAGGTTTTCATGCGTTCGATCGATGACCAAGACACCACGGGCCCCACATCATTGAGCACCAAGCGCCTGACCACACAAGGCTTGATCAACTCGACCTGACCCGCTACCACCATGCCAATCAAGCCTCCCATGCTGGTGCCCACCCAATCCAGGGTCCCAACTGGCGCTTGCTGCTGCAGTTGCGCCAGCAAAGCAAGCATGTCCGATGCGTATTGCGGAATTTGATAGCCCTCGGGATGGGCCAGCCAATCACTTTGACCTCGGCCCACCACATCCGGGCAGATCACCTGCAAGGGATGGGGCGACTTGTCCACCAAAGCCTGCGCCAAACTGTCGAAATCCCGCCCCTGGCGGGTCAGACCATGCACACACACCACCACATGAGAGGCAAGCGGATCACCCCAACGCACATACGCCATGCGGTGGTGGCCTTGCGGATCGGTGCAGTCAACATGGGCAAAACTGGGCTGTTTCATAAAGTAACAAGTCAAGGCAAAACCCAAGTGTGCCTTCAAAATTGACTTCCAAGCGCGCGATAATGAACTATTACGCATCCACTCAAAGCAACTCACGGAGAAGCAACCATGCTCAAAGGTAAAACAGCGCTCGTTACGGGCTCCACCAGTGGCATCGGTTTGGGCATTGCCAAATCACTGGCCCAACAAGGCGCCAACATTGTCATGAACGGATTTGGAGACACCGAAGGCGCGCAAGCCGAGATTCGGGCCTTGGGCGTTCAAGTGGCCTACCACGGCGCTGACATGAGCCGCGCCAGCGAAATCGAAGCGATGATGACATTTGCAGCCGACACCTTTGGGCGTGTCGACATTCTGGTCAACAACGCGGGCATTCAACATGTGGCGCCGATTCAGGATTTCCCCATTGAAAAGTGGGACGCCATCATTGCCATCAATCTGAGCAGTGCGTTCCATGCCACACGTTTGGCGCTGCCTGCGATGCAGGCGGCCAACTGGGGCCGCATCATCAACATCGCCTCCACACACGGTTTGGTGGGTTCTGCAGAAAAGTCCGCCTATGTGGCTTCCAAACATGGCGTAGTGGGCTTGACCAAAGTCACCGCTCTTGAAAACGCCACTTCTGGGGTGACATGTAATGCCATTTGCCCTGGTTGGGTCCTGACCCCCTTGGTGCAAAAGCAAGTGGACGCCAAGGCTTTGGCCAAGGGCTTGACCAACGACGAGGCCAAAAAGCAATTGCTGCAAGAAAAAGAACCCTCCATGCAATTCACCACCCCAGAAGAGTTAGGTGCATTGGCGGTGTTTTTCTGCTCTGCTGCAGCCAACAACGTGCGCGGCGTGGCCTGGAACATGGATGGCGGCTGGACCGCACAATAAAACGCCAAGCCGACATCCTCATTTCTGGTTTGAATTGACATGACTATTCCTGACAAACGACTCGACAAAGTGCTGGTGGTCGATGACGACACCCGCATTCGTGACCTGCTGCGCCGTTACCTCAATCAAGAGGGCTTTGATGTCCTGTTGGCCGAGGACAGCCGGGCCCTGAACCGCATCTTGCAAAGAGAGAGCGTGGACCTGATCGTGCTCGACTTGATGCTGCCGGGTGAAGACGGTCTGAGCATTTGCCGCCGACTGCGTGCTGCGAACGACCGCACGCCCATCATCATGCTCACGGCCAAAGGAGAGGACGTGGACCGCATCATTGGCCTCGAAGTCGGCGCGGATGATTATTTGGCTAAACCTTTCAATCCTCGCGAGCTGTTGGCCCGCATGAATGCGGTACTGCGTCGCAGGCCCACAGCCGAAGTGCCTGGCGCACCGTCTGCAGAAAACGAAGTCATCCAGTTCAGCGGCTTTAGCTTTGATTTGGGCGCGCGTTCGCTGCGCAAAAATGACCAGGATATACCGCTGACCACGGGCGAATTTGCGATGCTCAAAGCGCTTGTGCGGCACCCTAGACAACCCATGACCCGAGACAAACTGGCCCAATTGGCGAGGGGCCGTGAGTTTGAACCTTTTGACCGCAGTTTGGATGTGCAGGTGTCGCGCTTGCGCAAACTCATTGAAATTGACCCGGCCTCCCCCAAGATCATTCAAACTGTTTGGGGGGTTGGGTACGTCTTTATCCCTGAAGGCAATGCCTGATCTGCCCAGCGAGACACGAACCGGCCTGAGCCTGTTCTGGCGAACCTTTGCCATGCTCGCGCTGCTGATTTTTTTCAGCGCCTTGGCCTGGCTGCAGCTGCTGCGAACGCAAGAGTATGAGCCTCGGATGCTTCGCAATGCGCATCAAATTGCATCTGTGGTGAACCTCACCCGGACCGCACTGGTGCACACCGATGCAATTGCTCGGGTGTCATTGCTCAAAATGCTGGCTGACGAAGAAGACGTCAGCATCAGCACCCGTGAACCTTCAGATAGTTTTGAACCCTTTGGTCAATCGGATTTGGAAATAGAAATTGGTAATGAACTGATCAAGCGATTGGGTAAAAACACCATCATCGCCAGCAAAGTCAATGGCAACAATGGCCTGTGGGTTGGCTTTCAAATCGAGAAAGACAGCTATTGGTTGCTGATGGATCCGGAGCGTTTGAACACCGTCAAAAGCAGCACCTGGCTATTCTGGTTAATGACGGTAACCGGCTTGTCGTTGGTGGGCGCTGCTTTGATTGCGCGTTTGATCAACCGTCCTTTACGGCAGCTTTCTTTTGCAGCCAGCCGTGTTCGCGATGGCAATTTCACCGCTTCCCCTTTGGATGAACAGGTCACCACCAGCGAAATTCGTGAAGTCAACATCGGCTTTAACCGCATGGCCGAGCGACTGGCCAAAATCGAGCAAGAGCGGGCCTTGATGCTGGCCGGTATTTCACACGACCTGCGCACGCCCTTGGCGCGTTTGCGGCTGGAAACAGAATTGAGCGTCTCTGATGAAGAAGCGAGGGCCTACATGGCCGCTGACATTGAACAGCTGGACGCCATCATCGATAAATTTTTGGACTACGCGCGGCCCGGCGATTTGAAAATGGAGCCCGTGTTGCTCACGCAAGTCATCAGCGGTTGCGTGGCGCCTTTTCTCAAACGCGGCAATTTCGAAGTCCACATCGATGTGGCCTCCGATTTGTTTGTTCAAGCCGAGCATGTCGAATTAAGCCGCGTGTTGTCCAACCTTCTGGAAAATACCCGGCGCTACGGACAATCACCCAGTGACGGCATCACCCGGGTGGACTTGGTCGCACGGTTGCATGAAGGCTGGGTCTTGTTCAGGGTCAGAGACCACGGGCCAGGGGTATCAGACGATACTTTGAAAAACCTGACTCAGCCCTTTTACAGAGGCGACTCAGCCCGCACATCGGCCACAGGTTCGGGCTTGGGACTGGCCATTGTGGAGCGGTCCATGCAGCGCATGGGTGGCACATTTTCAGTGTTCAACAATGCCAATGGTGGTTTGATGGCGCTGATGAAATTCAAACAAGCGCATATTCCCACTCAGAGCTAAGGCACCCCTCAGGTCGTGCGGGTCAGCAGCACCACGGCTCTCGCTTCCATGCTTTGGCCCATGCCCACTGGCCCCAGCTTTTCTGCGGTTTTGGCTTTCACATTCACCTGATCCAACCCAACACCCAAGGCCTTGGCGACAGCCGCTTGGATAGCCGCCCTGTAAGGCGCGAGCTTGGGTGACTGCGCAATCACCGTGCTGTCCAGGTTCACCAGCGTCCAGCCAGCGCCCCGCACGCAGCGCATGGCTTCTTGCAAAAGGACTGCTGAATTGGCGCCCTTGAACTGAACATTTGTATCCGGAAAATGCTGCCCGATGTCCCCCAATCCGGCCGCGCCCAGCACCGCATCGGTGATAGCGTGCAGCAGGACGTCGGCATCGGAGTGGCCCAGCAGCCCCATGCTGTAAGGGATCTCGACACCGCCCAAAATAAGCTTGCGACCTGGCACCAAGGCGTGGACATCCCAGCCCTCTCCAATTCGAAAATTAAAATTTGTACTCATGCCCTGCTCCTCAAGATGGCTTCGGCCAAAGCAAAATCGGCTGGATAAGTCACTTTGAAATTCTGCGCCGATCCTGCCACCAATCGCGGCGACAAACCCAATCTCTCCATGGCACTGGCTTCGTCCGTGATACCCGCAAAACCTGTTTCCGCCACTTGGGCCAGGGCCGCATGCAAAGCCCCAAGCCGAAACATCTGCGGCGTTTGAGCCAGCCATTTGCCCGCGCGCGGCACCGTGCTGTCTACACGGGCAGGCTCACTGCCCAGCTGTTGTGTTTTGAGGGTATCGGGCAAAGGCAACGCCAATAAGCCGCCCACAGCGTCTTGGCTGCAGGCCTGCACCAAAGCCGTCACCTCTTCGGGCTGCACCAGGCAACGCGCGGCATCATGCACCAGCACCCAGTCATGCGCGGCAACACCCGCAGCCAGCATGGCCGACAAACCGTTGAAAACGCTTTCGGCCCGGCTGGCACCGCCACAGTTCGAACGACAGAACCGGTCCGGCCACCGCACCTGGGGCCAGCCAAAATCATCACCGGGTGAAACTACGACCCAGCCACTGACCAAGCCCGGCACTTTGGCCAAAGCCTGCAAGGTGTGCATCACCATCGGTTGCCCGGCGAGCCATTGGTATTGCTTGGGCTGCGTCGTGCCTGCACGGCTGCCGTTGCCGGCGCAGGGAATCAAAACGTGAAATGCGGTCATTGCCATTGATTTTAGAGGGTCGATGCACAGCCCTCTAAAATACAAGACCATTACCACCTCACACCCCCCTCCATTTTTGGCGGGGGGTGTTTCTGCTTTGATTTCGACATGAATCTGCCCTCCCTCACACTCGGCAAACGTTTCACCCTGCCCCAACCAGTGGGTTCGGCTGACGCCGCGTTACTGGCCCAATTGGCGCTGCGCGACAAAGCGCATGGTCGGCTTACCGCCATCGTCACGGCGGATGCAACAGACGCGCAACGTTTGATGGATGAGGTGCAGTTTTTTGTACCCGATTTACGCTTGGCCATCTTTCCGGATTGGGAAACGCTGCCTTACGACACCTTCTCACCCCACCAGGACCTGATCAGTGAACGGTTGGCCACCTTGTGGCGCATCAGCCAACGCGACAAGGCACAAGGTGCTGACGTGGTCATCGTACCGGCCACCACCGCCTTGTACCGCTTGGCGCCGCCTGCATTTTTGGCAGGTTACACCTTTGAATTCAAGGTCAAACAAAAACTGGACGAAGCCAAGCTCAAAGCCCAATTGACCTTGGCCGGCTACAGCCACGTCACGCAAGTGGTCAGCCCAGGGGAATACGCCGTGCGCGGCGGCCTGATTGATTTGTTTCCTATGGGCTCGCTGGTGCCTTACCGGGTCGACTTGTTTGACGACGAGATCGACAGCATCCGAACCTTTGATCCGGACAGCCAACGCAGCCTTTACCCGGTGCCTGAAGTGAGGCTTCTGCCCGGACGCGAGTTTCCGATGGACGAAGCGGCGCGCGCCAAATTTCGCAGCCGTTGGCGGGAGCTGCTCGAAGGCGACCCCACCAAAAGCCGCATTTACAAAGACATGGGCAACGGTGTCGCCACAGCAGGCATCGAATACTATTTGCCGCTCTTTTTTGAAAACACCGCAACCGTATTTGACTATTTGGGCACGGCCGCCACCGTGGTTTTACATGGCGATCTGGAGCCAGCGTTTCAGCGCTTTTGGCAAGACACCAAAGACCGATACCGCTTGGTGCAAGGCGACCCGGAGCGCCCTGCGCTGCCCCCCGAGGCCTTGTTTTTAAATGCCGAACAGTTTTATGGCCTGTGCAATCAGTACGCCCAACTTGCGCTGCGACCAGGCACCGAAGATGCGCCTGACAACGCATTTGCACAAACACTGCCCGAGCTGACCGTGGTGCGCGGCGCTGAGGACCCGCTGTCTCGGTTGCAAACGCACATCCGCACCAGCACCAGCCGCTTGCTGATATTGGCCGAAAGCGATGGCCGGCGAGAAAGCTTGCTTGACTTTGTGCGCTCCAGCGGCCTCACACCGCCGTTGTTTGACGGCCTGCAAGCATTTTTGAACAGCGACGAAAAAGTCGGCATGGCCACGTCCTCGCTCAACAAAGGCTTTCATTGGTTTGAGCACGGCATCGATTTGGTCACCGAGACCGAACTTTTTGCTGCTGGCCCCACCACCCGACGCCGTAAAAAGCAAGAACAAGTCAGCGACGTCGAAGCCCTCATCAAAGACCTGAGCGAACTCAATGTCGGCGACCCGGTCGTGCACAGCCAGCATGGTATCGGGCGTTATCGCGGCCTGATGAACATGGATTTGGGCGAAAAAAACGAAGACGGCACACCTGCGCTGCAAGAGTTTTTACACCTCGAGTACGCAGACCAAGCCACGCTGTATGTGCCGGTAAGCCAATTGCAATTGATTGGCCGCTACACGGGCGTGAGCGCCGATGAAGCGCCGCTGCACAGACTGGGCTCAGGCCAATGGGAAAAAGCCAAACGACGCGCCGCAGAACAGGTGCGCGACGCAGCCGCTGAGTTGCTCAACATCTATGCGCGCCGCGCCACCCGCGAAGGCCACCCCTTCCGATACAGCCCGCAAGACTACGAAAGCTTTGCCAACGACTTTGGCTTTGAAGAAACGCCCGACCAAAAGGCGGCCATTCACTGCGTGATTCAAGACATGATCAGCCCGCGCCCGATGGACCGTTTGGTCTGTGGCGATGTGGGCTTTGGCAAGACCGAGGTGGCGCTGCGCGCCGCCTTTGTGGCCGTCACGGGCGGAAAACAAGTGGCGATTCTGGCGCCCACCACGCTGTTGGCCGAGCAGCATTACCAAACCCTCAAAGACCGCTTTGCCAAATGGCCTGTTAAGGTGGCCGAAGTCTCGCGCTTTCGCTCGGGCAAAGAAGTCACCGCAGCCCTCAAAGGCATTGCCGACGGCACGGTGGACATTGTGGTGGGCACGCACAAGCTGCTCAGCGAATCCACCAAGTTCCATGACCTGGGCCTGCTCATCATCGACGAGGAGCACCGCTTTGGCGTGCGCCACAAAGAGACCATGAAAGCCCTGCGCGCCGAGGTGGATGTGCTGACCCTCACCGCCACCCCTATCCCCCGCACCCTGGGCATGGCGTTGGAAGGCCTGCGCGATCTGAGCGTGATCGCTACCGCGCCGCAACGTCGCTTGTCCATCAAGACCTTTGTGCGCAACGAAGGCACCGGCGTGATACGCGAAGCCGTGCTGCGCGAACTCAAGCGCGGCGGGCAGTGCTACTTTTTGCACAACGAAGTCGACACGATTGAAAACCGCCGCCAAAAACTCGAAGAAATCCTGCCCGAAGCCCGCATTGCCGTGGCCCACGGCCAGATGCCCGAGCGCGAATTGGAGCGGGTGATGCGCGACTTTGTGGCGCAGCGCTACAACATTTTGCTGTGCTCGACCATCATCGAGACCGGCATTGATGTGCCCACCGCCAACACCATCATCATGAGCCGCGCCGACAAGTTTGGCCTGGCCCAGTTGCACCAGTTGCGCGGCCGCGTGGGCCGCTCGCACCACCAGGCCTATGCCTATTTGATGGTGCCCGAGATCCAAGGTCTGACCAAACAGGCCTCGCAACGCCTGGACGCGATCCAACAGATGGAAGAGTTGGGCAGCGGCTTTTACCTGGCCATGCACGATCTGGAGATTCGCGGCGCGGGCGAGGTGTTGGGCGAAAACCAGAGCGGCAACATGATGGAAGTGGGTTTTCAGCTCTACAACGAGATGTTGTCCGAAGCCGTGCGCTGTTTGAAGTTGGGTAAGGAACCCGATTTACTCAGCCCCCTTTCAGCCACGACCGACATCAACCTGCATGCCCCCGCCCTGTTACCCAACGATTACTGCGGCGACGTGCACCTGCGGTTGTCGTTCTACAAGAAGCTGGCTACCGCCAAAACCAACGATCAGATCGACGCCCTGCTCGAGGAACTGGTCGACCGCTTTGGCAAACTGCCGCCGCAAGCGCAAACCCTGGTGGACGTGCACCGCCTGCGTGTGCTGACCCAGCCTTATGGGGTGATCAAGGTTGACGCTTCGCCGGACTTGATCCAGATCACCTTCAAACCCAACCCGCCCGTGGACCCGATGGCCATCATCGGCCTGATCCAAAAAAACAAACACATCAAGCTGGCCGGCAACGACAAAATACGCATCGAACGCGAACTGCCCGACCCTAAAGCGCGGGCGCAGATGGTGCGGGATGTGCTCAAGAGTTTGGGGCAGCCCAAAACCGAAACCGAAACCGCCACCGCTTGAGCGCATGCCGCGATCTTGGATAATCTTTAATCATGACCACCCCCCCTGCTGCAGTTACCGAATTCTCCCCGGGCCTCGCCATCCAAGGTTTCACAGCCCCCTTGTCGCTGTCCCAGTTCAAGCTGATCGCCTTTGACATGGACTCCACGCTCATTAGCATCGAATGCATCGACGAGATCGCCGATGCCGTGGGCCGCAAGGCCGAGGTGGCCGCCATCACCGAAGCCGCC
>Ga0209189_1003441_pt1 | contig 10642 bp, 8 predicted proteins | sample C_130820_EF_Meta_FD_187308 | JGI IMG/M metagenome (GOLD analysis project Ga0209189, IMG submission 187308) | Freshwater microbial communities from Lake Croche, Canada to study carbon cycling - C_130820_EF_MetaG (SPAdes) (version 3) | ecosystem: Environmental > Aquatic > Freshwater > Lake | place...
AGGAAGCCTGGGAGCGGCGTGTGAACCCGCAGGGTTACAATCCGTGGAACCTCGGGGGCATGCTCGCGTTCGCCAAGGCCCACGGGAAACCGTTTCAGATCGATGAATGGGGTGTGTGGGGGCCCGAGGCAGCTCCCTTCGTCGAGCGGATGGCCGCCTTCCTGCGAGCGAACGGCGTGCGTGGCCACACGTATTGGAATTCCAACGCCGCCTACCCAGGCGAATTGACCTCGCGCGACGCCACCTGGCCCGAAACCGTGCAGGCCTTCCGCCGTGCCTTCGGCAAGGCTCGTTGAGAACCGTCAGTCGTCCCGGCGGTCCCGGCCGCCGCGAACGGCCGGCTCGAGCGAGAACACCAGGCAACGCCAGTCGCCTCGTTCCCGCACGAGCGGCCGGCATCCGAGTTCGGCGGCGTACCGGTCCGCGACGTGCGGCACCTCCGCGGCGAGCAGGCCCGAGAGCACGATCCACCCGTGCCCCGGCTGCACGCGTCGGCAGAGCGCCGCGGCATGCTCCACGAGCACCGGGGCGACGATGTTCGCGACGACGACGTCGTAGGGAGCCGACTCGGCGGGCAGGTGGGGCGTCACGAAGACCCGCTCGCCGACCCCGTTGCGACCGGCGTTGGCCGCGACTGCCGGATGCACTCGGTGGTCGATCTCGACGGCATCGACCCGCGCGGCCCCGAGGACCGCGGCCGCGATTCCCAGGATGCCGGAGCCGCTCCCGAAGTCGAGCACCCGGTCGAGTCGGCGGCCGGCATGGGATCGGCCGGACAGCGCCGCCAGGCACAGTTGCGTGGTCTCGTGGAGCCCGGTGCCGAACCCCAGCCCGGGCTCGATGAAGATCGTCGCCGTCCCGTCGGGGGCGACTCCGGCGCTCCCCTCCTCCCACGCCGGCCGCACGATGCCGAATTCCGCCACGGCAATCGGCCCGAAGGCCGCCCGCGATTCCGCCTCGTGATCAGCCTGGACATCGGCACGGACGCTGCGGACCTCGCAGCCACGCACGGTCGCGACGAGGTCGGCCGCGGCGCGGGCGGCGGCCTCGTGCGCGAACCACCATTCGACCGTGGCGACAGGGAGCCTCGCCAACCAGTCCCGGTCGGCGGGCGCCGCGGCGGCGTCGATGACGAGGGAATTGGCCACGAAGCCCAACGCGGCCGCATCGACGGCCGTCATGGTTCCTTCGTTCACGCCGAGCAGGTCCGGTGCCTGCTCCCAGACCCAGCCGTGAAAGTCGTCGCGTGCGACGGCGTCGCCGTTCGGCAGGATGACCCGGTCGGCGACGGCCGTCTCCACGACCCAGTGCACGTGAGCCAGCCCTGGTTCGCGATTCCGCGGAATGGTCATCTCACTCACAGAGCAGTCTCATGAAAAACCGGTCACGAATTGACTAGTATGCCGGTTTCCCACGTGAGCGCAGGAGGAGAGTCATGCCGCGATTTCGCCGTGCCGCATTCGCCCTGGCCGCGACGTTCCTGATCCTGCCTGTCAGTCGAGCCGCCGACCCGTTTTGGGGCGCGGACCCTTCATGGAGCCTCATCCACGAGCCCGCGGTCGAAAAGGAACTGAAACTCGCGCCCGCCAAGAGCCGGCAGTTTCGCCGCCTGCTGGACGAGTTCGACGCGAGGTTCTTCCCGCTGCGGAACAGGCCGCAGGAAGAGGCGGCCAAGGGCGTCACCGAAACGCTCGCGGATCTGACGACGAGACTGCGGTCGCTGCTCTCGGCGGCCCAGTTTCGGCGGCTTGCGGAGATCCAGACGAGGCAGCAGGGGACCGAGGCACTGCTGCGGCCGAACCTGACGACGCTCATGGACTACAAGCCCCAGCAGCGAGACAGGCTGGAGCAGGTCATCGCGGAAACGCGCGGGGCGACGAAGGATCTCGACCAACGCCTGGCACAAGGCGAACCCCGGGAACCTCTGGAAAAACAGTATGCCGAGCTCAAGCAGGAGGAGCTGCGGACAATCGCCGGCATCCTGAGCCCCGGCCAGAAGTCCGTTTGGCAGAAGGCTCTCGGCCCGGATTTCGACCTCACGAAACTGGGGCAGGCGAAATTCAAGGCGCCGGAGCTCGTTGACTCCGGTGAATGGCTGAATTCAGCTCCGCTGACGCTCGAGTCGTTGGCCGGCAACGTCGTGGTGCTGCATTTCTACGCGTTCGGCTGCATCAACTGCATCCGAAACTTTCCGACGTATCTGGATTGGCGGGAGCGATTCCGCGACAGGAGCGTGGTCATCATCGGGATCCACACGCCGGAGACGGATGCCGAGCAGAACTCCGCCACGGTCCGGGAAAAAGCCGAAGCCGCCGGCTTCACGTTTCCGGTCCTCGTCGACCGGACAAAAGCCAATTGGAACGCCTGGGGCAACTCGATGTGGCCGTCCGTCTACCTCGTCGACAAGCGCGGCTATCTGCGTCATTTCTGGCCGGGCGAACTGAAATGGAAGGGGGCGACGGGAGACGTCTGGATGCGTGAACGAATCGAGGAACTGCTGTCGGAGCCGGCCAACCCCTGACGGAAAGCCAGCCGCGCGGTCCGAACCCCTCGCTTACCCCGGCGTCGCGAAAATGTCGAAGTGGGGCCACTTCGTCATGTCGGACTCGGCCAACGTCTCTCCCTCGTAGCGCGTGTCATCCACGAACTTGCGGACCGTGTAGCCCAGCTCCGTGAGGTCCCGCCAGTAGCCCCGGCGCTCTTCCTCCGGCAGGTGGCGGTAGATCTCGCTCTTGAGGAACGGGCGGTTCCTCTCGAACAGCGGCCGCATCGTGCCGAACACGGCGCGGTCGAAGCCTTCGGTGTCGATCTTCACGAAGCGGACCTTCGGCAAGGCGTCGGGATAGTGCGCCTGCAACCACTCCACGACCCGTCGGCCCCGGACCTTGAGCTTGAAGAAACACGAATGACGCCAGACTTCGATCCCAGCGTGGAACCCGCCGTTGCAGAAACTCGGGTCGTTGTATTCGAACTCGTACTCCCGGTCTTCCGGCGTCGCGGCGAAGTTGAGGGCCACCAGGTTCCCGAGCCGGCGATTCAGCCCGCTGTTGGCCAACAGCACCTTGTAAACATGGCGGTTGGGCTCCAGTCCGAAGGCGACGCCGGTCGGGCCGGCGGCCAACGCCATCGAGAGACTTGAATCTCCGATGTGAGCCCCGACGTCGATCGCCGCGTCACCGGGCTTGATGTAAGCACGCAGCGCCTCGACCGCGCTTGGATCGAACCGGTAGCCCTTGCACCTCGGATGCTGCCAGACCGCGTACTCGATCGGCTGCCCCCCATGCTCGACGGTTCTGATCTCGAACGTGTATTCCCTGACGCGGGGTTTCAGCCCCATGGCGTAGGCCATTTCCTTGAGCTTCATGGGAGTGTTCCTGCTGCCCGCTGCGTCAGGCGGCGATGGGGGTGACCGGGTCGCATGGTTGAAACTCGTTTCAACACCCTTCACGGGGCCAGGTAGGCGATCGGCTCGGCGGGCTTCAATTCGCCGCTGATGTCCCCGGAAAGCTGGTAGGCCTTCTCGCCTTCGAGCGCCACCGACCGAATGCCCGAGCCGGGGGCGAAGTCGATCTTCGACAGGTCCACGCCGACCACGTAGGGGCTCAGGGCGCTCTCGAAGTAGTAGACCCGCCGGCCGTGGTCGAGCACCGTCCGCCAGTAGGTCGGGGCGATGTTCGGATGTTCCGGATCGGGCGCACCCCAGGGCACGGAGACGTTGCGCATCACGCTCATCACGCCCGCCACCTGCTTTCTGGCGCTCGTTTCCGCGTCTCCCAGCCGCTTCAGGTAGTAACTCGCCCGCACGAACCGGTCCTCCGACTGGTGCGACCCGGGCAGGACCTTCGCCCCGTCCATCCGTTCCCAGTAGCGATTCAGCGTCAGCTGCTGCTCGAAGACGGGGCTGTTGGTCATCACCTGGAAGCGGCGGTCGTGGTGGATCACCGGCTTGCCGGCGATGTACTCGATGATCGCGGAGTCGCCCGAGGCGTCGGTCACCGACAGGTGGATCGTCGGATGCCCGGCGCCGCCGGGGCCGAAGGTGGCGGGGACGATGTAGAGCGGATCCTTCCTGAATTCCTCCACCACCTCCGCCACCGTCGCATGGCGGCTGAGCACGTAGGTCACCCATGCGCCCATCGAGATTTTCGGCTTGGGTGGCGAAGGCTCCTTCCCGAAGTCGGCCTCGGCCAGGTAGAGCAGGTTGGCGCCCAGGCCCTTTTCGTTGAGTCCGTCGAACGCGCCGTCGATCGGCCCGCCCGGGGTCATCGATCCCGCGGCCACGACGGCTCCGTAGCGACTCTCCCACTCGAGGCCGCCCTTGATGCCCACGTTCCTGGTGCCGCGCGGGATCACGTAGAAGTGCGTGTTGAAATCGTACGGCCAATCCATCGACCGACCGGTGATCACGCTCCCGTCGCGGCCGATCCACGTGGCGCGGGAGCAGGCGGAGACGCCGGAAGACCAGGCGACCACGATGAGCGCGGACACGAGGAACGCAGACACCACGGAACGAGCGGACATGGTCAACTCCTTGACGGCGTGGACAACGTGAACGAAGTGCACAGACTGCCTACCCGAAGCCGCCAGAAAATAGCAGCCGGTCCACGATTTCCGACAGCTTGACTTGCGAATTGCGGCAACTAGTGTCGGTTTTCGTGCAGCAGGATGCTTCCTGCCAGATCGTCACTTCCTGAAGTCTCCGTCTCATGCTTCGCAAAAATGCCATCGTCCTCGGCCTCGCAACGATGTTTTTGGTCGCCTCGACCGTCGGTTCGGCCCAGGCGGCGAACGGCCTGCTGGCTCGCCTCAACAAGCCGATCATCCCCGGAATGGCTCCCCTGCCTGGAATGCCGACGGCGAGCCCCCTCGGCCTGATCGCTCCGCGGCTCAGCAATGCGGCGTTGGTTTTCCAGAAGGGCGGACTCCGCACGCCCGCCGGCCGACTCAGCGGGATCGGCGTTCTTTCACCCCGAGTGAGCCCGGTGGTCGCGCTGTTCAGCATGCCTCCCAAGACGTCGAAGGCTCGCCTGATGTACGGCCTCACGATCCTGTCGCCCCGGGCCGCCGTGCTGGTCTCGATGCTTCAGGGAGCGCGCGGGCTGACGGCCGGCCTGCGTTGAATCGTCGTCGGACTCGTGGTGGTGATCGCGATAGCGGCACGCTGACGGCGCTGCTCCTGCCGGTGGTCCAGTCGTGTGGTCCCGGTGGGCAGGTCGTCTTTCGGGAGCGCGGCCCGCTGCGGAACCGCATCCTGGGGAGATCCACGGCAACTCGCTACAGTGTCTCGGGGGCGATGTCGCCCGTGATCAGAGGCCAGGCATGAACCACCGCCGAATCGACGTCCGGCACCACATCCTGCCTCGGACGACGCGACGGACGTTCCTCGCCACGACCACGGCGCTGGCCTGCCCGGCGGCGTTCGCCCGCGTCGGCCGGGCCGCTGGAACCGCGAACGATCGCGTCGGCGTCGGCTTCATCGGTACCGGCAACCAGGGCATGGGCCTGCTGAAGCGGTTCCTGGCGGCCGACCTCGGCGACGTCGTCGGCGTCTGCGACGTCAACCAGGGCAGCCTCGGGTACAAGGAACCCGATCACTTCCACGGCCTCGAACCCGCCGCCGCCCTCGTCGCGCAGATGGCCGGCGCGAAGGGGCGACCGACCGCGTGCGGCGTGTTCGACGACTTCCGACGCGTGCTCGACCGCACGGACGTCGATGCCGTGGTCATCGCCGTGCCCGACCACTGGCACGCCATCATGACGGTCATGGCGGCCGACGCCGGCAAGGACATCTACTGCGAAAAACCCCTCTCCTTCGCCATCGCCGAGGGGCGCCGGATGATCGAGGCGGCGCGCCGCGGTGGCCGGGTGCTGCAGACCGGCAGCCACGAGCGGTCCAACCCGGTGAGCCGGTTCGTGTGCGAGGCCGTCCGGGCCGGCCGCATCGGTCGTGTCGAGCGGGTCGTGACGAAGGTGGGCTACAACAACAAGACCGGTCCCGGCCCGGGCTGGCGACCGATGCCCGTGCCGCCGACCTTCGACTACCGTCGCTGGCTCGGTCCGGCCCCGGACCGTCCCTACCACGCCGATCGCTGCCTGTACCGGTTCCGCTTCAATTACGACTACTCGGGTGGGCAGATCACGAACTTCGGCGCCCACAGCAACGACATGGCCCACTGGGGCATGGGAATCGACACCGGCGGACCGATGGAAGTGGAGTGTCTCGAAGCGAAGTTCCTGCCGGCCGGCAGCCTGTTCGACACGGCGGTGGAGACCCGGTTTCGCTGCCGCTACGAAAGCGGCGTGGAACTGATCTGCGAGAGCGGCCCCGAGAGTGTGCAGACCCGGTTCGAGGGGACCGGCGGATGGATGCAGACGGGATACCGCGGGACGACCGCATCCGACCCCGCCCTGCTGGACGGCCTGCCGCCGAAGGGCACGGGCAGCGACGATCCGCACACGCGGCACCTCGCCAATTTCATCGACTGCGTGCGGACCCGCGCCGAGCCGGCGGCGCCCGTGGAAGTGGGCCATGCGTCCGCCGCGCTGTGCCATGCGGCCAACGCCCTGATCCGGCTGTTTCCCGAGACCGGGCCGGGGCACGTCGCCCGTTGGGATGCCGAGCACGACCGGTTCATCGACGACGACGCCGCCAACCGCATGCTGGTGCCGGACCGCCGGGACCCGTGGTCGTGAGAGAACTCCGGCCGACGAGGACCCCGACTCACGCCATCGCCTCCGGCGGCGGACAACTTCATCCGCGGTCTGTCGACTCGCCGCAGGTCAGCCGATCGCGTCGTGGATCACGGTGCCGTGGACGTCGGTCAGTCGCATGTCGCGGCCGCTGAAGCGGTAGGTGAGCCGCGTGTGGTCGATCCCCAGCAGGTGGAACATCGTGGCGTGGAGGTCGTGGATCATGAACTTCTTCTCCACCACCCGGTAGCCGAAGTCGTCGGTCGCCCCCACGACGGTTCCTCCCTTCACGCCGCCGCCCGCCAACCAGATCGAAAAGCCCTGCGGGTTGTGGTCGCGGCCGTTCGCGCCCTGGGCGAAGGGCGTGCGGCCGAATTCGCCGCTCCAGACCACGAGCGTCGTGTCGAGCAGGCCGCGGTCCTTCAGGTCGCGGACGAGCGCGGCGATCGGCTGGTCGACGGCCAGGGCGTTCTTCGCGTGCCCCTCGCGGAGGTTGTCATGCTGGTCCCAACGGTCGCCGCTCACCACCGGGCAGGTGAGTTCCACGAACCGCACCCCGCGCTCCACCATCCGCCGCGCGAGGAGGCACTCCGTGCCGAAGATGCGGGTGGGCGCATATCCCGACTCGAGCCCGTAGGCCCGCTTCGCGGCGGCCGTTTCCCCGGCCAGTTCGAGCAGGTCGGGCACCTCCGCCTGCATCCGGTAGGCCAGTTCCTGGTTGGCGATGGCGCTCTCGAGGGCGTCCGGCGGGGCCGCGCCGCCGGAGAGCCGCGTTGCGAAGTCCCGGTCGATCCCGCGGACGAAGTCGAGCCTCGACCGCTGCTCACCCGCCGCCCGCTCCACGGGCCTCACGTTCGCCAGCCCGACGGCGTTCGGTTTGATGATCGAACCCTGGTAGGTCGCCGGCAGGAAGCCGTTGGTGAAGTTGTCGAGTCCCCCCGGTGGGATCAGTCCGCCGTTGAGCACGACGTAGCCCGGGAGTTCTTCGGTGTCGCTCCCCAGGCCGTAGGTGGTCCAGGCCCCCATGCTCGGCCTGCCCTGGAGACCGGAGCCGGTGTGGAGGAAGTAGTTGGCGTTCGTGTGCTCCGGGAATTCACTCGTCATCGAGCGGATCACCGCGAGCTCGTCGACGATCGTGCCGACGTGGGAAAGAGGTCGCTCACGGGGATGCCGCTCGCGCCGTACCGACGAAACTCCCACGGGCTCGGCAGCACCTTCCCCACATTGTTGAACTGCGTGGCATCGACCCTGAAGAGCGTGCGCGGGTCGTGCCCGTCATACCGCGCCAGCAGCGGCTTCGGATCGAAGCTGTCGACCTGCGAAACGCCGCCGTCCATGTAGAGGAAGATGACGCTCGTCGCCCTCGCGGGATGGTGCGTCGCGGAGAGCACCCCGGTCGAGGCCGCCCGGGCGGCGCCACGGGCCAGGAGCGCCGCCGACGCCACGGCGCCGAATCCGCAGGCCGCCTGGCGGAGCATCGCCCGTCGCGACGGGCCGACCGGCCGGAATCGGCCGCAGTGGTGGGAGCGACGGCTCATGGCACGAAGATGAACTCCTTGGCGTTCATGAGCGCGTGGGCGAATTCGGCCCACGCGGCCTCGTGCCGCGGCACGTCGGCGAACCGCACCCCGTCGCGCTCGGCCCGCGCGGCGAGAAACGCGACGGCGTCCGCCACTTCCCCGGGCCGGGGCGGACGTCCGTAGGCCTCCCGGACCATGCGTTCGATCCGGGCTTCGGGCGACGTCGCGGTGTCGGCGAGCGACTTCGTCGCCCAGGCGGCCGCCTGCTGACGCACGAACGGGTCGTTCATGAGGGCCAGCGCCTGCGCGGGCACGTTCGTCACGTTCCGCCGGCCCATCGCCTGGAAGGGGACGGGCAGATCGAACGCCGTGAGGAAGCTCGGCGGGAAGTTGCGGCGGATGCGGGTATAGAGGCTGCGGCGGCCTCCGCCGTCGAGCGGCCCGCTCTTTGGCTTGCCCCGGCCGTCATGGAAGTCGGTGATGAAGACCTCCACGCTCGGCCCGCCGACCGTGCGATCGAGCCGGCCCGACACCGCGAGCATCTTGTCGCGGATCGCCTCCGCCTCGAGCCGGCGCAGCGGATGGTGGTGCCACAGCAGGTTCAGCGGATCCTTCTCCACGGCGAGCGCCGTCCGCAGGCCGCTCATCCGCCAGGTGCTGCTCGTCACGATCTCCCGCACCAGCCGCTTCACGTCATAGCCCCCGTCGCGGAACCGCACCGCGAGCGTGTCGAGCAGGGCGAGGGCGAGCGGATCGGCCGCCGGCTCGCCGAGCTTGCCGAAGTTGTCGGGCGTCGGCACGAGTCCCCGGCCGAAGAGGTGGTGCCACACGCGGTTGACCATCACGCGGCTCGTGAGCGGATTGGCCGGGTCGAGCACGCGGTCGGCCAGCTCCTTCCTGCCCGACGAATGTCTCGGCCACGGCGGCTGGTTCGCCCCGTCGATCGCTTCCAGGAACCGCCGCGGCGACAAGGCGCCCCGCCGGGCCGCGGAGCCCTTGAGGAGTACGTGCTGGTCGATGCCGTTGCCGTCGAGGAGCGCCGGCGCCGTTGCAGAAACGAGCGCGACGTCGGCCACGATCGAGTCGCGGGCGGCCGCGAGCCGCTCGGCCTCGGCGACGAGCCGCCGCGCGGCGGATGCGTGCCAGTCGAACCCGTCGCCGGCCAGGATGGCGTTCACGGTGGCCGGCAGCGGCGGGTCGTGCGGCTGCGGCGGTTCCAGGGCGGCCACGGTCTCGGCCACCGCCGCCTCCCCCTGCACGGCCGCATACTCGACGTGGACTCGATGGCCGTCCTTCCAGTCGAGATCCTTGCGGAGATCCTGGCGGATCCATTGCCACTCCCCCTTCGTATCGACCGTCGCGAGGTGGCTGCCGTAGAGCGGTGCGCCTCTGAGGAGCAGATGTCCGTCGACGACGGCGAAGATCTGCACGTGACCGCGGACGCGGTGCCAGAGTACGCCCTGCGTCACCATCGTCTTGGGCGTCCGCAGCACCCGTCCGGCACGGTCGAGGGTGCCCAGAGGCGCCGCATCGTGCTCACCCGTCGATCGCGTCGTCGACCACACGGCATCACTCGCGGCATGGCCGACCGGCTCCACCCGCACCCTGCGGGGCTCGCCCTCGACGGCCGGCAGCAGCACCGGCTGGCCGGCCGGCACGGTCGCGCGCCCCCAGGCGGCGCCGTCGGCGATGATCGGCGTGGAGCCCGAGCCGCGGGTGTAGTCGGCGATCACGGTCGCGCCCGCGACGTCGGGCCGGGGGGGCGTCTCGACCGGCCCGGCGGCGATCTCCGCGGCATCGGTTCCGGCGGCCTCGGCGACGAGCGGCAGGAGCGTCCGCCGGGCCTCGGCGACGACCGCGTCGAGCTGCGCGGCGACCGCGAGGTTGTGTTCCAGCGACTCGAAGGGCACCTGGCGGTAACTGCTCGACATGAGCATGCCGGAGAGGGCGTAGTAGTCCTCGTTCGAGATGGCGTCGAACTTGTGGTCGTGGCAGCGGGCGCAGCCGAGCGCCAGCCCGAGGAAGGCCTTGCCGAAGGTGTCGATGCAGTTGTCCATTCGGTCGGCCTCGTCCTGGGCGATGTCGACCGGGGCGTGCACCGCCTCGCCGAGCCACCAGAAGCCGGTGCCGACGACCGACCGGTTGGCACCGGTCCGCGGATCGAGGCGTGGCCGTTCGAGAAGGTCGCCGGCGATCTGCTCGCGGACGAACTGGTCGTAGGGCAGGTCGTTGTTGAACGCCTCGACGACCCAGTCGCGGTACTGCCAGGCATTGGGGATCGCCAGGTCGAATTCGTGCCCGCGCGACTCGCCATACCGCACGACGTCGAGCCAGTGGCGGGCGAACCGCTCGCCGAAGTGGGGAGAGGCGAGAAGGCCGCCGACATAGTTTTCGAAGGCGTGCGGGTCAGGATCGGCGGCGACCCGCTCCGC
>Ga0209189_1003443_pt1 | contig 10638 bp, 11 predicted proteins | sample C_130820_EF_Meta_FD_187308 | JGI IMG/M metagenome (GOLD analysis project Ga0209189, IMG submission 187308) | Freshwater microbial communities from Lake Croche, Canada to study carbon cycling - C_130820_EF_MetaG (SPAdes) (version 3) | ecosystem: Environmental > Aquatic > Freshwater > Lake...
TTCAAGGCGATCAAAAACAGCTCGCCAATGTCACCGTCAATCACCTTTTATTGGGGAAAGACCAACCGATGTATTATGTGACAGATCGTTCGCGAAATAAATTTATGTACACCGATTCTGATAAAAATGAAAAAGAGGATACAAATGCAACCATTCTGCGGTCACTTGTATACAGAGGCGTAAAACCTATTATCAAGGGTTTATACCGCGACGAATTTAAACGTCTTCGCCGAGAACTCGCAATGTACCAGCGAAAATTTGAAGACGATGAGGATGCTGATGCGTGTGTAATGGCGCGACACCGAGATCTGAAAGAATTGGAAGAGGCATACCATCAAATGGATATCATTAAGGAAAGCGACGATTATATTGTGCAATTAAGCAAGTGCCTTCCATCATCTATCCGTGACCGTCTTTACAAGGATCGTCTTGATAGAGACTCGATAGAGTATGACTCGGACGAAGAATTCAAGCGCCAATTAGAACATGAATCGCGAATGATTGGTAATTATTCTGTACTTGAGTTGCAAAAATACAAGGATCTTTACAGAAAATCTGGAAAGATAGAAGGTCCATCGTCGATTATTGAAAATAAAAAATATTATACAGAGTTTGTGGATTTCTTGGATGAGTTATAAGATATAAGATATAAGATATAGGATTCTATTGCACTGCATTTTTTATTTTCACGAAACTAGTCTAAACAGAGATAAAAATTCCAAACTTTTCAACATATGCGCATAGATACATAATATCCATTGTAAATGGGGGTGAATCAAGGTCAAATTTAAGACGCCGTTGTAAAGACGTGACGGTTTCGACACCATACATCACGTATCTGTAGTAGGCGTTCCACAGGACGCCACCGCCTTTTTTAATGGACGATCCCAGTCTAGGATCCGATGCAAGATTAGAGACGATCGCGCGCTTGACAAATAAGGCGATGATGTAACCGTGTTTATCAAGAGGCTCAGGCATTTTGTTTTATGAAAAAATTTTTATTAATAATTCATATAGAGTTTTAATAGGACTATCTCCTTGAACTGAAAAATAGCCTAACCAATATGAATTAACAAAAAGTTTTTCTCCTTTATCATGTAAACATTTTGCTAAATTAATATGTTCGCAAATATTATCATTTCCAATATAAGAACAATCTGATAAATTTTTTATTTTATATATGCCATATCCATTGAAAGAAGATTTTACTTCTAGAAAGTGAGTTTTTTCGTAATCTATTTTACTATTCATATCTATATATTTTTTTAAAGCATTAAAATTAATCGTATTATAATCATCTTCAACAAATACATTTGCAAGAGAGTCATAAGTAATTGTTTTAAAACCTAATGTTCCATAAATGGGAGCTTGTCCATTACAAAATATTCCTCCCCAATCGCTTTTATTTAATGAATCAAATAACCCATCTATGTTTACATTTCCATCAAGATCAAAATCTATAACTAGCATATAATCATAATGATTTAAATTGTAAAGTATATAATTTAGATATTCCTGGCGATATAATGCCATTTTACCAAAACGTTCTGAAGAAAAACTTCCATATTCGTATCCTTTTTTTGTTTTTAATTTACACTCACAATTTTCAAGATGACAACAATCTAATAAGATTACATTATTATTAATATTTGACCAATTTTCTATAAGTTGTCTTGAGTTATCTGTACTATCATTTTCAAAAATAATTATTTTATACTCTTTAAAATGTTGTGCAATGTATTCTATTCTAGCTTTAGATTTTTCAAATATTTTTGAATTATTTCTTACAAGACAACAAATTGCAACTTTACTATTTAAAGCAATGGAACGACCTTTATTTGCATTATTTATAAATTCTTTATCTTTAATAATGCCATTAAAAGGATTGGAAACTTGTTTATCTGGCAATTTATAAAAATTAGGATACCACAATTCATGAAAATTAACCTTGTATTCAATACTAGTAATAATAATGATTAAAAATAAAAAAAGTACTATATATTTTATCATTTTATTAAATGTTTATAAAAATATTTAAAAAATAGGAAAATAGAAAAATGAAAACATCTGTAAATTATTTGAATCGGTTACCTTCCGACGTAAAATCCATCGTTGCCGGATTTAGCGACTGGGTCGACGCCCTGTACAAACGTGATGCCGACCTTCTGGATTTTTTACAGACGACGTTTCGTATCAATGTCAATCAACCGCTTCGTGACGACCATCGCCCGCGTTTTTTAAGATACCGCGAATTGTCCCTGCCACGGCAAAACACCTACCATTATCCGCTGGAAATGGCCGTGATGGCCGACAATTTAAAAATGGTAAGGACATTATTGGCGCGCGGTGCCAGCCCAAACCGGTATGGTGAAAAACCCCTCTTGTTTCACGCTTATTTTATACCGTTTGGAAAAAATAATGATACCATTTTAGCCGCATTGTTGGAGGGCGGTGCAAACGTAGATACCACGTTGTATGGCAAAACTTTGCTAACATTTGCGATCGAGCGCGCGGATGTGGAGACGGTGCAATTGTGTTTGGCGCACGGCGTAAGGGATTTGACGGTTATGCACGGCATTCTGTATTCGTTGGACACCGTCGAGATACTTATTGCGTTGTTGGAGAGGGGCTTATCAACGACATGGCGACATCCAAAACACGGCACATTGTTGGAGGAGGCAATTAGGTTGTATGAGGCAAAAACATTACATCTTGATACACGATTTATTGAGCTATTAACGTTTTGATTTATTCTTTGATTGGATAAAATTCAGAATGAACGGATGCAAAATAGATTATTATTGAAAAAAATATTTTAAATGGGCATCGGCGGCGGTCCTTCAGAAAGTTCTAATGTTTTTGTGTTGAAATACATTCCAAAAAAGCCACCAAGCGCAACCCAATCGCCATTTTGATAAGATCCAGAAATAAGACGAATGACTTGCTCAAACTTTTTAATTGCATCTACATTCACAAAAAAACCGTGAGAAGTGAAATAATTATTTATTCTCTTACGAATAAGCTCATTATTTCCAAATTCAAAAATATATGGTCCATTAAGAAAATAATTTAAAAATTTGATACAAGAATAACTTAACTTTTTATTGAATGTATATAAAATATTAAAATTTAAGGAGTGTTTTGCTCCATTTGGATAATCAGTATAAGTGTGAGTCATGTCTATACAATATATACTTTTATCTGTAATAATGAATTGACTACAAATAATGTATATTGTTTCAGGTTTTATCATATCAACTATATTTTTTACTTGAGTTTCATTAAGCAAAGGAATTTTTATAGGTCCTTTCTTTAAAACCTCAATCTTCTCAATATCTTCTGGGGTCAATTTAGAGTCATCAAATAATCCATCAATGTCAATATCAACACCCGATTCTGCCCCTGCCCGCCCAATACGTGTCTCGACCATTTTTTCAATGTGTCGCATAATGCCTTCGTCAATCAACACATCGTGGTCTTTTTCTTCTCGTTCTTCTAGTGCCCTGATACGTCGGAGAAGATCGCTATGAATCTTTTTCTCGCGCTCCTCGTGGCGCTTAATGACAGCATGGAATGCATCCAGTTCCGTCACTTTGTCGTGGATTTTTGCAATTTTTTTATCCATTTCGATGAGTGTTTGCTCGCCCGTGCCAAGACGCGTCGACCAGTCCTTGAACGCATCCATCTTTTTGCGGACATCCTCGCCAAGATCGTCAAAGCGTTTCTCAAAAATCAGCAAGATATTCTCGACCATTTTTTGTGCCTTCTCGGTTACAGCAACATCATTGTGTTTCAGCACGTCCGCGATATGTTTCTGCAACCGCTTTTCGACTTGCTGTAAACGGTTGTTAATAACGACGTCGTCATATACAGGCAAATGAGCCGACTCGTCATACGCCGGCGGAGATGGATGAGAAGTCATCATTTTATTTTATAAAGTTTTGTATTTTATAAATCAATTGTTATTGCGATTTTTTCATTGACCTTTTTGTCTTTTTAGGAGACTTTTTAGGAGACTTTTTAGGAGACTTTTTAGGAGACTTTTTGAAGAGGGATTTTTTAAATTTACTAGTCATTGATTTTAACATGACTTTACTTCCTTTCAATTCTTGCTCAACACGGTTTTGTCTTTTTAATAATTCTTTTATCTCTTTCAATTCTTCAAGCATCAAAAAGTCTTTAAAAGGTATTTCATATGATCCAGTAGGCACCACAGGAATGTTTGCCCATTCCACTAAATTTTTGTACATTTTCTTATCAACTAATGCATTACAAATAAAATTCGTATCATTTATCAGAGACATATCAGTTAGAAACTTTACAAATTTTTGATCAAGTTGTATAGTAGTAATAAGAAATTCTTTTAATTTATGTAAAAATGCGTGATGATCGCTATATTTGGGGCGTTCATTTGTAATAAACTCTTTAAGTTGTTCGCATTTAGCATCATAAGTTTCCATTTTATATTAAAATTTTAAAAAATTTTAATAATTCTCTCGTTCTCTTTATGATTTATTTACCCAATTGTTTTTCCAAGATGATTTTGACCAACTCGTCCTTTTTCATTTTTGACGGCAAATTTGCAACAAGGTTTTTTGCAATCTCTCTTAATTCGGGTACAGTTTTTTTGGACAACTCTGCCTTTGTCAAGTCACCTGACCCACCCGCTGGCTTTGCAGCGACTTCCTTGCTCTTCTCAGCACGTGGCGGTTTTTTTTCTTCTTTTTCTTCTTTTTCTTCTTCGTCTTCTTCGTCGCTAGCAACTGGACGGCTTGACTTGCACGTGCAACCGGTGCCGTCCTCGTTGCGTTTACAGGCGCTGGAGTGGGCATCTGAAGGATCATTAACTGTAAATAAACAAAAATATTTATATTCATTATTTTTGCATAGATAGATATTTTGAACTACTTGTTCTTTTATTTTTTTAATATTTGCATCCAAGTCGCCTAACCAGTCATATCTATCATTATATACATCTTCTTGTAGAATCCTAATTACTGAAAATCCATTATCATTTGCACATTTCATTTTGTATAAATCTCCCTTACGTGTTTCTTCTGGAGATTTCCAATTCATTACTTGAATAAAATGTTGTGGCCCATCAAGTTCAATAATTATTTTGAATTCTTCAAGCACGAAATCAAATGGTAAGAATGATTTATGCTTGCACCAATCTACTTTGTATTGTTTTTTTAACATAGGATAGATCTCGCCTAATAATTTATACAATTTTTGTTCGGTTTTATTTACACAGGATGGGCATTTACTTCCCTGTTCGTGATTATGTGCAGATGGATACCAAATTCCATGTTCTCGGCAAATTACAGGAATTTTTGAATTTCCATTTTTATAATCCTCTGGTTCCTTTTCATCGTATTCATAGTTTTCTTCTTTATGCACTTCTCTACATCTTTGGATAAGTTCTTTGTAAGGAAGTCTATTCAACTCTGATAATTTATCATTTTTACACTCTTGACATCGATGTCCCGAATGATGGTCACCAGCTCCTTGATTATAAGATTTTTGATGAATTTTACAAAAAATATTATTTACTTTTAAAATGCTATCAACAGTTTCAAGACTAATATTTGAATAATCATCATTTTTGTCAGGATGATTTTTTTCCGCTTTTTCTATCCATTCATCAACTGTCCAGCGTCTTTTTTCAGAACTATCTTCAATTTGACATTTTGGACATCCTTGATGACCGTTTAATAAATCGCTTCCTGTTTTTTTATGTGGGAATTCGCCGTGTTTTTCACATGACATTCTCATTTGTGTATGCTGGTTTATATAAGGATCAATTCGTTTTATTTTTTCGCCAAATATATTTTTCAAGTCTGTATCAAATTCTTCTGTAGTTCTAACATATTTGCCGCTACATTTTGTACATCCAGTTGGACTATCAAGATGTTGATGCGGTGTCATTATCATCTCTCCATGATGTGGACAATTAAATGTTATAGGAGTCATACTATTTATGTAATTTGTATTAGTAAAACCATCCTTGAATTTATTATTATGTTTTGTGTTAGATTCGTTGATAAAACACTCCAATGATTTTGCTAATTTTTTTCTATTATCAGAAACACATTCTAGGCATCCAAATTCACATGTGTTTAATAAACGGCCTGCATTGATCGCAAACTCGCAATTGTGTATTTTACAAGTAAGAATAACATCTTTTTTTTCACCCTTATAGTTCACTTTTGAATAATCAAAAACTTTGCCAAATTTTTTTTCCAACTGACTTTTATATGTATCATTTGATTTTGTTCTTGTTTTACTCGACTCAATTTTTCCGCATTCCGGACAACCATATTTACTTTTTAGATGATGATATGGAGTTTGTAAAAACTCTCCGTGTTTTGGATTTGGGCAAATAATAATTACGTTGTCATCACATGTTTTAAATGTGCTGATAATCTTTGAATAATTGAATTTTTTGTTAAATTTTTTGTTACCATCATTAATAAATTTTGTTCTGCGATCTTCCAACGACATTTGCATTTGAAAGTTTCTTATTTCATAAAATATATTTCAATTTTAATGTAAAAAATTTTTAATTAAACTTTAAAAGCAACACGTAAATTAGAAAGATGAGTGCGTCATTTAAAAAAACAGTCGCATCATTGACCGTTGACGAGCTTCGCCAGCTATGTCTCTTGAATAAAATCAGTGGAATGTCAGCTGCTAAAAAGGCAGACTTGACAAGTGCATTATGCAAAGAATATACAAAGAACTGTGAGTCGCTTAAAAAGCTAAAGGTGGATGAGCTGGAAGAGATGTGTCGCTTGAAAAAAATCAAGGGATTTTCTGGATATAAAAAAGATGAGCTTGTTGGTCTTATTGCCCTATTTGATATGTCAATAAAAGAGACGAAAGAAGACGCGAAGAACACAAAAGACACAAAAGAAGTGAAGGACACAAAAGACTCCGTCGCTGAACCTGGTGAAACAAAAGAAAAGGAGGAAAAGGAAAAAGAAAAAGAAAAAAAAGAGAAGCCCAAAAAAGAAGTTGTCGTTGCCGCCAAAGAAGTTGTCGTTGCCGCCAAAGAAGTTGTCGTTGCCGCCAAAGAAGCAAGCATCCTTGAGCTTGACGAACAAATGCAAGAACTAAAAGCTCGTCTAGAACTGGTTGAACAAATCAAAAAAGCCAAGCAGGAAGAACAAGAACGGTTAGAAAAAGAACGGTTAGAACAAGAACGGTTAGAACAAGAACGTCTAGAGAAAGAAAGGTTAGAACAGGAACGATTAGAACAAGAGCGATTGGAAAAGGAGAGGTTAGACAAAGAGCGTGCAAGTGAGCAGTCCGCCGTTGTCGATGAGACAACCGGTGTCAAAAAAGAACGCAAAAAGAAAGAAGCCATTCCCAAAAGTGTCAGGTCACACGTCTGGAACCTTTATATCGGCCCAACCATCAACGAGCACCGCTGTCTGTGTTGCAAAAAAGCCGTCATCAAGATCACCGAGTTTGACTGTGGACACGTTATTGCCGAAAGTGCCGGAGGCACGCACGAGATTGGAAATCTGCGTCCGATTTGTTCGGCGTGTAACCACGCGATGGGGTCCCAAAATATGATTGAATTTGTGGTAAAGTATGGATACTATATCGGTTAAGTCACGGCTTTTTCACAAAAAGCCGTACCAAAAACGTAATAAAAAAGTGAAAGGAAGTGCTCCCATAATTTCAAATTATTTAATAATTTGAACTAGTAAACAGGAAGGTCTAAAATACGAGTTACCCACCTATTGGTTAAGTGATTATTTATCAATCCCGTAAAGGATTTATAAATGGCACAATTGTTTTTGGTACCGCTTTTTACAAAAAGCGGCTTCGCTGTGCGGCAGTTAACCGCCGTGTCTCTTTTTTATAGGCCTCGATCTCATAGACATTGTTTTCATACGCCTTCTCGACGCTTCCCCACTGTACCAGGCCTTTGAGGTACGAAAGGTAAAAGGCACACACGCCGTCCCGCTCGATCTGCTCGACATGTGTAAACTCGTGCTTTAACACCACCTCATCCGTGTCTTCCTTTGACTTTGGAAGAAGGACAAAGGGGTACAGCACCAACCCGTCCAGTCCTAAAAACTTTGCCACTTTTGACTCATAGATGATTTTAACCATTTTTAGACGTTTTGGGCGTTTGGTAATAAAGTCTATTTTTGTCTGTCAAAAATCGATTTTATAGGGTAGGGTAGGGGTGGTGGGGGTGCGCTAAAATCGATTTTTGACAGACAAAACTGTGAAAAACCAGTATTTTCCCCAATTCACAAAATGGACGAAATTGACTTTTTGACACTTTCCAACCCGGCTCCGTCCCCATCACGGAAGAGGAGCTGGCGAAGTTTTTGGCTGTTGGCAAATCCTGGCAAGTGGAGGAAGCCGAGATTAAGAAGGAGGCTGAGCGGGTCTACCAGTTGACTGAGATGGCCATTCTTGACCGGCAACGAAATGAGATTCATCAACGGGAAGCCGAACGCGATGCACGGGAAGCAGACCGGGACCAGCGGGAGGCCGAGAGAGACGCCTCGCCAGACGATTTTCACGACGGGTGGATGAAACGGGCAGAACGTGTCAGGGAACGCGATGTCAGAAAGGCTTTGCGTGATATGCAGGCTAAAGAACGCACAAAATATAAGAGACTTGCAGATGACCGGCGACAGGCTGAAATGGATCGACGGGAGTCTGAACGTGACAAACGGGAGATGGAACGAGATCGTCTTTTGAACCCTTGTATATCGTGTATCGACAGCAGCGATGAAAAGTCTTCATCACTTCGACTGGAGTTGGAAGAGGAAGAGTCTTTGCTACACGCCATGCAGTATTCTTTACAAGAGCACGAATGGAAAGCATCACTGAAAGAAGATATAGATACTCTTCTAGCATCAATAACACAACAAATTCCTTGGGACTCTTATCAACATTATAATCAATGGAGGCTTGATGAATTAAAGATGCAAATAGAAGAAGGTGTTTCGCGAATTGTACAGACATCTGAAATTCCTTTAGCACTTCGCCATGTATTTGCTATTAATGAAATGGGTAGCTCTAATCCTGATCAATCTATCTTTGGTTACATATACTTATTTACATATAAAACAGTGTATCAATTCACCTTGTTTAAAAAAGATGCTGTTTTACATGATTCCAATACAGGAAAATGGATGATGCAAAGTCTATCTATGAATCATGCTGTGGCATCTGCTGGAAAAATGCCATACGGAACATATTATGGATTTGTTCCGATTGCAAAAATTGCGGCAATTGATTTGTTTGGAGGACTCTCTCATCTATGGGGATATGTTGGAAAAGCATCAAACACATTCACAGCACACTATTATGAAGAAAACTTGAAAATGTTACAAAAAAATATGGACAAGATTCACGAAACTGTTTTGACAGTTATGAATTATGGACAAGATTCGTGATACAATTATATATTTACAAATTTTACGAGGGGGTTTCCCTCTTAAAATTTTACCGGTTTTTGTTAAACCCCTTCCAAAAGTCGTCGCCATAACTCACAAACAACTCTTCCCCTGCCACCACATCCCGCATAGACCATATACTCACCTGTCTTGTTTCATCATCCACCCTAAACATGCAATTGTTTTTTTCAAACCCGTCGTTCAGCATTGCCATATAACACCGCGGATACGACCCAGCATCAATGCCAATCCCGTCATCGATTTGAAAGTAGTAGAGACTTGTGGCGATCGATAACAAGTCGCCTGTATACGCATCGATGTATGCACCCGCTGGAATGTCTTTACAGACAAAAACGCCAAGGCCGGCATTTGTGATGGTGCTTGCGCGGATGTCAAGGGTGTATGGCGAGGTGTGGTAATAAGATGGAATGGGCTCGACGTAGCTGTATGTTTTTTTCCCCATTTATTTCTTTATTTCTTTTAAGCCTTTAAGCCTTTTCGAGTTCTTGTTAGCATATTGACTCATTAAAAATGCTATTTTTAGTGACTGATTATACATATAATATGTAGTTAATTTAAACGTTACGTTTTTGGTACGGCTTTTTGTGAAAAAGCCGTGTTTTTGGCACCGCTTAAGCGGTATCACGTCATATACACTGTTGTATCATTTACTTCTACTGTCACCTCGAATTTTTTCGTCTTGTACGTCACCGAAAACGTCTTATCCGTCTCGGCACAATTGCTAAACCAGCATCCGCCAATCAAAATGGCCATCTTGGCCTTCTCCAAAAACGTCGTCACATCGTGCACGCGCTTTTTCAACTCGTCTTGCTTGGCTGTCAACCACGTTTTGACCACTGCGTTGGCGTCGGCAGTTTTGTCAAGGGCTTTGTATTCCGTGTGGACATCCAACATCAGCCACTCCGACGGCGTCAGTTTGGCCTCGGGCCCATCCAGTTTAGCCATCAGCTTGTCATTGACCGTAGGAATTGAAGAGCATTTGGTGACCTTGACCTGTAACTCGGGCGCCATATAAAAATCGCGCACGACGCTGGGGTCGGCCTTTTTGCGCTCAAACGGTGCGCTCTCTTCCTTCTCTTCAATGACCTCACTAGCCTCCAGATCCTTCTTGATTTTCTTGACGTATTTCATCTGCGACTTGTGGTACAACAGATCCACGTGGGCCGTGCAAAACTCGTCCGAGTTA
>Ga0209189_1003444_pt1 | contig 10636 bp, 10 predicted proteins | sample C_130820_EF_Meta_FD_187308 | JGI IMG/M metagenome (GOLD analysis project Ga0209189, IMG submission 187308) | Freshwater microbial communities from Lake Croche, Canada to study carbon cycling - C_130820_EF_MetaG (SPAdes) (version 3) | ecosystem: Environmental > Aquatic > Freshwater > Lake...
CTAAATCCTTTGATCTGACCCCTTTGGTCGGGTCGGCTGCAATTGCTGGCGCAGTAAGTAAGGAAGCCCCTTTAGCTCCTTCAGCTCCACACAAATCTCAAGGCAAGTACTTTTTCTCAGATGATGCCTTACCATTTGATCTATTGCCTTTGGCTGATGGCACTATCACTATCAATATCGCTCAGCTTGGGATGTTCGATCAAGTCCCGTTGACGAATTTCAAAACTACGCTGCAATTTAAGAAAGATCGAATCGACGCAAATAATTTCAGTTTTAATGTCGGTAAGGGAAGCGCTCAGGCCCAGTTATCTATTTCTGAATTTAGTAGCTCTGCACCTAAAATTTCCACGAAGGGAATGGCTAAGGACTTTACTCTAGAGCAAATCATTGCTTCTGGAGATTCAGGTGCAAGAGTTACTGGCGGTGCCACGCAGATTGCTTGGAATTTAAAGGGATCAGGTCTCAGTCAGCATCAATTTGCAAGTCGGGCTTCTGGAGCTATACAGATTTCAGTAGGGCAGGGCAAGATAGATTCAAAACTGATCAATAAGGGCGGAGACTTTGTGATTACAGTATTTGATGCTGTTAATCCGCTCTATAAAAAATCCACTCAAACCGTCTTGGAATGTGCGGTTGCCTATTTACCGGTTAACAGTGGCATGGTGAATATTAAGGATTCAGTTGGGCTTGTAACTGATCGCTTAGATATTGTTCTTTCTGGCTCCATTAATCTCAATAGTGAGGCTCTAGACATCAATATCAATCCAAGCGAAAAGTCAGGTTTAACGACAGGAGTGGATCTCGGGGGTCTTGTTAAAATTGAGGGATCTCTACAAAACCCGAAAGCCGGAGTCAATAAGGCCGGAGTTGTTAATAGTGCCGTATCTATTGGACTGGGCTTTTTAACTGGGGGGATTAGTATTGCTGCCGAAAATGCTAAATCTCTGACGACCAAGTCGCAGCCTTGTAAAGCAACACTGCATTCTTGGTCAGAGATTTATCCAGCAAGCAATTAAAGTCTGTTTCTTAGAAAACGAGGCCACTTACAAAGAGGCTGAATAGTGAAATAAAGATACTGGCAAAGAATGCGGTCCAGAAGCTAGAAATCGTAAAGCCGCTAACTACTGCTGAAACCAGCATTAATACCAAAGCATTTACTACGAGCAAGAAGAGGCCCATAGTTAAGACTGTTAATGGCAGTGTGAAAAGAACCAGTAAGGGTTTGACAACAGCATTGGCAAAACCCAAAATTAGAGCCGCAATGACCAGCGAACCACCATCTGCAAAGCGCAGGCCACTAAAGATATAGCTTGCAACCCAAAGGGATAAAGAAGTTAGGCCCCATTGGACTAGAAATAGCGTTAAGTTACTCATGAGTATTTCCTTAGATAGATTAACAGCGGCCTTTAGCCTATGGCTATATTAGCAGTTGATTAATAGTGTGGGGGGATTTCATCCTTAAGGCTGCCACCCCCACCTCCGGAGCTGCTGGCCTGTTCTTTAATGGCTTTGAGTTCACGATACAAAAATTCAATTTGTTGCTGCTGCTTATAAATAGTCTCATTCAGTTTCTCAATGAGGTCTTCTGTGAAGCTGAGTTTTATTTCGAGATTGGTAATGCGTTCTGCTGACATAGTTAAAAACCTTCTTACTCTAAAATGAGCTCAAAGCGCCCATCTTCCATTTCTGTTTTAGGTCGAATCCAAAAATCATGGGATTGCATGGACTCGTAAACATAGGCTGGCTCTAATGTTGCCTCTACATTAGCTAGGAAGACCACCTTATAAAAGCCACCTGTTTTAATGTGCTTGAGTTTGCTGCCTGGCTTAAAGAGGCCATCATCAGGGTCGGCCATTTTAGGTTTACTCATGTCAATAATGCGCTTTCTCGGTATGATCTAGCGATGGCAAATTCCATCCCATACTCCATTCTAGATATATCTCCAATTCCTGAGGGATTTACTGCTGCAGATGCATTACGCAACTCATTGGATGTGGCTCAGCATGCTGAAAAATGGGACTATACCCGTTACTGGGTGGCAGAGCATCATAATATGACTGGCAATGCAAGTTCTGCAACCGCTGTTCTCATTGGCTATATCGCTGGGGGTACTTCTCATATTCGAGTGGGTTCTGGCGGGGTGATGCTGCCTAACCATGCGCCCCTAGTCATTGCCGAGCAATTTGGCACTCTGGAGTCTTTATATCCTGGGCGGATTGAGCTTGGCTTGGGCAGGGCGCCTGGAACTGATCAAATGACAGCCAGAGCATTGCGCCGAGATCTATTAGGCAGTGATGATCGTTTTCCACACGATGTACGCGAGTTGCAGCATTACTTTGGCCCCCTGCAAGAAGGTCAATCTGTCAAAGCTATTCCAGGCATGGATACCAATGTTCCCATCTGGATTTTAGGATCTAGTCTCTATGGTGCTCAACTTGCAGCACACTTTAGCTTGCCTTATGCCTTTGCTTCCCACTTTGCACCTGAGCAGCTTTTGGAAGCCATGAAGATATATCGTGAGCTCTATAAACCATCAGCCGAACAATCCAAGCCTTATTGTGCATTTGTGATGAATGTCGTTGCGGCTGATACTGATGAAGAGGCCCAGTATCTCTTTACCACCCTGCAGCAGAACGTTGTCAGAATGCGTCGTAATACTCGCGGGCAATTACCGCCTCCAATCGCTGACATGAATGAATTTTGTGAACCCTATGAGCAAGTAGCAGCAGAGCACACGCTTCAGGTCTCCGTCGTAGGTTCATTGCAGACGATTCAAAAAGGCATGCGTCACTGGTTAGATTTAACGGGTGCCGATGAGCTTATTTTTACCGGCCAAATACATAACCATCAGGCACGCCTCAGATCTTTTGAGATTGCCGCACAGGCTGCGCAGGGTCTATCACTCTAGTGCTGTGTAGTCTGAAGTGATGAGTACGCGCTCTTTTGCGGCCTGATTGGTAAATCGAAGAACCTCATTATCTTTGCTGATTAGAGTACAAGGCTTTTCTGTGTAGGCAAGATCTAAAAAGACCTGATCGTCAGCGTCAGGGCAGACCCAAGGCGCTTTAGTTAATTCCTCGTCTGCAATGATTCTTGCTAAACCATGCCATTGGAGTGTTATTTGCTCTTGTTGCTCAGTACTTAATGCAAACAAGGGGCGCGCAATCACATCGTTAAATTCTGCTAATGTTTTTGGACTTGCAAGAGCATCAATCTTGCCATCGATCAGGGCTTGCTTTAAATGCAGCGCTCTAAAGTCATTAAAGACAAAGAGATCAAGCAATACATTGGTATCTAAAACAACAATCTTCATCGATATGTTTTATTGATTATTGCGCCAGATCTCGGGGGTAATAGTGACTTGGCCTTGATCAGATGAAACATAGACTTCAGCATCTTGAATATTCACATGGAGAACCATACTGCGTTCAACTAGCTTATTGAGTTCCTCAGCTTGCCCCGCTGGAATGGAAACCACTTGTAGGTTACGCGCACGAGTCAGTTTATTGGCAATGCCATCCCACCAGATTTTGCTAGTGTGGCCACCATAACAATAGACAATCACTTGATCAGCACGACCACAGGCCTTCAGAATACGGCGCTCGTCTGGCTGACCAATTTCAATCCACAGCTTGATTGCATCGGTGAGGTCTTTGATCCAAAGATCGGGCTCATCGGTGTCACTCAAACCCTTAGTGAACACCAAATCCTCATGGGCCTGCAGTGCAAAGGCGATGATACGGATCATCATGCGCTGCTCAGTTTCTGAGGGGTGCTTAGCAATGGTGAGGGAGTGACTGCCATAGTAATGACGGTCAGAATCGGCGACATGAAGGTCGGCTTTGTGGATAGTTGCGCGTAGAGCCATGACGCATTATCGCCTTTATACCCAGCTCACTACTGATAGCTGCTCCAGTTAACTGTATTAGCCACTATTAACCAGTATTATTTGGCTTATAGCGCTGCTTAATGCTCTGCTTATTGCTTTAAAAGGTCCTGCAAAAGCCTCAATTTACTGTGTATCGTAGAACTCCATGATCCGTATTACCGAACTGCGTTTACCGATTGACCATGCCCCCGAAGCTGTGGAGACGGCGATTTTGAAGCGCCTTAATTTGGCCCCAAAAGACTTGATTCAATTTCAGGTCTTCAAGCGTAGCTACGATGCCCGAAAAAATGTTGCACTTTCATTTATTTATACAGTCGATTTATCTGCAAAGAATGAAGAGCAGCTCCTAAAACAGTTTTCAGGAGATATCCATGTAAGGCCTTCTCCTGATACCGGTTATCACTTTGTCGCAAAAGCCCCTGAATCCATTGCCAATGGCAATGTATCTAGACCGGTTGTCGTTGGATTTGGTCCATGCGGAATTTTTGCAGCCCTAGTTTTAGCGCAAATGGGATTTAAGCCGATTGTTTTAGAGCGGGGCAAAAAAGTACGTGAACGTACTCAAGATACTTGGGGCTTATGGCGTAAAAACGTCCTCAATCCAGAATCCAATGTGCAATTTGGTGAGGGTGGTGCCGGTACGTTTTCAGATGGAAAGTTATATAGCCAAATTAAAGATCCCAAGTTCTATGGGCGCAAGGTGATTAATGAGTTTGTCAAAGCAGGTGCCCCAGAAGAAATCACCTATGTAGCTAAGCCGCATATCGGCACCTTCCGCCTAGTAGGCGTAGTTGAGAAGATGCGCCAAGAAATTATTGATCTAGGCGGCGAGATTCGATTCTCGCAAAAGGTGGTTGGTTTTGATATCAAGCACGAGCAAATTACTGGCGTCAAAATTGAAGGGCAGCCAGATCTTCCTGCTAGCCATGTGATCTTGGCGCTGGGGCATAGCGCGCGTGATACATTTGAAGCTCTGCATCATGCTGGCGTCTTCATGGAGTCGAAACCATTTTCAGTGGGATTTCGAATTGAACACCCACAGTCACTGATAGACAAGGCACGTCTCGGCCCTCATGCTGGTAACGAGTTGATCGGCGCTGCAGATTACAAGTTAGTCCATCATGCCAAAAATGGACGTGCGGTTTACAGTTTTTGTATGTGCCCAGGTGGCACAGTAGTAGCTGCTACCTCAGAACCCAATCGGGTTGTAACCAATGGCATGAGTCAGTATTCTCGTAATGAGCGTAATGCTAATGCCGGCATCGTTGTTGGCATTACTCCAGAAGATTATCCGGGTGGCCCGCTAGCAGGAATTGAATTTCAAAGAGCAATCGAGTCCAAGGCTTTTGAATTAGGTGGTAGAACTTACGAAGCTCCTGGTCAGCTCATCGGTGATTTCTTAGAAGGTAAACCTTCCACTGAGTTTGGCAGTGTCCTACCTTCCTATAAGCCAGGTGTTTACTTAACGGATCTTGCGGAAAGCTTACCTGCTTACGCCATTGAGGCGATACGGGAAGCGATCCCGGCCTTTGAAAAACAAATTAAAGGCTTCTCTATGAAGGATGCAGTCTTAACTGGTGTAGAGACTCGTACATCTTCTCCTTTGCGCATTACACGTGGCGCCAATTACCAGAGCCTCAATATCAAAGGTCTCTATCCAGCGGGTGAGGGTGCTGGCTATGCTGGTGGAATTTTGTCTGCAGGGGTTGATGGAATTAAAGTCGCAGAAGCGGTCGCGCTAGACTATTTATCGTAATAAGTCTTATTTTTATCCAGTAAGAGTTCTCTCCCGCCAGTTCAACATTTGAAGTCAGGAATCTATTAGTAAAGTTGACTTCCCGGTGCCGGCATGCCCTGCAAACAGGATGAGGCGGGGTGCAGAAGGGCTTTATTTGAAAACCATACATGCTGAGTCTTGCAGATATTGAGGGAAATATTTCCTCTTTTGGAGAAGTGACGATAATGTCGCCATGGCTTTAATCGTACTTACTGATGCAAAACTGGCTTTTGGCCACGTTGACCTCCTCGCAAACACCGCTTTTTCACTCGAATCGGGTGAGCGTGTTGGCTTAATTGGCCGCAATGGTACTGGCAAATCCTCCTTATTGAAGATATTGGCTGGCATAGAAAAAATGGATGACGGTCTGCTGCAGTATCAGCAAGGCTTACGCATTGCCTATGTCCCTCAAGAGCCTATCTTTGAAGCTGAAGAAACAGTCTTTGACGCAGTTTCCAAAGGTGTAGCCCAAGCGAAGGCCTTACGCGAAGAATATGAGGCTCTGAGCGTAGGCGAATGGGATGATGCTTCCCATCACCGCTTAGACGAAGTACAGTCCCAATTAGAGGCTCTAAGCGGCTGGAATTGGGAACAACGTGTTCATGAGACTTTAGATCGCTTGCATCTAGAGGCTGACTTAAAAATTAATACGCTTTCAGGCGGTACAAAAAAACGGGTTGCATTGGCGCGTGCCTTAGTAGAGATGCCTGATGTTCTTTTACTTGATGAGCCAACCAACCACTTGGATTTAGATTCGATTGCTTGGTTAGAAGAGCTGCTAAAAGAGTATCAAGGCTCAGTCATCCTCATTACCCATGATCGCGCCTTCTTAGATAATGTCTGCACCCAAATTGTGGAACTCGATCGCGGAATTCTACGTAGCTACCCCGGAAATTTCACCCAATACGAAGTTTTAAAAGAACAAGAGCTGAACTCCGAATCTTTAGCGAATGCTCGGGCAGATAAATTGCTGGCGCAAGAGGAGGTATGGATTCGTAAGGGTGTGGAAGCCCGCCGTACTCGTAGTGTTGCCAGAATCGCGCGCCTAGAAAAGTTACGTAGTAGCCGTGCTGAGCGCAGAGATGCGATGGGGCAAGTCAAGCTAGCAGTTTCTGCTGGCGATCGTAGTGGAAAGATTGTGGCTGATTTGCAAAATGTCAGTAAAACCTATGAGCGTCCGATTGTGAAAGATTTCACGGCGACCATTTTGCGTGGCGATAAGGTTGGCTTGCTAGGGCCCAATGGTGCTGGTAAGACAACCTTACTTAAATTGATTCTGGGAACCATTGCGCCTGACTCTGGTAGCGCAACTATGGGTACTCGCATCGAGGTCGCTTATTTTGATCAGATGCGTGAAGGCTTAGACCTCAACGCATCGCTCGAAGATTACATCAGTCCTGGTAGCGAGTGGATCGAAATCAATGGTAATAAAAAACACGTTAAGAGCTATTTAAGTGATTTCTTATTCGCTCCCGAGAGAACGAATTCTCCAGTAAGCACTCTGTCGGGTGGCGAACGCAATCGTCTGCTATTAGCCCGCTTATTTGCTCGTCCTGCAAATGTTTTGGTTTTAGATGAACCAACCAATGACTTGGATATTGACACCTTAGACTTGCTAGAGCAGCTGCTGCAAGACTATAAGGGTACTGTCTTCTTGGTAAGTCATGACCGTTACTTCCTAGATAACGTGGTTACCAGCATTATTGCCAATGAGGGTGATGGTTTTTGGCGCGAGTACGAGGGTGGCTACGAGGATTGGAAAATTCAGAAAGCGCGCTCAGATAAGATTCGAGCGACTAATGCAAAATCTGTCGATAAAGTAGAGACTAAATCAGAAGCTAAATCAGAAGCTAAGGCAGAAGCTAAAGCGGAGGTTAAGCCTTTTGCTAAAAGTAGTGTCCAAAAGCTCAATGGTAAAGAGCGTCAAGAGCTAGAAGCTTTGCCATTACAAATTGAAGCACTAGAAAAAGAGCAGGCCGATATTGGTATTGCGATGAGCAATCCAGATTTGTATAAAAATGAGCCAGAGTTGGCGGCCAGTATGCAGGCGCGCCTGAGTGAGATTACTGCTGATTTAGATCAAAAGCTGCAGCGTTGGGAGCAGCTTTTGAGTCGTTCAGAATCCTGATCATTTTCTAATCAGTTACGGCCCAATTACTTTAAGCGGGCCCGCAACTGGGAAATTTCATCGAGCAGGTCAAGCGCTAGGGCAACACCCGGCACATTCAACTCAAGATCGTGTGTGAGATGTGCAGCAGTTTTTGCTCTTCTCAAAGAATCGCCACTGAAGCGCCAATCTTGAGGGGATGATCCAGCAGGGCTCAGCACCCCTTCGGATACCCAAGTCATGATGAGATCTTCGGGTGTGCGTGAAGCATGCGAGAGTTCCACAATAGTCATGTGTACTTCATTCTCAACAACTTCGCCTTCAATCCAGGTGATATTAGTGATGTTGGTTTGTGTCATATCCATCATCCCTTCAAGTGAGTTCTAGGGTTGAAATCAAAAGCCTTTTCAAAGGTTTGATAGGCTTCTTTGTGTGCATCGGTGTCAGCTGGCGGCAGAGCAATTGAGGGCACTACATAGAGATCGCCTGGCTCTGCACTCGGAATGCCTTTGCCTTTGAGGCGCATCTTACGACCTGCAATAGTTCCTGCTGGAATCTTTAACTCCAAGGTGCTACCGGCAGGGGTTGGCACGTTGACGGTTGTCCCCAAAGCAGCTTCCCATGGCGCCAAAGGAATCTCGATAAAGACATCTTTGCCTTCAATGCGATAAATAGGGTTGGGATGAAAATCAATCTCAAGGTAAAGGTCGCCAGCAGGGCCCTCGCCAACACCAGGCCCACCTTGGCCGGAGAGGCGAAGATTTTGACCTGACTTAATTCCTTTGGGGATGCTGACATCTAACTTGCGTTCCTGGGTGCTGACGTGGCCACTGGCATCCTTTACCGGCATATGAAGAGCAATTGTCCGCTTGGCTCCGTTGTAGGCATCGGCTAGATCAATCAAAATTTTAGCGTGATGATCTTGGCCTTTAAAGTTCATGCCCTGACGAGGATTACCACCACGTCCACCTTGACGATGTTTACCTCTACCGAAAAGGGACTCAAAGAATTCGCTTTGATCACCTTCAAAGCCGCCGCCATAACCTGGGTGACCGCCACTAAAGCCGCCATCAGAATATTCAAAACCTTCATTCCAATTTGGAGGAGGGGTAAAGTCTTGACCGTTCTTCCAGTTCTCGCCAAAGCGGTCATAGGCAGCGCGTTTTTCGGTATCTTTTAAAACGGCATAAGCCTCGCCGATTTGTTTGAACTGCTCTTCAGCCCCAGCTTCTTTGTTTACGTCTGGATGATATTTGCGAGCAAGTTTGCGATAAGCTGATTTGATTTCAGCTTCAGAAGCGCCACGAGCGACGCCAAGAGTTTCGTAGTAATCCTTAAATTTCATAAGCCTGTTTCAGTTCGGTTTCTATCTGGGTTGAGCTAATAGGATTAATTTTACAGTTCTCTTAGCTCATTACCCCAATTTGCCAGGGTACAAATTCATAATCTCCCAATCCCAGAAGCTCGCTCTTGGAGGACTCACCTGAGGCTGTGCGTAGGAATAACTCAAAGATTCTTTGCCCCATCTCCTGAACGGAGACGGTGCCATCCAAAATTTCCCCGCAATTGATGTCCATATCTTCGGTAAGACGTTGATACATAGGCGTATTGGTAGCTAACTTGATGCAAGGGGCTGGCTTGGAGCCAAACATCGACCCGCGACCGGTGGTGAAGGCGATGAGATTAGCCCCTCCAGCGATCTGCCCGGTGGCAGACACGGGATCAAATCCCGGGGTATCCATAAATACAAAACCTTTGGTAGTAACAGGTTCAGCATATTTATAGACTTCCATAAGTGGCCCTGTACCACCTTTCATAGAGGATCCTAGGGATTTCTCAAAAATATTAGCTAGGCCGCCGATTTGATTTCCGGGGCTCACTTGCCCGTTAATTTGTACATCTCTGCCAACGGAGTATTCGTCTTTCCACCAACGAATACGCTTGATGAGTTTTTCGCCAACTGCTTGATTCGCCGCGCGGCGGGTAAGAGTATGTTCAACACCATAGATCTCTGGCGTTTCTGAAAGAATGCCTGTGCCACCATGACGAGACAAGATATCAATTGCCGCACCTAAAGCAGGATTCGCTGTAATGGAGGAAAAACCATCTGATCCACCACATTGCAAACCAACACATAAGTGACTAGCAGAAACAGTTTCACGTTTTGCTTTATTGGCCTCTGGAAGCAGTGCCTTGACTGCCTCTATTCCTGCTTCAATCGTTTTGCGTGTACCACCAGATTCTTGCATGATGAAGGTATGAAGATTGGTACCTGCAACCAGATCTTCTTGTTCCATCAATCCTTTGAGTTGATTGCGCTCGCAACCAAGACCAACAATGAGGGCGGCAGCTAGGTTTGGATGGCGCGCGTAGCCAGCCATGGTCCGGCGCAGCAACTCCATAGGCTCGCCACTCATTTCCATCCCGCATCCAATATCGTGACTAAAGGCCACTACACCATCGACATTCGGGAATTCTGTAAGGCGTTCAGGGGTAAACCAATCTGCGATTCTGTTAACAACAGTCGCTGAACAGTTCACAGTAGAAAGTATGCCAATAAAATTACGTGTTCCAACTTTGCCATTAGGTCTGACATAGCCTTGAAAAGTGGCGCGCTCTGATTCAGGCAAGAGTTGGGTTGGTTTATATTCGCTTGCGTAAGCATAGTCTCGATCAAATTCCCGAAACTCAGTATTGTGACTATGCACCATAGTGCCAGCTTCAATATCAACATTAGCAAATCCTACTGTCACGTTGTATTTGAGGATGGGCTCACCCTTCATAATTTTCTTGGCAGCAATTTTGTAACCGGCTGGTACCTGACTGCGGCTGATGAAATTTTCACTAGGGACTTCGGTACCAA
>Ga0209189_1003445_pt1 | contig 10636 bp, 8 predicted proteins | sample C_130820_EF_Meta_FD_187308 | JGI IMG/M metagenome (GOLD analysis project Ga0209189, IMG submission 187308) | Freshwater microbial communities from Lake Croche, Canada to study carbon cycling - C_130820_EF_MetaG (SPAdes) (version 3) | ecosystem: Environmental > Aquatic > Freshwater > Lake | place...
TCGACGCGATCGCCGGCACGGAACCGGCTTCGGCACCGGTGTGGTTGCGGATCAGCGAAGGGCTCGAGCCGGTCCAGGAGCGGCTGCGGCAGCTCGACTACGCCCTGGCGGCGGCGGTGCTTCTCGCCCTGCTGCTCAGCGGCCTGAGCGCCTGGTGGCTCACCCGGCGGGCGGTGGCTCCATTGGAGCGCAGCCTGCTGCGGCTTCGGCAGTTCAGCCTGGATGCCTCCCATGAACTGCGGGGCCCGCTGGCGGCTCTTTCGGCCAATGCGGAGATGGGCTTGCTGGAGAGCGAGGCGGAGGGGGATAGCCAGTGGCGACGCTTTGCGGCCATCGCCAGCGCCACCACCCAGATGGAGCAGCTGGTGGATGATCTCTTGCTGCTGGCCCGACAGGACGAGGAGCGGCTTGAGGCGCCCGCGCCGGTGGATCTTGGCCTGCTCCTGGAGGACCAGCTCGCCCTCCACCGCGACGGCATCCGCCTCGGGGGCCTGACCCTGGAGGTGGTGCTCGCCGACAACCTTCTGGTCATGGGTCATCCGCCCCAGCTGCAGCGGCTGTTCCGCAATTTGATCGACAACGCCCTCCGCTACAACCGCCCTGGCGGCCTCATCCGAGTGCGGGCGGAGCGGCAGGGGAAGCTGGTGCGCGTGGCCGTGACCGACACAGGCCGGGGATTGGCCCCATCCCACCTGCCCCAGGTGTTCGACCGGTTCTGGCGGGCCAGTGAGGATCGCACGGATGGGGGCTCGGGCCTGGGTCTGGCAATCGCCTCCCGCATCTGCAGGGCCCATGGCGGCCGCATCCAGGTGAGCAGCACGCTCGGTCAGGGCAGCTGCTTCGTGGTGGATCTGCCGGCAATCAGGGGCGCATTCGTCGCGCCGCTCCTGCGGGCCTACTCCCCCCTCTAGGACCGTTTCAGGCGCCGGGATCCTCCATGGCCTGCAGCGGTTCGGATGGCGGACATCACCGCGGAAATCCCGCGGGCTTGGCGGCAGGATCCGGCTCAACTCGCGCCGCAGGGCTGCCTTCGGCGATCAGCCGGGAGATCCGCCGCGTCGGCGCCGATCCCTCCGCCCTGATCGAGGTGCTCCATCGCCTGCAGTTGCGCGATGGCCATCTGGCGGCCGCCACGCTCCATCAGGTGGCCCGGGAGCTGCGGCTGCCCCTGAGCCGGGTGTTCGGGGTGGCCAGCTTTTACCACCTGTTCCGCCTCAGCCCGCCACCCCGTCATCGCCTCGCCCTGTGCCACGGCACCGCCTGCTTCGTGAACGGTGCGGAACATCTGGAGGCGGTTTTGCGGGCGCATTTTGCGGTGGACGATCCGGCTGGCTCGCGCCTGGAGATGTCTGCTTTGCTGCCGGCCCAATCGGCGATGGGATCCGCGGCCCCAGCCAGCGATGGGGGGCCGATGGGTTGTGGGGCGGCCCCGTCGATGGCGGCCGTTTCCGGTGTCCGACCGGGCGACGATGGAGGGAGCGAACCGGCTCACCGAGGCCTGTCGGAGGGGGCCGGGGGCTGGCGATTGGAGCGCAGCGGTTGTCTCGGAGCCTGTGGCCACGATCCGGTGCTGCGCCTTGAGGACGGCCCGCTGCTGCGGCTGCCCCTGCGGCCGGGCGTTTCCCTGGTGGAGCGCCTGGCGGCGCTCGGGTTGCCGTGGTTGCCCCAGCTCACGGCTTCGGCGCCATGACCATGCCAGCTGCTGCCATGGAGCCCGGACCGACCCGCCGCCTGCGCTGCTGTGATGCCAGCGCCTGCCGGCATACCGGCGGCATCGCCCTGCGCCAGGCATTGCTGGCGGCGCGGACTGCGGCGGGCTTGGCGGAGGACGCCCTGCCGATTCAGCCTGTGGGCTGCCTGCGCCTGTGCGGCCGGGGACCCCTGGTGGCCGCCGATGGACCCGCTGGCAGTCGGCTGTGGGGCGGGGTGCCGCCGCATTTGGCTGATCGGCTGGTGGCGGCGGGTGCTGCCAATCCAGTTCGAGCACGCAAGCCAGGTCCAGGACCGCTCGACCCGCAAGGCCCCGATGACAACCTCGCGCCCTTCCGCCTCGACCTCAACCATCCCTTCTTCCGCCTCCAGGTGCCGGTGGTGCTGGAGCGTTGCGGCCTGGTGGACCCCGACAGCCTCGAGGATGCCCTGGCCCAGGGCGCCTACGCCCAGCTGCGGCGCTGCGTGCGGCAGCTTGCGCCCGAATCGGTGCGCGCCGAGGTGCGTCGCAGCGGCCTGCGGGGGCGGGGCGGCGCTGGCTATCCCACCGGCCTCAAGTGGGACACGGTGGCCCTGCAGCCCCCGGGCCCGCGCCAGGTGGTGGCCAACGGCGATGAGGGCGACCCCGGCGCCTTCATGGACCGCACCGTGCTGGAGAGCGATCCGCACCGGCTGCTGGAGGGTCTGGCGATCGCCGCCTGGGCCGTGGAGGCGTTGCACGGCACTGTCTACGTGCGGGCGGAGTATCCCCTGGCGATTGCGAGGCTCCGGCGGGCCCTGGGGCAGGTGGAGGCGCGGGGGGGCTTCGGGCCCGCCTTCACGGGCACATCCTGGCCGCTGCGGCTGGAGCTGCGGGTGGGGGCCGGCGCCTACGTGTGCGGCGAGGAAACGGCCCTGTTGCAGTCGATCGAGGGACGGCGGGGCACGCCGCGGCCGCGCCCTCCCTATCCGGCCCAGCGGGGGCTGGGGGGGGCGCCCACCTTGATCAACAACGTGGAGACCCTGGCGGCGATCCCGGCGATCCTGCGGGAGGGCGGCGACTGGTATGCGGGGCTGGGGACGGGAAGCCCGACCTGTGCCGGTACCAAGGTGTTCTCCCTCTCTGGCGCCGTGCTCCACACCGGCGTGGTGGAGGTGCCCTTGGGGACGCCGCTGCGCACCGTGGTCGAAACCATGGGCGGCGGCGTGGTGGGGGGGCTGCCGGTGAAGGCGGTGCAGACCGGCGGACCCTCCGGTGGCTGCATTCCGGCGCAGCATCTCGACACGCCCCTCACCTACGAAGCGATGGCGGCGCTGGGCTCGATCCTGGGCTCCGGCGGCATGGTGGTGCTCGGCCCCGCCACCGCCATGCCGGCCCTGGCCCGCTTCTTCATGGCGTTCTGCGTTCAGGAGAGCTGCGGCAAGTGCCTTCCCTGCCGGGCGGGCACCGTGCAGCTGGCGGCCCTGCTCGATCGCATCGTGGCGGGACGGGCGGAAGCCTCCGACCTGCAGCGCCTCGAGGAGCTGGCGCAGATGGTGAAGGCCACCAGCCTCTGCGGCCTGGGGCAGTCGGCGCCGAACCCGCTGCTGAGCACCCTGCGCCATTTCCGCGCGGAGTATGAGGCCGCCTGCGTGCCATGAGCGTGCTCACCCTCACGGTGAACGGCGCACCGGTGGCCGTGCCGGCCGGCAGCTCCCTGCTCGAGGCCTGCCGCGCCGCCGCCGCCGCCCCTCCTACCCTCTGTCACCTGGAGGGCCTCAGCCCGGTAGGGGCCTGCCGCCTCTGCCTGGTGGAGCTGGAGGGAAGCGGCCGCCCGCTGGCCGCCTGCGTGAGTGAGGCGGCCGAGGGGATGGTGGTGCGCACCGATACCCCCGCGCTGCGCCTGTTTCGCCGCATGGCGGTGGAGCTGTTCTTCGCCGAAGGCAACCACCTCTGCGCCATCTGTGTGGCCAACGGCGCCTGTGAGCTGCAGGACGCGGCGGTGGCGGTGGGGATGGACCACAGCCGCTTCCCCTACCGCCATCCCCAGCGGCCGGTGGATGCCTCCCATCCGCTGTTCAGTCTCGACCACAACCGCTGCATCCTCTGCACCCGCTGCATCCGGGCCTGCGACGAACTGGAGGGGGCCCACGTGTGGGATGTGGCGGAGCGCGGCAGCCACTGCCGGATTGTGGCCGGCCTCGATCAGCAATGGGGGGAGGTGGAGGCCTGCACCTCCTGCGGCCATTGCGTGGATGCCTGCCCCACCGGCGCCCTGTTTCACCGCGATGACACCCCCGGCGACCGCCACGTGCAGCGCGGACGGGCGGTGCTCTTGCAGCAGGCTCGCCAGGGCCACGGCTGGCGCAACCAGGGGGAGGGCCCGCCATGAGCTCCGCCAAACCTCTCCAGACGACGCCCTTCAGGCCCCCTGATAGCGCTAAGCCATCCGGACAGTCCGTCCGCGGGTCGTCGTTGGCCGTCAGCCTTGCGTCGAGCCCGGCCGCCAGTCGCGCAGCAAGTTCTGCCGCCACCCCGCGGAAGTTGCGCCTGGCCACCGTGTGGCTGGCGGGCTGCTCCGGCTGCCATATGGCGTTTCTGGATCTCGATGAATGGCTCTTTGAACTCGCAGAAGTTGCCGACATCGTCTACTCGCCCGTGGCGAGTGATGTGAAGACCTACCCCGACAACGTGGATGTGTGCCTAGTGGAGGGGGCGGTGGCCAATGCCGACAACCTGGCCATGGCCCGCACCCTGCGTGAACGCACCCGCGTGGTGGTGGCCTTCGGCGACTGCGCCATCAGCGCCCATGTGCCGGGCCTGCGCAATCCGCTGGCCGCGGCGACCGGCGGTGGTGCCGGGGCTGTGCTGGAGCGGGCCTACCGCGAGCTCGCCACTCTGCAGCCCCAGTGGCCCGGCTTCCCCGGCCTGGTTCCGGAGCTGCTGGAGCGGGTGCTGCCGCTCCATGAGGTGATTGCGGTGGAGCTGTGGCTGCCGGGCTGCCCGCCTCCGGTGGCACGGATCCGCGCTGTGCTCGAAGCCCTGGTGCGCGGCGAGCTTCCCCGGCTGGAGGGGCCCGAAGGGCTGCGGTTCGGATGAGTGCCGCCGCCGGATCGCCATGAGCCGCACGATCACGATCGATCCGGTGACCCGCATCGAGGGACACGCCCGCATCACCCTGCAGCTCGATGGGGGCGACCATCTGGTGGAGGCCCGCTTCCATGTGGGCGAGTTCCGCGGCTTCGAGCGGTTCTGCGAGGGCCGGCCCTTCAACGAGATGGCGGCCATCACCGCGAGGATCTGCGGCATCTGTCCGGTGAGCCACCAGCTGGCGGCGGCCTTCACCGGCGACCGGCTGCTGGCGGTGCGGATCCCGCCGGCGGCGATGAAGCTGCGTCGCCTGCTCAACCTGGCCCAGATCAGCCAGAGCCATGCCCTCTCCTTCTTTCACCTGAGCAGTCCGGATTTCCTGCTGGGCTGGGAGAGTGATCCGCAGCGCCGCAACCTGTTCGGCCTGATGGCGGCCGAGCCGGAGCTGGCCCGCGCCGGCATCCGCCTGCGCCAGTTCGGCCAGGGGATCATCGAGCGGCTTTCGGGGCGCCGGATCCATGGCGCCTGGGCGGTGCCCGGTGGGGTGCGCAGTCCCCTCGCCCAGGACGATCGGGACGCGATCCTGACGGACCTGCCCGCTGCCCGCGCCGCCGTCTCCCTGGCCCTGGATCGCTATAAGCGGCTGCTCGACGGTCCGCTGCAGCGGGAGCTCAACAGCTTCGGCACTTTCCCCAGCCTCTTTTTGGCCCTGGTGGGTCCGGGCGGGCGCTGGGAGCACCTTGATGGCCGCGGCGATGGCTGGGAGCTGCAGCCTTCCGGCGCTGGATCGGCGCCACCCAGTGGTCCCGGCCAGCTGGCGGGAGCGAACGCCCTCCGGGCCGGGACGTCCGGCTTCCAGGCGGAATCAAGCGACGGCGGGTCTGGAACCTCAGAACGCCAGCCGGCGTCGGGCGGCGCTCCAGATCTCGGGTCCGTGGCGAGCGGCCAGGTGCCCGTCACGTCCGACCTCCAGGCCGGGGCGAGCGCCGCAAACCAGGCGCCCCAGCTCGGTGACGCATCCTTGGAGCCCGCCCCTTCCCCCGGCGGCCTCCGCCTGATGGCCGCCGACGGCCGTGTGCTCGCCGAGGGCCTGCGGGGGGACGACTACCCCACGTTTCTGGCTGAGGCGGTGGAGCCCTGGAGCTACCTCAAGTTCCCTTACTACCGCCCCCTCGGCTACCCGGAGGGGATCTACCGGGTGGGCCCCCTGGCCCGCCTCAATGGGTGCGAGCGGATCGGCACCCCCTGGGCCGATGCCGAGCTGGCCGACCTGCGCCAGCGCTGTGGCCGGGTGGCCCTCTCCTCCTTCGCTTACCACCAGGCGCGGTTGGTGGAGATCGTGGCGTGCCTCGAGGCGATCGAGGCCCTGCTGCATGATCCCGAGCTCCAGGATCCCCACGTGCGGGCCCGCGCCTCCCTCAATGCCCTGGAGGCGGTGGGGGTGGGCGAGGCGCCGCGGGGCACCCTGTTCCACCACTACCGGGTGGACGAGCAGGGCCTGATCACCCGCGTGAACCTGATCATCGCCACCGGCCAGAACAACCTGGCCATGAACCGCACCGTGCTGCAGATCGCGCGGGAGGTCTTGCCCGATCCGGTGCCGGCCTCCATCCCCGAGGCCCTGCTCAACCGGATCGAGGCGGGCATCCGCTGCTTCGATCCCTGCCTGAGCTGCTCCACCCATGCCGCCGGCGCCATGCCCCTGCGGGTGGAGCTGCTGGCGGCCGATGGGCGGCTGCTGGCGGAGCGGCTGAGGGGCTGACGATGACGCGACGGCCCTCGTCCTGATGCCAGCGGGGGCGAGGGTTTGGCTGGAGATCGGGCTCAAAGGAGTGGCTGAAAGCCGGCTTGCAAGGCCGGGCAGACGATTGGGCAGGCGCTTTCGCATGCAGCGGCAATCGGCACGGCGCCTGATGCTGGCTGGGGGAAATGGCGTGCTGGCAACCTCACCATTTTGGGTGATTCTTTCTGGTTTCTCTTGTTTCTGTTTTCTCAGGTTTGCAGGATTGTTAATCTGCATTCATGGCAGGCCAGGAACCGAGCACCGATCTTGTTGGGCCTGCGTCAGCGGCTGCGTCGGCGCCACAATCACAGGCCGGCGCCGCTGGGCTTGAGGCCAGCCGCCAGCAGAGCCTGGATGGCCTGGCGGTGCTCGACAGCGAGGCCGAGGCTTCCTTCAATGGTCTGGTGCAGGCCGCCGCGGCCATCTGCGGCACACCGATCGCCCTGATCAGCCTGGTCGACCGCGACCGCCAGTGGTTCAAGGCCAACGTGGGGCTGGAGGGGGTGAGCGAGACGCCCCGGGCCATCTCCTTCTGCACCCATGCGATCGAGCAGCACGAGCTCTTTGTGGTGGAGGACGCCCAGCGCGATCCCCGTTTCGCCACCAATCCCCTGGTCATGGGAGACCCCCACATCCGCTTCTATGCCGGTGCCCCCCTCCAGCTGACCGATGGTGCCGCCGTGGGCACCCTCTGCGTGATTGGTCGCGAGCCGTTGCGGCTCAACACCCAGCAGCGTGAGCTGCTTCGCCAGCTCGGCCGCACGGCGGTGCATCTGCTGGAGGGGCGACGGGCCCTGCATGGGGAGAAGGCGTTGCGGCACGAGGCCGAGCGGATCACCTCGGGCATGCCGATCGGTCTGTACGCCACCGATCCGCAGGGGGGCTGCACCTACACCAACCCCCGCTGGCGAGAGATTTTCGCTCTGGAGGCATCCCAATGCCAGGGGCTGTGCTGGATGGAGGTGGTCCACCCCGAGGACAGGGAGGCCGTGATCAGCGAGGGCAACGCCATGGCCGCCGAAGGCAGGGATTTTCGGCTCCAGTTCCGCCTGCTTCGCGGCGATGGTCAGATCCTGCACGTGCGCTCCGAGGCCAAGGCCCTCCGGGATCCCACGGGCGATGTGAGTGGTTATCTGGGTTTCATCGAGGACATGACCACCGAGGCCACCTTGCGGGCCGAACTCCTGCACCAGGCCAGCCATGACGCCCTCACTCAGCTGCTCAACCGCCGGGGCTTCGACGCCTGCCTGAGCGACCGCCTCGCCAAGCCGGGCCAACCGGGCCACGCCCTCCTCTACATCGACCTCGACCAGTTCAAGATCATCAACGATGCCGCCGGTCATTCGGCGGGGGATCGGCTCCTGGTGCAGGTGGCGCGTCTGTTGGAATCCCTGCAGGGTCCTGGGGCCAACCTGGCCCGGCTGGGGGGCGATGAATTCGGTCTGATCCTGAGCGACTGCAGCCTGAAGCAGGCTGAGGCCATGGCCGCCCGCATCATCGAGCGGCTCGAGGATTACCGCTTCGAGGCCGGGGATCAGCGCTTCCGGATCGGCGTGAGCATCGGCGTGGTGCCGCTTGTTTCGCCCTGGCTGCCCGATGCGGTGATGCAGGCCGCCGACACCAGCTGCTTCACCGCCAAGGAGGCGGGCCGCAACCGCTGGCACACCTGGGCCGAGTGCGATGAGGACACGATCAACCGCAACCAGGCGATGCGCTGGGCCACCCGGCTGCAGCGAGCCATCGATGAGGAGCGCCTCGAGCTGCATGCCCAGCGGATCCTGCCGCTGGATCCCGCCGATGGCGATGGCCTGCAGCTGGAGCTGCTGCTGCGGATCCGCGAGGCCGATGGCGCTCTGGTGATGCCGGGGGCCTTCCTGCCACCGGCTGAGCGGTTCCAGATCGTGACCCGCCTCGACCAATGGGTGCTGCAGCAGGCGATCACGATGCTCTCCGCCCAGGACTCCCTGGAGGGGATCAAGCGCATCGGCCTGAATGTGTCGGGCCAGTCGGTGGTGGATCCGAGCTTTCTCCAGGCGGTGGATGGCCTTCTGGCCCTGGCCGGGCCCGCCATCAGCAGCAGGCTCTGTTTTGAGATCACCGAAACCGCCGTGATCACCAATGTGCGCGCCGCCCTGGCGTTCATCGCGATCGTGACCCGCCATCGCAGCACCGTGGCCCTCGATGATTTCGGTTCCGGCATGGCCTCCTTCGGCACCCTCAAGAGCCTCAACGTGAGCCATCTGAAGATCGACGGCCAGTTCGTGACCGGCGTGATCGATGATCCCCTCGATGATGTAGCTGTGCGCTGCTTCGTGGAGGTGGCCCAGGTGATCGGCCTGCGCACGGTGGCGGAATTCGTGGAGTCGGAGGCGGTGCTGCAGCGCCTGCGCCAGATCGGAGTGCATGGCGCCCAGGGCTTCCATCTGCATCGCCCTGAGCCGTTCGAGCGGGTGCTGGCCCGGGGCGTGGAGATTCGTCAGGCCTGAGGAAGCTCGGCGGCGCCGGGGGCTCCGGCACCAGCGTCTCTGATCCCCCTTTCCCTCAGTAGACCAACCCCAACCGCCCGTTGTGCCCCATGGCTCCCCTGCTGATCGCGATCGGCAACCCCCTCCGGGGCGACGATGGAGTGGCCTGGCGGCTGGCGGAGCAGGCGGGCCGGCTGAGGCCGGCGATGGCGGTGCGGAGCGTGCAGCAGCTCACCCCCGAACTCAGCGCCGAACTCCTGCTGGCTTCGCGCCTGCTGTTCATCGATGCCTGGCTGGCCCCCGGCGGCGAGCCTTCTTTGGCGGAGCCCGGCCCTGGGCCCCTGCTGCGGCTCCTCACGCCTTGGGATGCCGCGGGAGGGCCACCGGCAACAGCGCGATCAGCAGCAAACCCAGCGCCAAACCCAGCGCCAGCCCCCGCAGCGTCCGCCGAGCCCTCCTTAGCGCTGCCCGACGCCCCACCGCCCCCAGCCGATCCGGCGGGCTTCAGCCACGCCCTCGATCCCCTGGGGCTGCTGAGCTTCACCCAGTGGCTGAACGGCTCGGTGCCGCCAGCCTGGGAGCTGCTGCTGCCGGCCTGGCGGTTTGCCCACGGCGCTGCCCTCTCGCCGCCGCTGCGGCGCCAGCGACCCCGCGCTCTGGCGCTCCTGCTGCAGTGGTGCGACACGCCTTCTGCCTGAGCCCTTCCCCTGCCTGAGCCCAACCGCCTGAGCCCGCCCCTGAGCGCCAGCCCCGATGCACGAACTCAGCCTGATGCAGAGCGTGGCCGAACTCGCCGAGGCCGAGGCGAACCGCCGCGGCGCCGAGGCGATCACCCGCCTGCATCTGCGGGTGGGCAGCCTGGCGGGGGTCGATCCCGAAGCGCTTCGGTTTGCGGCAGAGGTGGTCTGCAGCAGCGGCCTCCTGGCGGGGGCCCACCTCGAGATCGAGCCCATCCCCGCATCGGCGTTCTGCAGCCCCTGTCAGCACCCCTTCGCCGTGGTCGATGGCCTCTGCCTCTGCCCCCGCTGCGGCCGCGTCAGCGCCCAGTTGCTGCAGGGGCGCGAACTGGAGCTCGCCTCCCTGGAGCTGCGGCTCGCCGATGGGCCGGCGGCGTGAGGGCAGGCCCTGCTTTGGCCTTCGGCGCGGGGCACCCGGAGCACGTGCTCGCCGCAGTGGCGCGATGTTCCCGGCTGGCTGCGGCATCCCCGCACGCTTTCTGCGGCATCCCTGCGGGGATGGTGCGGACGCCATCGCCCACCACGGCGGGCTCCTTAGCGTTGATCAGCTGAGGCGACGGCCCGATGTGCCTCGAGTGCCCCTGTGCGTTGCCCGCGCCGCCTGCGGCAGCCAGTGGGAGCGGAGCTGTGCTGATGGGGCCAACGGTTGTGGCAGTGGCCGTGGATCCGGCCGCCACGGTCTGGGCGACGACTTCTGGCCCCACGGCGGCGAGCAGCACGCCAACCCCAACCCCAACGCCAACCCGTTCGTCGCCGCTGGCCGAGGCCATACCGCAACCGGCGTATGCAGCCGCTTTGCCCGCCGCCGCTGCCCGTCTGGGACCCGAACGGCAGCCGAGCTGGCCCTTGGCCCCGGCGCTGCAGACCATCACCCTCGGCCAGCGGCTGCTGG
>Ga0209189_1003448_pt1 | contig 10628 bp, 10 predicted proteins | sample C_130820_EF_Meta_FD_187308 | JGI IMG/M metagenome (GOLD analysis project Ga0209189, IMG submission 187308) | Freshwater microbial communities from Lake Croche, Canada to study carbon cycling - C_130820_EF_MetaG (SPAdes) (version 3) | ecosystem: Environmental > Aquatic > Freshwater > Lake...
AACTTTAATCCATTAGGATGAGATGTCTTTTTTAGAAAATTAATCCATACATGTCTTTTATCTGATTTTGGCTTTGGGCTTCTTTGTATAATTGTTTCACCACGTCCAGGGTCTTTACGGCTTTTTACTAAAGTACCCATACAGAATGGACATGTATTTGGTGGCTTAGATATTCTTATTGAACCATCAGATTGTTTAATAGACCTTCTTAGAGTTGTTCCTTTAAAATCTTTCTTTAAAACTACAATTTCATCTCGCGTACAGAAATACTCACTACATATATAATAATTTTCTCTACGAGGATTTGAGCCACCATACTTTAAAATCGTTATAATATTATCAGGGTCGCTGCGAGGATCTACAACATCATCTTCTCCTTCAGGAAGAGGATATACTTGAAATATAATATCTTCGTCATCAGCATATTCTTCTCTCATAGCAGCATATTGGTCTTGATTTAATACCGCAGGCTGTCTCATGTCATTCGCCGCACACATCTGTACGTATGCTTTATCCGATGGATGTGTAACATCATATTCAAATAATGATTTATCTGCTTCTTTCAGTTTATTAATAAAGAATTTAGCAAGACCTTTTTCTTTTTCTTCTTCTTCTGGTCTTGGTTCTTCTTTTCTGACTCCTTCTTCAAATCGTACGCCTTGTACTTCTTTATCGACTGGAATAGTATCTTCCGCAATACTCTCTTTTATAGCCTCAATATCTTCATGCGTTACTTCTTCTTGACCGAGAAACATTAAGTCATCATCTTCAATTCCTTCATATGGTTCTTCTTGTTCTTCTTGTTCTTCTTCTTCACTATTTAATTGAGATGCTTGTTGTTCTGCTGCTGTAAATGCTTTTATTTCTTTTTGTGGAACACTTAGTAGTTCATCATCTAAACTAAATATCAATCCAAACGCAGTTAAAATTCTTTGTAAATTAACTATACTATCAACATTTGTAAAATGTAAAGTATATATTGATTTCTTCTGATGTATAGCAATATCGATGCCAGGGTTATTATAAAGAGTATATTCTTTCATTTCACCAGAAAGATTTGGCTGAACTTCGTCTTTATTTTTCCACCAATTTTCAACCTTTTGTCTAGCAGTATCCATATCTAATTGGAATTCTTCTGATACTAATTTAATCATTTCAGATACTGTTGCTTCACCTTTAAGAATCTTCTTATTTGAAAGAAGTGTTAAATATGTAGATATATTATCTTCTGTTACATAATTATCGACAAGTTTATAACGTAACATTATGAAAGGATGTTCGTTAGGAAGTGGTGTAATTTCTTGGAAAAAAGGTTTGAATAATTGTAGTCTTTTTTCAAACTGCTTTTTAGTAATAGTTACTTCTGTAGGAAGTTTTAATCCAAAAATAAAATTACCAGAACCAATTTTAGGAATTGTTTTATTTTTATTTATTATATCTATACCACTTAGTAATTCTGGTATAAAATTTTCAAAGTCCATGTAAGGCTCAACTTTTCTTACATCCTTAGGAGGCTCTATAATTAAATCGAATGAACCGTCGTCAAGAATACGAATTGTAGGATATATATATGGTAAATTTAATAATGTCGTTTTCAAAGCAATTTTACCTAATATAAAGTCACGTTCTGGAGTAGGACTTTTTTCATCACTCCATTGTTTTATTAAATTAGGATTATATACACTAGGAATATTTAAATTTACATCTTTTAAATGTATTTTTGAAATAGGTGTAGAGCCAAATGGTATTAGACGAATATATGGACGTGTTTCATTCGCGACCATATCATAGAATAATGATTCAATTCCGTCTTCAATATCATTATCAATAAATGATAAACGTAAAAAACGTATCCCAATAAATGAAAATGGTATAATAGGATTTTCTTCTTGCAGTAATACTTGAATTTTACGTAAATATTCTGATTTTTTACTAAATAATGAATATTTAGTATTTAGTATTTTAACATCTTCTTCATTAGGATACGTTTTTCCCATTTTTAGATGAGGAAAATATGGGTAAATTCTGCCATAATATTGTTTTTCTGATATTGGCTGTACGCCTTTATATAAAGTTATTAAATCTTTATAAAAATATAAATATAAAACATTATTTTTAAGACGTTTATTTATAATTAAATTATCATATAATTGTATATCTACAATTTTTTTACTACCATCACTAGATACAAAATCAGATAATAATGGCTCTTTTTCACTAATTATAAATTCTGGTGGTGATAATTTATTTTTCCAAGAAAAATCTAATACTTCAATATACGATTTATTTTTATAGAAGATTAGTTGTCTATTGGGAGCAGCAAATGCTTCTAGATTAAATTTTTCATAAATAGCATATTTTAAATCACTCACTGTATTTATTTGGTATATATTTTCTATTTCAACTTCTTCATCATTATACATAATCTTAAATGTATCATACTGTAATGATAATAATAATTTAGGCTTTGTAATTGATTTTAATAGATTTTGGAATTGTTCTTCATATGTCGGAGATTCCATCTATTTTACCCTATATACTTACTATACTAGTTTTATCCTAATGATGCGTTGCTTCAGAATATCTAGACCCTCGGAAACCTTCTATTTTTGATGGGTCATATGTTGGCTGATCGGTAATTGACATACCACAATATTTTACAGGATGTGCTTTAAAGTCTTGTGCTTTATAAATTCCTAGTGATTCTGCTTCCTTTATTAACCACGCAAAGTTATTCCAAAAATCTTCACCATGGCCTACTGACTTTGTAATCATATGACCCATTTCGTGAATAGAAACAAACATAATTACATTTTCATCAACAAGACTTTCATCATTTGTTTCTCTCTGTCTTAAACATAAATGTACTGATTCACCTTTATTAACACTATAACTTGTTAAATCTGCGTCTGGCGTTGATTCGTAGAAACGTTTTGGGTCTGCTTCAAAATTAATAACAAGTTGTTTTACTTGAGGCTTATCAGGATATTTTTGTTCTAAATGAATTTTCAAATTTGATAATTTAATACGTATTTTTGCCATTAAATTAGCAGCCTCTTGTTTATCAGACATATCACGAACTAAATACTCCTTATTGTCAACAGTACTTCTCACATATACTGATGGGTATTGTCCGAGACCAAAGAGCTTTTTAATTCCATTAATTGGGTTGAAATTCATTTCACTAATTTATAATATATATTAATAGTATTTTTAACTATCAATATATATATTTAATTATTAATATATTTATTATGTCTAAGCAATCTCGAGGCTGCGACGATTTACATCAGGCTCAATTGTAGAGTTCTGGAATACAGACACAGGGACCTGGGGATTCGGGGGTTCAGAACGGAGTTGATAATTGGCATTGCGTAAGCTCTGACCGACAGTGTTAACACCAATTAAAGCACCAGCAGAAAGGAAGTTCTTACCCTTTAATGAGCCGTTGCCCATAGGATTTTGTTCGGCCCACACACTATTAACGTCCTTGGGTAACAGCTCGGAAGGTGTTAGCTGATCGCGAGGGTAGCAACCAGAAGGTGCATCAGCATTGCCGAAATCAGCAGGGCCGGAAGGCGAATTGGGTACAACATCAGGATTACCTTGGACCTCATCTTGACGAACACGCCCGTTAATAGCGTTTTGACCGGCTGAGGCAGAATAATTTGATGCCGCAGATAATGTGCTTTGGAACCCATCACGTTGTGGGGCTACAAATAGATTAGGCTGTAAAAACATTAGACCTATAACGACGACTCCCGCAACTAATACAAAAGTGACAACTGTTCCGAAAGAATTCTTACTACCTGCCATATTGCTTCTGTAATAATACAAGCGTATATTTTTTGAATTCTTTGATCTTAAAAATTTAGACTAATTCTCTTCATCACTTTCATTTTCTTCAGAATCAAGGGAGATATCAGAATCAGAGCCTAATTCAGTTTGAACCCCGTAGCGTCGGAAGTATTTCTCAGCCATTCTCTCAGCTTTCATTGTTGCAATCGCTGCTTTTAGTTTCGCCTGTCGAACCTTTTTCTTTTGAATTGCTCGGGAAGAAACCTCATGAACGTTTTGATCGGAAATATCAAATGGAATATCTACATTTTCAATAATGTCATTTTGTTGAATAACAATTGTTCTAGGTTCTGTCGACTCGAGGTCTTCCGAATAATCAATATGATTTGTTGTCGTAGATGTTTCATTTATTTTTACATATGTTAAACTCCATTTCATTTCAAAAGTCTTTGGTGTAATTTCAAGAGACTTAGGAACCCATGTAAATTTAAATGTATTGCCGTAGGTATATAGATTAAGTGGGACTATATCAAATGTATGAGACACCTTTTTTATGAAAATATGGGGTTTAATCGGGGATGCAAACCATGATTTACTATCTTCACTAATTTTTAGTGAAAGTGTATTAATAATTTCTTGAAATTCATTTGATGTTATATCAACTGTCCTGAAAAAAGCATCACCGGAAGTAATGCTCCGCATTTCAGTATAATTAAACATATTTGAATTAATTTCAATGGTATAGGAATTACTAGAAGGGTTCCATTGAGGCATTGTAAATATCATCTGCGATTTTATATGTATAAATCTTTAGGCAATATAATTAAATGGAATCACTAAAGAAAAATGATGTAATGAAAAATTTTATCCAAAAAGCCTTTCTTATGCTTAGCAATGATGAATCGAAAAAACATATTCAAATATACATTATAGACCCAATCTTAAATCATGTATTAGAGCGAGTATTTCCATATATTATTCTTACGACAGTATTATTTATTATATTAATTGTATGTATTATAACAATTTTTATATTTATTTATTATCATATTACAAAAATATAGTATTCGGCGTATTTTTTGATTGAATCAAATAATTTTATATAGTAATGAATAACCAAATTGTACAAAAAGAGGATATTTCCAATTTAATTCGTAATTACGTCCATTATGACAATCTAGCATCAAATTTTCAGAAGCAAACAAATAACGCAAGGATTGTACGAGACGATTTTGAAAAAAGAATAATTAATGAACTAAAAAATACTAAAATGCAAAATGCAATTATTCAAATTGTTGGAGGGAAATTAAAAGTTGTTGAAGAACGGCATACGAATCCTTTATCATTCAAAGGGTTGGAAGAATCATTACATGAATATTATAAATCTAAAAAAATTAGTGATGATACTTCTAGTATAATTAAATTTGTAAAAGAAAATAGAACCTTTGAAACAACATTAAAGTTAAAAAAGATTCCACAACTTCCTGAGCAACCTGGCCCTAAGTAAGGTCTAAAGTAAGATGAATAACATAGTATATATGATAATATGAGTAAAAATTCATTTGCTTCTTGGCAGTATGAAGATGTTAATACATTTGATTATGGAAAATTAACAATACAAAATTTATTACATATGTTTTTAGATGATGGAATTATTCCATTTATTCAAAAAAATGGTTATACATTTTTATCATCAAAAACTTTAATTGGTGATAGTCTTGCATCACTGTTATTTTATTTAGATATTGATAGACAATATATGTTTGATTCTACACGTAATGTTAATTATAAGAGTGAATTATTTAATAATTATATGTATTATCCAGAATGGGAAAATTTTTGGAAATCATGGAATAATTCTACTGACAATTTTTTTGTAGATGCAGAAATGAAAATTCAACTATTAATGTGGTCATGTATTGATATCAATAAATCAAAATCATGCCAGGATTATTTGGAAGATATTGATACTAATGAGGATGAACGTATGAAAAAACTAAAAAATATGGACCCATATTTATTAGATCAACTAAATGCTTCAAATCACTATAAATTTACAAGATTTGAAAATTCATAACATTTATATTGCTCGCCACTTACTTTCATTAAATGGTAAGAGCCCTAAATGATCGGCTTCTTTCTTAAATTCTTGTACTTTTCTATCTACAGCTAATGAAGCTACAGTCATTGGTATTTGCCCTTGCTTCATTAATACTTCTTCATCATGTTCGGATTGGGCGGGTTTTATACCATAACAGTTTACACCAAATTTGAGTTCGGGATTATCAAAGAATCCACCATTTAATCCAGCAGTTCCACAAGAATCTCTATCTTCTTCAGGGCCGGATTGAATTTTTTTGTATGTTTCTTCTTGTATAGGGTATACCGCGGTCTGTCCTTTCACCCATCCATAATTACACCAATCTGCTCCTTTCGACCACGCAGCCTTCACTTGATCGTAAGTCGCCAGCTGTGCTCCTAATGCTTTACATAATGGTTCAGCATCATAATATGTAAATTCATTTTTACTTACATTAAATACTTCAGGATTACCTGATGGTATAATCTTATCAAGAATAGATTTAGCACTAGCGGCATTATTTTGAGGAGGAACTGGTGAATCTGTTACATCTGCGTCTTCCTTCTTAGAAGCATCTACTGGTGGACTAGTAGGTTTATTAAATGCGTCACGAATTCTTTGATTTATGTTATGTATTCCTGCTAGAATTTTATCCTTATACATTACAATAACTACAATTGTTATAATAGTTATAGTCATAAATAAGAGTATCGGCCAAACCCATTTATAAGCAGAACCAGTATTTGTAGGAACATTCGCATTCTTAATATTATTATTACCTAATAAGCCAAATAAACTATTTTTATTATTACTATTAGAATTACTTGATAACGGAAGCATACTATTAATTGATTTACCCATACTATTTGCGGCAGTATTAGCTGTTTTTATAAATGAATTTGCAGCATCTGTAGCGGTGTTTGTAATATTTCTTGCAGCATTTTCATAATAATTACCAAATCTACTATTTGGCGTATTTGTGGCCATCTAATAAAGATGTTTTTTTAGTTCTTCCATTTGTTTTTGAATATGTTCTACAAAAGAAAGAACTCCAATATCTACATGAATAGAATCCGGGGCTAAAGATGGATAGGCAATCCCAAATCCATAGGCTTTTTCAATATCTATAATTTTTCCATTCGTAGAATTATATTTGCTTATATCAAAATTTGCTTTTATTTTTTGCGCTTCAAACCCTATACTATATATTACCCAATCAGCTTCTTTTGATGCTTTAATAACTTTATCAATCTCATTTATATTTAGTAATCTTAGATTAGTATATTCATTATTTAATATATGTAATGCTATACGCTCTGCTTCTTCTTTTATTCCATCGTATTCTCCGTCCTTCGCAAATAAAAAAGGGACTTTACTTTTATGTATAGCCGTTGTTTGAATATTTAATTTATGGAGATTCTCTAAAATTAAAGTACCACTATGCGATGTTCCAAAAAGAATTATCTTGTCATTTGGCTTTACATATTGTTTTAGAATTTCTGGATTTAACGCTATATTTAATGGTATTATAGGTATATCACATGATAGTTTCTTCGGTGAAGAACCTTGGCAACATAGTATAGCTCTTGAGTTAATAGTGTCACCATTTTCTGTTTCCAAAGTATAATCTATGTTGTAATTTATATTTATAACTTTTGTTTCATATTTATCAACTTGTGTTAAAAGGGTTTTTGTAAAATCTTTTATAATATTTGTTAAAACATACAGTGGTGTAATTTTAGTAGGATCATACATTGAATATTCTTCCGGAATAGTATATTCTGGTTTTATACTTTGTAAAGATGTAATAAGTTTTGATAATGGTGTATTACTTACTACATTACCATACTCACGCATAAGAGCGCCACCATCATAGTATGGGTCAATCACACATACTTTGCTCAAGTCAAAGTTGTACTGTTGGAGAATAGCCAGAGCTAACATTCCAGTTATTCCATATCCAATAATTGCTATATCATACATTCTCTAATCATATGGATGATAATCTCCTTGTAATAAGCGCGATCTTGGTAAAATGCCTTTAAAAATGTAGTTTCTAAAGTTTTCTGACGGGCCAGATCTAAATGCTGCTACTGCTGGTATCAATGTGGTATTTTGCTGTAGCCATGTAAATGCGGCGGATGATGCTGCTGCTGCTTTTGTGGCATTTACTGTATTATCCGCATTTAAAAGTGGTGTATTTGCTGGATTATTCATCCAAGCCATGCAATACAGAATAAAGTCAGAAACACTATCGCGGGCATGTACTTTTTTAAATGAATCAATATTATTTATTGTTATTCCGTTATTCTGTAATCGTGTCAATAGAATATCGATTACATTATTATAAAATAATAATTGCTCAGAATTAATATTTGTAACAGCATCTACTGCTTCTTTTTTGTAACAACTATATGGTAATAAACCAGTAATTAATGGTGTTGTTGACTTAATCCAGCATACATAAAAATTTACAAAAGGCGTTACCTTATCCATAGTTAATGGGGTATTTGTAGTTTGCCAAAGTGATACATCATTTTCTAATTTAGTTTTAATATCCAAATTATTAGAATCTATAAAGTAATTATTATAATTAGTATAATTTACACCTAAACTTGCTAAACTAGTAAATAATGGGACTTCTGCTTGGTTCATAAAGTTATTTATCGATAATACAGAAGATGTAATTCTAGCAACTTGGTAATACTTTATATTATTTAATCTTATTGGACCAGATTGAATATCGCAAGTCATATATAGTTTAAGCGACATTGTTGGGTTAATTGTTTCACTATAAAATACTAATCCGTTTACTAAATATGTTAGCTGATTGTTAATAATATATATAGAAAATGTGGTTGGTGTTGAATATCTAGAAGTTAAACTATTATTATTGATTATAGTATAATTAGTGGAATTGTCTGAATTATATGTAAATCTAAAGGCATATACTAATGAGTTATCACTATTTGTTAGGCCAGCAATAATAGTATCATTAACATTAGAAGTAAGTAAATCTTGAATATTGAATTGTAAATAAGTATTGTTCGCAGAACTATTATATTGTTCTTGTGATACAACAGATTGGTTTGTACCTGTAAATCCTACCGTACTACTATTAATTACATTATCACCTTGAATACTTACAGATTCTGTCCCTAGCGGTATAGGAAGAGAAGAGATACCATTTGTACCATCTCTACCATTTCTACCATTTGAGCCAGGCGACCCTTGTAGCCCTTGTAGCCCTTGTAGCCCTTGTAGCCCTTGCAGTCCTTGCAGTCCTTGTAACCCTTGTGGCCCTTCTGGCCCTTCTGGCCCTTGTAATCCTTGTAATCCTTGTAATCCTTGTAATCCTTGTAGTCCTTGTAGTCCTTGTGGTCCTTGTGGTCCTTGAGCCCCATTTGAGCCACTACCACTATTCGAGCCAGGCAGTCCTTGTATTCCTTGTATTCCTTGTATTCCTTGTGGTCCTTGTGGTCCTTGTGGTCCATTAGAACCATCGTACCCTCTTGGTCCTTGTAGTCCATTAGAGCCAGCCGGTCCTTGTATTCCTTGTATTCCTTGTAATCCATTAGAGCCAGGAACTCCTTGTAATCCATTAGAGCCAGGAACTCCTTGTAATCCATTAGTGCCAGGAGGTCCTTGTAATCCATTAGTGCCAGGAGGTCCTTGTAATCCATTAGAGCCAGTATAACCTCGTGGTCCTTGTGGTCCAGTAGGTCCAGTAGGTCCAGTTGGTCCAGTTGTTGAATATGAACCACCCATTATTCTATAAATATAATAGTATTAAATACTATCTATTTATATCTAATCTTCAGCAGGCTTTGTGCGGTTTCCTCCGCGGCCAGCAATAAACTGACGTTGGTCTGGTGTGGTACAAACACATCCACCACTGCAACTTAAACTAGAGCCGCAGCATGAAGGCTTGCATTGATTATTCTTAAACATGAATAGCGAATCATTGCCTAGTTCAAAAGGAGCGCCGAGTAAAGGCTCATCGGGGGATGTATAACGCCAAGAAGAAACATTGTTGCCAGTGGGTAAAGCAACACCATCAAACGCACCGATGGGTTGGTATTGATCTCTTGCGCCAGCAGATACTTCAGCATAGTTTGTGCGGAACCCCTCCTTTACCGCATTTTTAAGTTGCATGGATTGATTCATAGAAGGGCTAGCGTTCTGGAATTCTTCAGGTTTTGGTTCCGCCATCATTGCTTGATTTTCGGGAGTACTTACACTAGGAGCTTTTGTTTTACCAACTTTACTACTTGTAACACTCATTGGCTTTGCCTTGGGCTTTGTTGACATGATCCTTGGCGTTGGCATTAAATCTGTCACTGGCTTGAAATCTGTCACTGCCTTTTGCTCTGTCATTGGCTTTGGCTCAGCAACAGGTACAGGCATCGGGTTAGTATTTTCAGTTACACCAGGAATAGGTACTTGAAATCCCTCACTAAAGACACCACGTAAGCCAAAAGGTATATGGTACACTCCTACCACTGAAATTACAATCAAGGCTATGAGTGTTAGAACTAAAACACTAGTCTTCATCTTCTTCTATATTATCTTTTTTAAAATGCCTTTAAAGAAAATTTTCTTTTTACCCAAGATTTATCTTCTGTATAAATTTTTGAAGCTTCTGGAATTGTTCTTTCAGTAAGCTTAGAAACAGCATCAAGTTTTCGATATACGCCAAGGGCGCCATATTCTTCAATTGCCTTTTTTAAAGCGGCATGTCTTTTATCTT
>Ga0209189_1003451_pt1 | contig 10623 bp, 12 predicted proteins | sample C_130820_EF_Meta_FD_187308 | JGI IMG/M metagenome (GOLD analysis project Ga0209189, IMG submission 187308) | Freshwater microbial communities from Lake Croche, Canada to study carbon cycling - C_130820_EF_MetaG (SPAdes) (version 3) | ecosystem: Environmental > Aquatic > Freshwater > Lake...
TTTCTTTAAATAGTGTAACTCCATTAGCAAATGCAAATGTATCTGTTACAGGTCAATTATTAACTGTTACTGAGGGAGTAGCAGACCCTTCACCAGATGCTAACGTTACGGGTATAGGAATGAGTGTTTCTTTAGCTGTAGGAACGGTTGTTGTAGGAACAGCTAATGTTTCAGTAACAGGGCAATTATTAACTGTTACTAAAGGAAATATAATTGTAGATTTAAATACTCCTGTAAATGTTACAGGGAAACAATTAACAGTTTCTTTAAATAGTGTAGTTGCTGGTATATCTGATCTTGTACAAATTACAGGATTTGGATTGACTGTAAGGTTAAATAGTATTAATATTCAAAGTTGGGCATATATTAATACTGGAACCGATGCAAGTTGGTCAGGTATTAGTACCGGAACTGATTCAACTTGGACAGAGATTGACACAGCCGCTTAGATTTAATAAAATTAATAAATAAGGATTAAAATATGGCATCAAGTTATTCTACAGACCTCAAACTAGAATTACAAGTAACAGGCGAAAACGCTGGTACATGGGGTGATATTACAAATACAAATTTAGTTATTCTTCAGCAATCAATTGCTGGTTATTCTTCAATTACATTAAATGCAACAACTGGGGCAACTTTAACTTATTCAAATGGTTTACCATCAGATGGTAAAAATGCTGTATTAAATTTAACAGGGACAATAACTGGAAACGTAAGTGTAACTATTCCATCTGGAGTTACAAATAAAACTTATATAATTAGAAATAGTACAACAGGTGCATTTACTGTAACTGTAAAAATTTCTGGTCAAACAGGTGTTACTTTCTCAGCAACTGATAAAGGAACAAAACTTTTATATGCTAATGGAACTGATTTTGTAGATTCAAACATTGGAAAATTATCTAATGATTATACTCCAACTCTTGCAGCTAATTTAAGTACAAACTCAAAAAATATTCAAATAGCAAGTACATATGGTGTTATAGATGAAAATAGTAATCCTCAAATTACTTTTGCAACTACTGCATCAGCTACAAACGGTGTAACAGTAACAAATGCAGCAACTGGAAATAATCCAAACATATCTGCAACAGGAGCTGACACAAACATTGGTTTAAATTTAACACCAAAAGGTATTGGAAGAGTTACAGCAAATGGTAATGCTAAAATATTTGGTGTTGCTGAAGGTGCTACAATTACTACAACTTTCCAAACAACATTAAACTATGACACTAATACACAAGCTGTATTTTTTGCAAACGTTGCAGCTTCTTCTAACTGGACAGTTAATTTAAGAGGAAGTTCAACAAGTGCATTAAATGCTTCTCTTGCTATTGGTGAATCACTTACAGTTGCTCTTTTAGCTAAAAATAATAATACAACTTATTATAACAACGTAATTCAAGTTGATGGAACAACTGTTACAGCAATTTGGCAAGGTGGATCTACTCCAACAGCTGGAAATGCTTCATCTACAGATGTTTACACATATACAGCAATTAAAACAGCAGCATCAACATACACAGTTTTAGCATCGCAAACACAATTTAAATAAGGAGAAGAAAGAATGCCTTTACAATCTACACGCGGAGCAGGTTCAGCAAAAGCATTTGGATTTACAGGATCCGTTCCTTTCGTCGCAACTGGAGGAACTATAACATATTATGGTGCATACACTGTTCATACATTTACAACTAATGGAACTTTTGCAGTTTCTAAAGGACAAAAAGCTTGTGATATTTTAATTGTTGCAGGAGGAGCAGGTGGAGGAGGTGCACAAGCAGGAGGAGGTGGATCGGGTGGACTTATAGAATTACCTTCTAACATTATTGGAACGGGAAATTATTCAATTACTATTGGTGGAAAAGGTACTGGTGACCAAAATGGAAATGATACTACTGCATTTAGTCAAACAGCTAAAGGAGGTGGAAGAGGTGGAGATTACACTGGACCAAATGCCGGTCCTCTTGGTTCAGGAAATGATGGAGGAAGCGGTGGAGGTGGAGCAGGAGGAAGAGCTCCAGCACAAGGACCTTTTGCAACTACTGTTGGAGGAGTAACAAATCAAGGAGCTATAGTAGGTCCATACACAGGTACTGCTTATGGAAATAATGGAGGTACTGGAAATACTGGACCAGCTACTCATGGAGGTGGCGGAGGAGGAGGTGCTGCAGCTGTTGGAGGAGCTGGAGCTGCCCCAAATGGTGCTAATGGAGGCTCGGGAAGACAAAATGCTTATGCTACAGGATCTGGACAATATTATGCTGCCGGAGGTGGAGGTGGTTCTTGGAATGGAACCGCAGGAACTGGTGGAACTGGAGGAGGTGGTGATGGAACGGTAGGTAATGGTACACCTGTTGCTGGAGCCGCGACTACAAATGGATCTGGTGGTGGTGGAAATGGTTCTCAAACTGCTACTGGTGGAAGTGGAGGGGATGGTATTGTGATAATTAGATACTTAACATAAAATTATGAAATATTTTGCTGAATTAAATACTAGTAATATTGTTATCAGAGTTTGTCCATTTGATGGTTCTGTTGAAAATGAAGAACAAGCATCAAATATAACGCCTATATTAAATGGTCATAGGTGGATTGAAACATACATTGATGGATCTCAAAGAAAAAATTATGCAGGCCCTGGTTGGACATATGATCAAAATAGAAATTCTTTTATAGGACCTAAACCTTTTAATTCTTGGATATTAAATGAAAACACTTGTAAGTGGGAAGCTCCAATACCATATCCTAACGATGGTAAATTTTATTCATGGGACGAATTAATTTTAAATTGGGTAGAAATAGTTTATCCAGTTAGTGTTTAGTAAATATTTTTTTTAATTCAGGAAACCACAAAACATCTATATCAGTTTTTTTAAAAATTTTAATTGCATCTTCTATTGATTCTACCAAAGGATCTCCAGCAATATTAAATGAAGTATTTAATAGTATTGGAACACCTGTTATTTTTTTAAATTCAATTAATAATTTATATAAATAAGAAACAGATTTATTTACTGTTTGAATCCTACAAGAATTATCTACATGTACAACACCCGGAACAATATTTAATTTATTTTTTAAAACAGGGAAAGAAATAGTCATAAAAGGTGAATTATTTAAATGATACATATTAAAATAATCTTTTGCATATTCTTCCAATACAGAACAAGCAAAAGGTCTGTACCATTCTCTTTTTTTAATTTTATTTACTATTTCTTTTGCTTTTTTATTTCTAGCATCAAATAATATAGATCTGTTTCCTAGGGCTCTTGGTCCTGCTTCTGCGAGTCCATTATAAACAGCAACTGTTTTTTGTTCTGATAATAATTTTGCTATTTTTAAAACATCACATGTTTTTCCTTTAATTTTAAAATTATTTTTAACATGATTAAAAAAAGTATTTTTTAATTTGTAAATTTTTTTATCTTTTGTTATTTTTCTATAAAGATAAAATGCTGCTCCAATACTATTTCCACTATCATCAGCCAAAGGTTCAAAATAAAAATTAATATTAGGTAAGTTTTTTATTAAAAATTCATTAGTTACAACATTAAGTGCATATCCACCACTTAAACAAACATTTTTAATGTTTGTTTTTTCAGTGAATTTTTTAACAAGATATAATACTTCTTCTTGAGTTTGTTTTTGAACTTGAAAAGCATAGTCTGCATATAGAGATTTATCTTTTGGAACTTCTTTTATTTGTTCTTTGATATAATCTTTATAACCAACTTCAGATCCCATATAATGAAAAAATAAATTATCGTTTGGTTGATGATTAACAAATAAATTATTAAAAGATGTGTTTTTTCCATAAGCGGAAAGCCCCATTGTTTTTCCATTTTCAAGTATGTTTTGCCCTATTAAAGTAGTTGCACTTTCATAAATTTTAGTTATGTTTAAAGTGCTATCTCCATATATTTCGCAATTTTTATTTTTTATTTTTAATTGTGTTATTAATTTATGATTATCCACATCATATTTTTCTCCTTTGTTTTTTAAATAATAATTTTTATATATTGGTGTAAATTTACACGGGTATTCTGCTATAAAAAAAGATTCACTCTCTCTTATTTTATTTTCAATGAGAGCTCCATTTCTATCTATAACTAAACATAAAGATTTTTTAAAACCACTATTGTAAAAAGATAGTGATGCATGGGCTAAATGATGATTTTCACAAAAATTAATTATTTGACAATCATTTTTTATTTTATTAAGTAAATAAGTTTGCAACCATTCTACAAATTCAGAATTTGGAGTAGGGGAACATATTATAACTTTATCAATGGATTTGTTTTGGTAATTATTTAAAGCATAATCTAAAACATCCAAAGAATCTTTATTTAAAAAATCTTTTTTTATTTTTGTTAATCTTTCTTGTTTTGAAAAATATTTAATCTTTCCATTTTCTACAATGCAAACGCTAGCATCATGATAAGGAGAAATACCTAGTATTCTCATTAAAGATAATTAAAATTTATATTTAATCTTACTTTTTTATCTGTACAGGTGGTGCTACTGTGTTTTTTTGAAGAATCAAAAAATAACATTCTATTAGCAACAGAATCTATTTTTGTACCATCTTCTAAAATAGTTTTACCATTATTTGTATTTATATAAAATATGGCTCCTTTATGAGGGATATCATAGTCTGTATGTTTAGCATGTATTATCTTTTTCTTTGTTTTTAAATATAAATTAGCTTTAATTCTTAGTAAAGCTTTAGGTTTTAATTTTAAAACAATTTTAAAAATATTATTATAAAAATTAGAATTGGGTTTAAAATCAATATAAATTAAATGTGTAAAATAAGTTTCTTCATCAAATAAATTTACTTTATTATTATAAAACCAAGGAAAATTATTAGAAGTAAAAAGTTCTTCTATTTCTTTAAAATATTCTTTGTCTAAAAAATTATCAATAATTTTAAATGACATTTACCATACCCAACTAATAAAAGAATATCTAACTCCTTTTGTAACAGGCTCTACTCTATGAGGATATAAAAAAATAGAAGGAAAAATTAAAAGATCTCCTTGTTTTAATTTTATTTCTTTATTTTTAAACATTATAAATTCTCCTCCTTTATAATCATCATTTAAAATACCTAAGACACTTAAGGTAGGAATTCCTTTTATATTTCCATCAAACATTGATTGGATATGATCACAATGTTCTGCCATTTTTTTATTAAATGAATATTTATTATATCTAATACGTGTATAACCATTCCAATTAACAAACCAAGAGAAATTTAATTCTTCTATATATTTTTTTAATGTGGGCCATATTTTTTTCATAATTATATCTGTATTTTTGTTTTGTGGATCAAATAAATTTTCTAATTCTTGATTCTTAGAAACATTAACGGAAATGTTTTCTTTTGAATCATAAAATCTATGCTCTTTCCATTTTAAATTTTTAATTTGTTTTATTGTTTCATTACAAAATTTTTTATCTAAAAAATTTGAATATTTTTTTACGTAATTTTCTAAATTTTTTTTCATAAATATAGTTCTGTTAACTCTCTATTATTTCCTACACTTCCTTTAACAAAGACGTTAAAAGCTAAACTTGTTCTAGTATTATCCCCTTGTTTAGTTTCAACTGCATGTGTTAAATGAGAAGGAAATAATATAATGTTACCAGTTTTAACTGAGAACCACCAAGATGATGAATTCCATAAATTCCATTCTTTTGTTTCTAATTTAATTGTTGAATAATTATCTTTTTTATAAAAATTAATTTTATCAAATTTTTCATTGCAGTTTATATAAAAAACTCCTGAAACTAATGAATTAGGATGTTCGTGTTTATGATGATATTGATTTGTTTCAGTATAATTTAACCAAGATTGCGTAATATAAGGAGTAACATTATTACTTGTCATAATAATTTTATTAAAATAATCTTTAATTCTTAAATCAATTTCTTTTTTTAAATCTTTAAATTCTTTTTTATTAAGAACATAGTTATCTAAAGAAGTTAAATTTCCTTCATTTTTAAAAAAAAGATTTTTATTTTTCTCTACAAATAATAATTCTTTTGTAGATAATTTTCTATCTAATTTAGAAAAATAGATAGGAGTTGGGAATATTGAATTAATTTCTGATTTCATAATTAAGATAAAATATATACTTTAAAAACGTTGTTTTGTCTAGGGATTGATATATATTAATATAAAAGAATATCCTTATTGTTAAAATTGTGTATAATAGCGCGCTATGCCTTTACAGAAAATACAATTAAAACCAGGTCTTAATAAACAAACAACACCTACCGGAGCCGAGGGGCAATGGATAGATTGTGATAATGTTCGTTTTCGTTACGGTGAACCTGAAAAAATTGGTGGTTGGCAAGAATTATCTCAATATAAAATAGCAGGTCCTATTAGAGAACAATTAACTTGGACATCTTTAGATGGTAAAAAATATGCAGCTTTAGGAAGTTCTAAAGTTTTAATTATTTATTATGAGTCTTCTTATTACGATATAACTCCATTAGATACCGACAGAGAAAAAACAGGATGTACTTTTACAACAGTAAATACTTCTAAAACAGTTACAGTTAATAAAGTAGGACATGGATTCTCTATTGGAGAATATATAGTTTTTTCTTCTGTCACAGCTCCTGTTGGTTCTGGATATTCTGCTTCTGATTTTACAACTAATACTTTTGAAGTTGTTAATAAAACATCTAATACTTTTACTATTACAATGGCAACAGCTGCAACTGGAAATAGTTCAGCTTCTGGTTCTGCAACTTGTACTCCTTATATAACAATTGGACCTATAGCACAAAGTGCAGCTTATGGATGGGGAACAGGAACATGGGATTTATCCACTTGGGGAACTGAAAGACCTACAACAAGTATAACTCTTTCTCCTGGTAGCTGGTCACTAGATAATTTTGGACAAATTTTAGTTGCAACAGTTCATAAAGGAAAAACTTATACATGGGATCCATCTGCTGCAGGAAGATTAAGTACAAGAGCAACAGTATTAACAGGTTGCCCTACATCTTCTATTATGACACTAACTTCGGATAGAGATAGACATTTATTTGCATTTGGAACAGAAACAACAATTGGAAATCCTTCAACATTTGATCCAATGTATATTAGATGGTCTACTGCAGAAGATTATACTGATTGGAATCCAACGGTTACAAATAGCGCGGGTACTTTTAGATTAGATACCGGAAATACTATTATTGGAGCTATTCAAGGAAAAGATTATATTTTAGTTTTAACAGATGCTGCAGCTTATACAATTCAATTTATAGGACCTCCTTTTGTATTTTCAGTTAGACAAGTTGGAACAAATTGTGGATGTCTTGGTCAACATGCAATGGCTTATGTACAAGGAGCTGTTTGGTGGATTGGTTATGGAGGAGGTTTTTTTGCATTCGATGGAACTATTAAACAATTGCCAAGTTTAGTTCAAAATTATGTATTTACAACAGATGGTGATAATCCTGGAATAAATTATGATGCAAGTGAATTAGCTTATGCATATCACAATTCATTATATAATGAAGTGGGTTGGTTTTATGCAACAGCAAATTCATCACAAGTAAATGCTAGAGTTGTTTATAATTTTATAGAAGATACTTGGGCAGTTGGGTCTTTAGCTAGAACAGCTTATTCAGATGCTTTGACATATGATAAACCTTATGCAACTCAATATTCAACAACAGATACACCAACTTTTCCTACAATTAATGGAGTAACAAATACATATGGAGCATCTCGCTACTGGGCACACGAAACGGGTTATGATCAAGTAGATTTTAATGGAAATTCAACTGCAATCCCAGCTTATGTTATGTCTGGAGATTATGATATTTCAGAACAAGGTTTGGGTGGAGATGGACAATTAATTATGAGAGTTAGACGTTTTATACCTGATTTTAAAAGTTTAACAGGTAATGCAGTAATAACATTATTTTTTAGAGATTACCCAGCAAATGATGATTCAACCCCTTCTGAAGTACCACCTTCTATTACTGGTCCCTTTACAATTAGCTCTTCAACGACTAAAGTAGATACAAGAGTTAGAGGAAGACAAGTTAGTTTTAAAATTGAAAATATAGGCACTAATCAAAATTGGAGATATGGAACTCTAAGATTAGACGTTGAAGCAGGCGGAAGAAGATAATGGCAAAGATATCAGCATATGTACCAGAACCAACAACAGAATATAGTGTTAATAATCAAAGACAGATTTTGGAAGCTATTAATACAATTAAAGATCAACTTAACTTTGGATATCAACAAGATTTAGTAAACGAACAAGCAGCATTTTTACAATTTATGTACGGAAATCAATCAGGAGTTTTTAATCCAGCTTACGCTACACCAGGTAATATACCTTATTATTTAGCTGTTGCTCAAGGATTAATTCCTAATACTTCACAAGTTAATATTTTTTCTTTTTCTGATTCTGTTAAAACCACTTTTTATACATTGTGGGAATTAACAGGAACTACGCAATACGCATTTCCTGCATCTGCTGCACAACTGGTTTTAGTAAGTACTTCTGCTTCAGATAATACAAGAGCTACTATTCTTATTAATGGATTAGATTCTAGTTGGAATCAAATAAGTGAAACTATAGCTCTTAATGGTACTTCAAACGTAACAACTGTAAATAGTTATTTACGTATTAATAGTATGATTATGACTAGCACTGGTACTGGTCAAACAACTAACGTTGGAACAATAACTGCAAAGATTGGTGCAACTACTTATGCTGTAATTGCTGTTGGAATTGGTAGATCACAGGCAGCTGTGTACTCTATTCCAAATGGTTATACAATGTATCTTATTTCAATTAATGCATTTAATGGCGATGCTGCTGCAGGAAATGCTATTAACTATCAAGTAAAAAGTACTAATAATGCACAAACAAATCCAGTGACACTATCTGTATTACAGACTGCATGGGATCAACGATATCAAGTAATTAGAGAAAATGTTTTTCCTTACACACAAAAAACAGATGTTCAATGGCAATTTTCTACTGCTAGTGGAACTCATTCGGTAGGTTTAATTTTACAAGGGATACTAGTTAAAAACTAATGGCTATATTTTATAAAAATCAAGGGTTCATTTTATCAACAACAAACTTAACAACTGTATTAAGTATTAATACTTCTTCAGTTGCAATTGTAAAAGAAATAGCAATTACTAATAAAGGAACTGCTTCTGCTAATTTAGATATGTATGTTTACAGTGCAGGAGATAGTACTAATTATCAATTTATACATGCAACTGTTCCAGCATCCTATAATGATAATGCTGCTCAGACTGTCTTGAATTTAGAACAAGGAGATGCTATATTAGCACAAACAACAACTGTTAGCGTTATTACAGGCGTTATCAGTTATGCTTTATTAGACAGAGTAGGAACGAATGGATAATCCAGTTAAGATAGAATGTAAGACAGAAGAAACTTTTAGAAGTAAAACAACAGGTAAAATTTATAATTCTAAAGAAGAATTTCTAAAAGAAAATACTGAAGAAGATTTAGTAGTTGATCTTGCTGTTAAAGTTACTAATGAAGGATTAGAAGTATTTCAGAAAGTGATGAATCAAGGATGACACTTCCAAGAGGTGGTACTGAACTTCAAATGGAGTTCTTAGAAAGATATGCAGACAAAAAGTTATTAGAACAAGTACAAATAACAACATCTGTTCCTGAAAAAATACCATTACATCCAACTAAACTTAATATTCTTTGGCAACAAAATTCATACGATCAAGGAAATTTAGCACCATGGTTTTTAGATAAAGAAAACCATAAAAAATATGATTGGTATGTATTTAACTCTCATTGGACTTATGAAAAATTTAGAATGAGATTTGATGTACCAACTGAAAAATGTTTGGTTATTAAAAATGGTGTTAGCGATATTCAGCCTAGAAATTTAGATTATAAAAAAGGTGATCCTATTAAATTAATATTTACATCAACTCCATGGAGAGGATTAAACGTAATATTAGCTGCAATGCAATTAGTTAAAAATCCACTTATACATTTAGATGTGTATTCATCAACTGAAGTATATGGAATTAATTTTAAAAATCAAAATGATTACAAATTTACAGATTTATATGAACAAGCAAGACAATTAAAGAATGTGACTTATATTGGTTATAAGCCTAATGAATATATTAAAGAAAATTTAAAAAATTATCATATGTTTACTTATCCTAACATTTGGGAAGAAACATTTTGTATTGCTTTATTAGAGGCAATGGCTGCAGGTCTTTATTGTATCACAACTGATTTTGGAGCTTTATTTGAAACAGGTGCCGAGTTTCCAGTATATGTTCCTTATGAAAAAGATTTTACTAAGCTTGCTATAAAATTTGCTTCAGTTATTGAAGCTGCTGCAAACCAGCTGCACGATGCGAGCATCAAGGAACATTTAGAATTTCAAATTAAATATACAAACAAATATTATTCATGGAAAGATAAAGCTTTCACATGGAATAATTTTTTACAAGGAGCACTAAATGCAAGACTCAAGTAAACCTATTTGGTTTAATAAAGAAATGGTACAAGCAAGAACTTTACATATTGGAGAACCTTTATATAAAATATTTGT